>Ga0105354_1001371_pt1 | contig 14976 bp, 12 predicted proteins | sample GOMGulsemesocosm_FD_83658 | JGI IMG/M metagenome (GOLD analysis project Ga0105354, IMG submission 83658) | Methane-oxidizing microbial communities from mesocosms in the Gulf of Mexico - GOM9B Gulf of Mexico | ecosystem: Environmental > Aquatic > Marine > Cold seeps | place: USA: Gulf of America...
CCTGCACTAGCCACCTACTCATTGCTACCTTTAGTAAGAACATTTACTTCTGCAGCAGGCATTGATGTAACTCTAACTGATATCTCTCTTGCAGCACGCGTACTAGCGAATTTTCCTGAATGCCTTAGCGATGATCAAAAAGTAGAAGACGGTCTTAGCGATTTAGGCAAGCTGACACAAGACCCAGCAGCTAACATCATTAAGCTACCAAACATCAGCGCCTCTATCCCACAGCTTAAAGCATGTATTACTGAGCTTCAGGCGCAAGGCTATAAAATCCCTGCACTTCCAGAAAAAGCGGTAAGTGATGAAGAAAAAACTATCACTGCTAAGTACTCTAAAGTACTAGGTAGTGCGGTAAACCCAGTATTACGTGAAGGCAACTCTGACCGTCGTGCGCCACCTGCTGTAAAAGCCTTCGTACGTCAGTTCCCACACTCTATGGGCGCATGGAAGAAAACATCACAATCTCACGCCGACTACATGCGCGAAGGTGATTTCTTTAACTCTGAGCAATCTATTACGGCTGACAGTGCAACCGATGTGCGCATTGAGTTTGTATCTGCTACGGGCAACGTTGAAGTTAAAAAAGAGCTAAGTCTAGAAACCGGTGAAATCTTAGACTCTATGTCTATGAGCGTTAGCGCACTACGCGAATTCTTCGAAGAGAGCTTAAACGACTGTAAAGAAAATGGCGTTATGTGGTCTCTACACGTTAAAGCAACCATGATGAAGGTTTCACACCCAATCGTTTTTGGTCACGCTGTGACTGTTTTCTTTAAAGACTTGTTCGCTAAGCACGGTGACTTATTCGCACAAATCGGTGTTAACCCAAACAACGGTTTTGGCAGCGTGATCGAAAAAATCGCCGCTTTACCTGATGCACAGCGCGCTGAAATTGAAGCTGATATCCAAGCGTGTTTTGATTCACGTCCTGAAATTGCCATGGTTGATTCAGACAAAGGCATTACCAACTTGCACGTGCCTTCTGATGTTATCGTTGATGCTTCTATGCCTGCAATGATCCGTAATGGCGGTCAAATGTGGGGCGCAGATGGCAGTGCAAAAGATGCTAAAGCAGTTATGCCTGAAAGCACTTACGCGCGTATCTACCAAGAGACAATCAACTTCTGTAAGACAAACGGCGCATTTGATCCAACCACTATGGGTACTGTCCCTAACGTGGGTCTTATGGCTAAAAAAGCACAGGAATACGGATCTCACGATAAGACGTTTGAAATGAGCGAAGCCGGTACTATGCGTGTTGTGAACAGCGCAGGCGATGTACTGATGGAGCACAAAGTAGAAAAAGGCGACCTTTGGAGAGCGTGTCAAACTAAAGATGAGCCCGTACGTGACTGGGTTAAGCTTGCCGTTAACCGTGCTCGTCAAACTTCCGTTCCCGCTGTTTTCTGGTTAGATGATGAGCGCTCACACGATCGCGAGCTGATCAAGAAAGTGAATGCATATCTACAAGATCACGATACTACTGGTCTTGAGCTTCCAATCATGGAATACAACCAGGCGATTCGCTATTCTATGGAACGCCAAGTACGTGGCTTAGATACTATCTCAGTTTCAGGTAACGTATTACGTGACTACTTAACTGACTTGTTCCCTATTATGGAGCTAGGCACATCCGCTAAGATGCTATCTATCGTTCCTATGCTTAAAGGCGGTGGAATGTACGAAACGGGCGCGGGTGGATCTGCACCTAAGCACGTTCAACAAGTTGAGCAGGAAAACCACTTGCGTTGGGATTCTCTTGGTGAGTTCATGGCTCTAGCTGTCTCTCTAGAAGAGATGGGTATTAAAGAAGGCAATACACAAGCGACAGTACTTTCTAAAACACTTGATTTAGCCACCGCTAAACTACTGACAGAGAACAAGTCTCCATCACGTAGAACTGGCGAGCTAGACAACCGTGGTAGCCACTTCTACCTTTGCATGTACTGGGCTCAAGAGCTTAGCACGCAAACTGAAGATACTGCGCTTGCGGCGAAGTTCACAGCACTAGCTGCTGATCTAAGCGCGAAAGAAGATGCTATCGTTGCCGAGCTAGCCGCTGTACAAGGCGTTGCTGCAGATTTAGATGGTTACTACCACGCTACGCCAAGCAAGATTGAAGCGGTTATGCGTCCAAGCGCAACACTGAACGCTATCTTTGCTTAATATGTATATCCAGTCCATAAGCGCTTAATTAAAAAAGCCAGATCAATTGATCTGGCTTTTTTTTGTCTTAATTTTATTAAATTAGCTTATTACTATGAGACTGTCTTAAGTACGTTTTCGCATCATCCATATGAAAAACAATCCACCTACTAGCCCGGTAATAATGCCGATAGGCAGGTCTTGCGGCGCCAACACTTTGCGAGCAATCACATCGACAGAGACCAGAAATATTGCACCAACAGTGGCCGATAAAGGAATTAACTGTCGATTATCTGCACCAATAAACAATCGCAGTATATGCGGAATCATCAACCCAACAAAGCCAATCGCGCCACTTAAAGCAACCATTACACTGGCTAATAGCGCTGCAAAGACAAATATCTGAAGCCTAAATTTTGCCACGTTGATACCTAAGGTCGCCGCAATTTCTTCCCCAGTCATTAAAGCGTTGATATTGCGAGCATGATAGCAAAACCAGCTAAAGCACAGCACAAAAATCACCAAGGGATAAATAAGATCGCGCCACTGCGCTAACCCTAATCCACCGAGCATCCAAAACATAACATTGTGTGCAGCCCTATGATCGCCCAAAAACACCAATAAATTAGCAGCAGACATCACCACAAAAGACACTGCGACCCCCGACAGCAACAATCTATTAGGATCGAGAAAACCTTCTTTCTTTGCGACAACAATAACCAGCATAATGGCCATAAGCGCCCCAATAAAAGCAAACAGCGGCAACGTGAGAGCCCCAAAAATAAGTCCCAGATGCATAATCGCGACAATGGCACCAAAAGCAGCGCCTGAACTTATCCCCAATAAGTGCGGATCAGCTAAAGGATTACGTGTTGCTGTTTGCAGTACCGCACCGGTAACTGCCAATGCAGCACCCACAAGGGCACCTAAAATCACCCGAGGAAAACGTATTTGCCAAATAATACTTTCTACCCCAGTACTCCAGCTTATTCCTAACCACTGTTGGGTGAATATTTCAGGCGCCAGCTGATTGAGCGCGATTGCCCAACTGGTTTTAACTGATATTTCAGCACTGCCACTACTGACAGCGAAGCTCATGACTAACATTAAAACCAACACACTCAGTGCGATCTTATACCTTAACTTCATTGATACCTGACTCTTTTTAAGGAGCCTGTCCGAAAACAGACTGATCTACTACGACCAAATCTATTTGGTTAAAATTAACGCTAATTATCGTTAAATAGTATTGCTCTCGCTACGACCGCAATTCTCGGACAGGCTCCTAGGTCTTGCTCCTTGCCTTTAAAAACGCGAGCATGCTTCCTTTGATACTCGCGTTATGCCAATTAGTGCTTAAAACCTTGCACCAACTTCTCTATTGCAGCAATATTACGTGGCCCTGGCGTAGCTTCATCATACTGCAAAACAACAAAGCGCTGATTTTTGACTGCCTCTACTTCTTTGAATGCCGGATTAGTCTTTAAAAATGCTATCTTTTGTTCGGCAGTTACTTCACCATAATTAATGATAACAATAACTTGCGGGTTTCGCTCGACGACGGACTCCCAGCCTACCTTAACCCAACTCTTTTCTACATCATCCATAATATTGATACCACCCGCCGCTTCTATTAAAGCCGTTGGCATGGCGTATTTACCTGCACTAAAAGGTTTATCCTCACCACTGTCATAAACAAAGACTTTCACTGGATTTTCACTATCAACATTCGCAACTGCTTTAGTCAGCGCTTGCTTATAACCCGCAATTAACTGCTCCGCGCGTTCCGAAACCGCAAATATTTTGCCTAAATTCCGCAAATCTTGGTAGACGCCTTCAATAGATATCTTCTCTCGCTGCATAATATGTATGCAAGACTCACCCAGTTCATAGCTTTTAATGCCAAAGCGATCCAAACTCTCTGGAGTCACTTCACCGCCCACATTAAAACCGTAATTCCAGCCGGCAAAATAAAAATCAACATCGGCGTTTAACAATACTTCTTGCGTGGGGTATTTAGGTGATAATTGCGGTAATTCACCCAAGTTATTAATTAATGCAGGGCTGAGATTTTTCCAGCCTGAAACACCACTATATCCGACCATTCTATCTCTGAGCCCGAGCGCCAACATCATCTCTGTAATGTTGACATCATTCGATACAGCACGTGTAGGTGCTTTATCAAAAGTGACCTGTCTATCACAGGATGTAATGGTCACCGGAAAATCTGCGCTTTTGGCAAATGATGATAGAGATGTAAGCAGCAATGCAGTGGCTACAATATTTACAATTTTCACTATTTTTTCCTTAAGTTTTATGAAGAGTTTATTGAATGACGGATATAGGCATTTTTAGGACATTAATGAATACATGAATTGCCGCCTTCCTAGTTTTTGATGCTGACTAATGTGGCAGTCGACGTTAAAAGCTTGCTGGATATGCTCAGGCGTCAATGTAGCCTCGGGCTCTCCGTAGAACAGCATCTCACCGCGACTGAGTAACAAAATATAATCGCTATAACACGCCGCTAAATTCAAATCGTGTAGCGAGACAACGACCGTTAAATTTAACGTGCTGATCAACTGCATAATTTCTAATTGATGGCGAATATCTAAATGATTGGTAGGTTCGTCTAAAATTAAAATATCTGGCTGCTGTACCAGTGCTCGCGCCAAATAAACCCGCTGCTTTTCGCCGCCGGATAATTTATTAAAAGGTCGATCGATAAATAACTGCAACTCCAATTGCTCAACTATTTCATCGATGATTTTGCGATCCTCTGCGCTGCTGCTAAATAATCGGTAATAAGGCGTACGCCCCATTTCGATAATTTGCCTAACAGTGAGATTGAACTCAATATGACTATGCTGTAAAACGACGGCCACTTTTTGTGCGAATTGCGCTGCGCTACACTGCCAGACATCTTCATTAAAAATGTCCACACTGCCTGCTGTCGGCTTGTGTATTCGATAGAGACAACGCAGTAAACTGGACTTTCCCGCCCCATTAGCACCTACAACGCCTAATATTTTTCCAGGCGCTAACTCAAAGCTAATGTTGCGTACGATGCTACTATCAGCGTCTGGACCCCAGCTTAGGTTTTTTACAGCTATGGCGCTATGGCACAACACACTTGATTGTTCGCTAATTTTTTGTATTTGAGAATTCATTACTGCTCATATTTATGAGAGGCAGCAGAAAAAGGAGAGAACGGGCGGGTTTGCCTGGCACTTCCCTGATCTGGCACACCCCGTCCAGTGGTTAGTTTGTAGATGGCAGGTCTCCTGACTCGCAGATCAACAATTGACACTAGCCTTCCCAGATAACACATTATCCAGTGGCATTTATTGAGTGAAGAAGAACGCTAACCGCTCTGTGGTAACTCTCAATAATATGGCAATCTACTTGCTTACAGTTGCGGGGGCAGCTTCGGGATTAACTCATTATAAGCTTCACCGAATTCCCTTTTAATTTTAAGCACTGGGCTTAAAAACCGACTACAGGCGAAATTTAACGCAATAGTCATTGCTAAGTCAATGCATTGCGATGTGTTTCGAGATTATGATTTTTCATCATAAGATGAAGAAAATTATAGATAGCTGTGACTTTCAATTGAAATCATCGCTAGAGCCGAGATAGATACAGTTTCAAGAACGCTGTAAAAATGGATCTTTAAATAGTTTTTAACGCTCATAATTCAACCTAATTCTGAGCAAGCATCCCGCTTCTAATGAAATCAATATTAACGATGCTGGTAAACTAAAAACGAATAATAGATGGTCGAGCTTCCCCACTCGTTTTATCAAGCGGGGAATTTCGAAACATTGGCAATGTTTATAGAATAAGCACTATGGTGATTTAGATTGTGCCTAATTTACGCTGACTAAAGTTTCGCTCATTCTGGAGTGTTTTGAGCTTCCACCCTTGAAAGCCGAGTAGCTGCTACCTCTAAAATTCAGCTTAGATATGCAAACTAATTATACTTAACTCAATGAACTTACTTATCTTCAGGCATCAACAAATTTAATACGATGGCAACAAAAGCTGCAGGCAACAAACCGGTAGACATAAGCGCTTTTGCTGTCGCTGGCATGTGCTGCAGAGCAGAGGGCTCTAGCATCAAACCTAAACCCAGTGAGATAGCTATAGCAAATATCACCATGTTGCGGCTGCTCCAGTCGACCTCTGATAACATCCTTACTCCTGCGGATGCGACCATACCAAACATAATAATCACGCCACCACCTAACACTTCAATGGGGATGGTCGTAATAATAGCCCCTACTTTGGGAATAAACCCGCAGATAACTAAGAATAGAGCACCAATAGTGGCCACATGACGACTCATCACCCCCGTCATCGCGATCAAACCCACATTTTGAGAGAAAGATGTATTAGGCAAAGCGCCAAAGAAACTTGAAAACGCCGATCCTAGACCATCAGCATAAGTCGCACCTTTAATTTCAACATCCGTCGCTTCGCGGTTGGCTCCACCTTTAGTAATTCCTGAAACATCACCGACAGTTTCAATGGCTGAAATAAATGACATTAACGTGATGCCGACAATCGCCGAGACGGTAAACTCTATACCAAAAGGTAATATTTTTGGTAGCGCAAAAGGCGCTGCACGACCTATGTTGGCTAAATTAACCATGCCCAGCATATAAGCGACGATATAGCCGGCGATTAGGCCTAGCAATACAGCGGAGACACTGAGCATGCCTTTAGTGTAAAACTTGAAAGCCAAAGTGACTAATATGACAACGCTTGCAACTCCCCAGTTCTGTAAAGACCCAAACTCAGCGGTGCCTATCGCTGGAACACCTCCCGCCGCGTATTGAATCCCCACTTTGAGCAATGACAAACCAATCATTGTGACGATAAGGCCTGTGACAAGCGGTGGAAGCGCAAAGCGTAAGCGACCAATAAATGGCGCCAGTGCTGCCTGCAACAATCCCCCGACTAAAATACCACCGGCAATTGCAGCCATCGCATCTACGCCTTTCCCAGCCACTAATGGCACAATGATAGGAATAAAGGCAAAACTAGTACCTTGTACTATCGGTAAACGCGCTCCCACCGGCCCGAAACCAATTGTTTGTAATAAAGTTGTGACACCCGCTAACAACATACACATTTGCATCATGTATATCATAGAGGGGAAATCAGCAGAGTTAGAGCCAAAGCCAAAACCAGCAGCGCCTGCAATAATAATTGCAGGGGTAATGTTTGAAACAAACATTGCTAGCACGTGTTGAATACCCAGTGGAATCGCCACTTTTAAAGGCGGCATATAATGCGGGTCTTGTAACTGCTCAGCGGTGGCAAACGCCTTGGACTCATGCACTTGAGGCACCGCTCTTTCTGCTATGTCTGACATTGTGATCTCCTATCTTACCGCAGTACTGCATCTAAAGACGTAAGTCTTAGTATCATCAGTGTTGCATGCACTATCACGGTATCTATTATTGTTTTTATCTTTAGGTCACGCATTATGAAAAATACGCTGATCACAAACTAACCACAACGCACAGAATTGTCTAGGATTATTTTGTTTATTGTGTACAAAAAAATAGTGATTATGTATTTATCTTAAGTCATCATTCTAAGTAGAAAGATGTTTGAACCAAAATAAAATCATTAGGACGATGGGGCTAAGTTCAAAAACACCTCTGGCTTATAGGTGTTTTTTGTGATTATAGTCGGTAAACATGAGGGCTAATCTGAGAGATTATTAATGCAATTTTTACTAAGCATAAAATGCTTCTTATAAATCGCTGAATACCGACTTTAGATAATTATCGGCACTTTGTTGCTCATCCAATGACAACTTGTCTTCAATATGATCTAAATGATGGCTCATCAATGTCGCAGCTGTGGCTTTATCCCCGCGCTCAATCGCCTCGATTAACTGATAGTGCTCATCATATGAACAGTGCGATTGTGGACTATTTTCGTACTGCCCAATAATCAGCGAACACTGAGAGACAAGACTGCGCTGAAAGCTCAACAGCGGCGGGTTGTCAGCTATTTTGGCCAGTAACAAATGAAACTCACCGGATTGACGGATGCCAGCGCCACGATCACCTTGCTCAAAGTGTTGTTTCTCACTATCAACCGATTGCCTCAAGTTTAAAAGCTGCTCTGGATTGACATTATCAATCACCAGCTCAATCACTGCTTTTTCAATCACTCTTCTAGCCAGTACAATCTTTCTCGCTTGAGCTGCGCTGGGGGTTGCGACAATGGCACCGCGATTTGGACGCATCTCGACGACTTGCTCATGACCTAAGCGGGATAAAGCACGGCGTATAATAGTTCTACTGACACTAAATATTTCAGCCAGCGACTCCTCATTAAGTTTTGTGCCCGGCGCTAAACGCTGTTCCAACACCGCTTCAAATATATGCTCATAGACAACGTCATCTTGCGTTTTTTTGACTGGAGATTCATCAGCTGCCTCAGGTTTGGAATTTTTTTTATTCATATTGTTTTTCAATTAATTACAGCCGTTAGTTAAACAAAAAGGATAATATTAAGAATAAGCCAATGTAAAGTTTAAGCTACTTAATTGCGGTTATTCTATTGCATACTGATGAATTAGGCACAGCCTAAATCATTATCGCTTTAATTCTCCGTCGCTTTGAGAACTGACAAGCGACTTCGCGTTGAAATTTTTATTGGTATTTTAGCTGCCGCGATAGGTTGAATAGCTGTAAGGAGAAACTAATAGCGGAACGTGGTAATGTTCATCAGCATCGCTAATACCAAATCTCAATACCACTTCATCCAAGAAAGCGGGCTCAGGTAATTGCATGCCTCTTGCTCGATAATAAGCAGCAACATCAAATACCAACTCATACACCCCTACTTTAAAGGTATCACCTTCTAGTAGCGGCTGATCGCAGCGCCCATCGCTGTTGGTTGTATAAGAGCCTAGTAGTACTTTTTCCGCATCTTTAACAATGCTGTAAAGCGATACCTCAATACTGTGTCCAGGTAAACCATTGGCTGTGTCTAATACGTGTGTCGAAAGAAAACCCATAACTATTCAGTGATAAGTTAACCCTACCACTCCTCTTATTTATTGTAATTAATATATCTCATTTTCCTAAATAGCATTAACGCTGCAACAATACCCGTTTTTTTACACTTATTGCACTAAGCTAAGTATTAGAAAGTAATAATCACACTAATTATTCATAGTTTGTAGCATATTACCAACAAATATTGTATACAATATAGATTAATAGTTTTGATATAAAATCATTTCTTCCCTCACCTTTAGATGGAGTAACTGTTTTGCCTACAAACTATCCGAGGAATTTAATTGGATACGGTGCTAACCCTCCCGACCCGCAGTGGCCAAATAATGCCCGTATAGCTGTGTCCTTCGTACTCAATTACGAAGAGGGGGCAGAGCGCTGCCTATTACATGGTGACAGCGAATCTGAGGCATTCCTCTCAGAGATGCCGGGTGCACAGCCGTTAGCTAATGCCCGTAATTTAAGCATGGAATCATGCTATGAATACGGCTCACGTGCCGGTGTTTGGCGTTTACTTCGCCTGTTTGATAAATATCAGATTAAACTCACTGTTTTTGCCGTTGCTATGGCGGTAGAGCGCTACCCGCAAGTAGCCCAAGCAATGGCTCAAGCAGGTCATGAGATATGCAGCCACGGTTATCGTTGGATAGATTATCAAAACACTCCTCGCGCTGAAGAAGAACAACACTTACAAAAAGCGATTGAAATTATTACTCGTGTCACCGGCGAACGTCCATTGGGGTGGTATACCGGCCGTTTAGGGCCCAACACTCGCGATATCGTTATGAGTGAAGGCGGGTTTTCCTATGACAGCGACGCCTATGATGATGACCTACCTTATTGGATTGACAATAAAGGCAAAGGGCATCTAGTTATCCCCTATACGTTAGATATCAATGATATGCGCTTTGCCACTGCGCAAGGATTTAACAGTGGCGAACAATTTTATCAGTATCTTAAAGATAGCTTTGATACTTTGTATGCAGAGGGCGAGCAATCGCCCAAAATGATGTCCATCGGTCTGCACTGTCGCCTGGCCGGACGTCCCGGTCGTATCGCAGCACTGCAACGTTTTCTTGAGTATGTAAACAGCCATGATAAAGTTTGGCTTACAAGACGTATAGATATCGCCAATCACTGGCGTAAAACACACCCTTTTAAGACGAGTCAAGACTGTGAATAAATTCAAAAAACACTCACCGAGCAAGATGCAACGAGATGAGTTTATCAATGTATTTGGCAGCATATACGAGCATTCAAGTTGGATTGCCGCGCAAGCCTATGACCTAGGCCTAGACTCAAATCATGATAGTGTAGATACAATGCACGCACAAATGTGCCTAATATTAGAGCGCGCGCAAGAGCAGCAACAATTGGCATTAATCAACGCGCATCCGGATCTAGCCGGTAAAGCGGCCATCGCCGGTGAACTCACCGCCGCATCCAATAACGAGCAAGCTGGAGCAGGCATCAACAATTGCAGCCAAGAAGAATACAGCCGCTTTAGCCTCTTAAATACCCAGTATAAAGAGAAATTCCAGTTTCCCTTTATCATGGCGGTAAAAGACAGCAACAAGCTGGAAATACTCGCGGCATTTGAACAACGCATTCATAATGATGTGCCGAGTGAGTTTCGTCGTGCGCTGTTAGAGATCAACAAAATAGCCCTATTTAGACTGTGCGAACTATAACAGCGCAGTGAACATACTATAAAAAAAGTGAATAATATGACTCAGATCAATAGTTTCCAGAAATACCTCAATTTAGCAGATAGTCGCTTAGGGACTAAAGTAATCAGTGTCAGTGACGATTGGTTCGCCGACGCAAATCGTATGCTAAATCCAGAACCCGCTGTTTGGAAAGAAGGCGTTTTTGATGATAACGGCAAGTGGATGGATGGCTGGGAATCTCGACGCAAACGCTTTGAGGGTTTCGATCACGCCATCATTAAACTCGGCGTTAGCGGAATCATTAAAGGCGTTGAAATTGATACTGCTTTTTTTACCGGTAACTTCCCTCCTTCGGCCTCTCTAGAGGGATGTTTTTGCGCCAGTGGAGACCCAACTGAACAGACGCTTTGGCAAGAGATTCTGCCTGCAGTGGATCTCAATGGAGACTCACAACATTTACATGCGATAGACTCAACCCAAGCGATTAGCCATTTACGCTTAAATATATACCCTGATGGCGGTATCGCTCGTCTACGCGTATATGGCACGCCTTTCCACGATTGGTCTGCGCAAGATCCCGAACAACTGTTAGATCTCGCGAGTAGTTTAAATGGCGCTAGAGCACTAGCTTGCTCAGATGAACACTACGGCAAGATGTCGAACATACTTAATCCCGGTCGAGGCATTAATATGGGAGACGGCTGGGAAACCGCTAGAAGACGAACCCCCGGTTACGACTGGGTTATTGTTGAATTAGGGCATGCCGGCGAGATATCACAAGTTTTAATCGACACATTGCATTTTAAAGGTAATTTCCCCGATAGCTGCTCAATTCAAGGGGCTTTTGTCAAAGGCGGTACGGATGAGCAAATAGAGACCCAGAGCCTTTTTTGGCAGGAGCTATTACCCTCACAAAAACTGCAAATGCACAGCGAACACGAATTTAGCGCTCAACTGAAAAACATTGGGGCTATCAGCCATGTGCGATTAAACATATTCCCAGATGGCGGTATCAGCCGTATGCGCTTGTTTGGTACTACCAGCACTGCTGCGAGTGACAAACGCTCATGAACACTCTCAAGGTTCAACCTTTGAGTAAAGCTGCTTTTGCCCCTTTTGGTGATGTTATAGAAACCGCTGGTAGTGATTTCTTTATGATCAATAACAAGAATACTCAACGCTTTCACAGCTTAGCCAAAGTTGAGCTATCGAGTGCCAGCGACGATGCTATTATAAGTATTTTTCGAGCCAAGAGCCTGACTATGCCACTGCAGATTAAGATGCTGGAGCGCCACCCAAAAGGAAGCCAGGCTTTTATGCCACTAAAAGGACAGCCTTTTCTGATTGTCGTTGCACCCGCTGGAGCATCACCTGAAGTTAATGAGATGCAAGCTTTCATCGCTACTGGCGAGCAGGGCATTAACTATCATTTAGGCACTTGGCACCACCCTATTCTATGCTGCGCTGAGCGCGATGACTTTTTAGTCGTCGACCGCGCGGGCGATGGTAACAATTGTGATGAGTTTTATTTTGATGACGCCTTGCAGATAATGCTAGACCCTCAACACTCTCTCTCACACCCATCGTCAAAAGATTAAGTTATTAGGAGTAAATATGGACCCGCATTATACCGAGTGGCTAAACTTAGCCATCCGCTGGGCACACATGATTACCGGCGTTGCTTGGATTGGCGCCTCTTTCTATTTTGTATGGTTGGAAAATCACTTAGACAGACGCAACCCCAAAGAGGGGCTTGCCGGAGATTTATGGGCCATTCACGGTGGTGGGATTTATCATCTTGAAAAATACAAACTGGCTCCGCCAAAAATGCCAGAGAACTTACACTGGTTTAAGTGGGAAGCTTACACCACTTGGCTATCAGGTATGGCGCTGCTATCCGTCGTCTACTATTTAAATGCAGAACTCTACTTGATAGCACCAGGCTCAGACCTTGACCCACGCGCCGCCATTTTTATCGGCATTATCAGCTTAGTCGCAGGTTGGTTTATCTATACTTTTATGTGTGATTCTGTACTGGGGAAAAAGCCCGCATTACTCGGCGCGCTTATTTTTGTTTTGCTTATTTTGGCGGCTTGGGCACTGTCCTCGATCTTTAGTGGCCGTGGAGCTTTCATCCACGTAGGCGCTATTATTGGCACTATCATGGTCGGCAATGTGTTTTTTGTGATCATGCCCGCGCAACGCAAAATGGTCGCTTCCTTAGAGAAAGGCGAAATTCCTGATCCTAGTTTACCGGCTAAAGGACTGCTAAGATCAAGGCACAACAATTACTTCACGCTACCTGTGCTTTTCATTATGATTAGCAATCATTTCCCAAGCACTTATGGTCACGAGTATAACTGGGCTGTTTTAGCGGCACTCGCTGTTATTAGTGTATTAGTACGCCACTACTTCAATACTCGCCATCTCACTCAAAAATACGCTTGGACAATACCCGCCGCTGCCCTGGCGATGGTCTCTCTGGCTTTTGTCGTAGCACCAAAACCGCAACCAGTTAATGTGGCAGTTATCAGCTCTGCTGATACTGCTGTAGCATCAAAGAGCAAATCAGTTACTGTAACCGGTGAACAAGTTAAGGTTAAACAAAAGGTCTCTGCAAATGTCGACGATAACGATTCATCCTCGAACTTGTTTGTGCAGGCAAAAAACATTATCGACCAGCGTTGTACTGCCTGTCATGCCAGCGTTCCTGCAAGCCCACTATTCACCACAGCCCCGGGTGGGGTAATGTTTGACACGCCTGAACAAATAAAGTTACAGTCCGCAAAAATATACGCACAAGCTGTTAGCTCCCAAATAATGCCACTAGGTAATATCACTAAAATGACAACACAAGAGCGTTTGTTATTGGGGGAGTGGATCACTAAAGGGGCCAATATTAAATAGCCTCCTTAGTCCTTATAACCATCAAAGTGCCCTATTCTTAGCGCCACTTTGATGGTTATAAGGATATTAATGCTATGTAGCATTAATATCATCACCCATGGAAACCGCTCTTCCCATCAGTTATTGATTTATATCAACCCTTCGCAAACCACCACTGTATTGTCATACTCAACAATTATATTATTGTTCTAGATCAAGTTATTGCATGACTTTAATGATTATACTTTTGTTAGTTAATAACAGAGGAAATTATTATGTTCGGTATAGACCCTTATGTTTTTGAAACACTTTGGCCCAGCTTACTTGGAATTGCAGCAATGACAGGTGCTATGATTTGGGGATTCTTTAAAGCAAAGTCGCTTATTTATAAAGATCCAGAGTAGCTTTTACATCACTGTGCGTTTAACCCGCGCACAGTGATTTTATTTTTTTATTCTTCACTGTCTCTAAATTGCAGTTTTGCTAGTCTTTTATAAAGCTCACAGGTTGATAACAGTTCTTTATGATTGCCTACAGCAATGATCTCCCCTTGATCCATTACCATGATTTTATCTGCATCTAATATTGTCGCTAAACGGTGCGCTATAATAAGTGTGGTACGCCCTTGCATTAGGTGATTTAGCGCCTCTTGCACTTTCGCTTCACTTTGCGCATCTAACGCACTCGTCGCCTCATCTAGTAAAAGTACTTTAGGATCTTTTAATATCGCTCGCGCAATCGCTAAGCGCTGTTTTTGACCGCCGCTTAAACGCACCCCTTTTTCACCGAGGTAGCTTTTATATTGATTGGGCAACTGCATAATAAAATCATGTGCATTAGCCGCTTTCGCCGCTGCAACAACCTCTGTTTCACTCGCTTTAGGATTTCCATAACTTATATTGTAGTGAACATCATTACTAAACAGTACCGGCTGCTGAGGCACCAATGCCATTTGATTGCGTAATTGATGGTGGTCCATTTCTTTAATATCGACATTATCAAAATGTACCGCACCTGATAATGGATCATAAAAGCGCTGTATAAGCTCAAACAATGTCGACTTACCTGCACCCGATGGACCTACTAATGCGACGGTCTGGCCCGGTAATATATCAAAATCAATATTTTTAAGTGCCGCTTGCTCCGGACGAGACGGATAGTAAAAATTGACTTGAGCCAAACGAATAGCCCCTTTTGAATGAAGTTCGACATCATTCGCTGCC
>Ga0105354_1001373_pt1 | contig 14948 bp, 11 predicted proteins | sample GOMGulsemesocosm_FD_83658 | JGI IMG/M metagenome (GOLD analysis project Ga0105354, IMG submission 83658) | Methane-oxidizing microbial communities from mesocosms in the Gulf of Mexico - GOM9B Gulf of Mexico | ecosystem: Environmental > Aquatic > Marine > Cold seeps | place: USA: Gulf of America...
GATGCAATATTCCAACACACCTTTTCGCATTTGAGCTTTTGTGTTTTCTAATTTCATAGATTTAATCTTTTAAGGTTGTGTAAATTGTTCATTTTTTGATTGATGATGATTATTTTATAAATGGTATTGATAGTGGATATTTGTACAGCGTCCCTTCGCTAGCTTTTATTGCTCCAACTATTGTTGCGTACAATTCAATTACTAATAATGCAATGCAAAGTACTCCAAGAACAAAAAGAGTAATGATGCTTCCCGAAAAACTTGTCAAGTCATATGGGCTAATGTTGCCCTTAATTTCTTCAAGGTGTTCTATCCCGAATCCGAAATTTAAAGCTACAGGGATACAAATAAGTACCATAGTGATGAAGTATAGTAAAATGCTTATTTGAAAATTTAATACCTGTTTTCCGTTTTTGTCAATAAACTCCGAACGATCTTTGTTTAAATTCCATATTAATAATGGCGCTATAAAATTTCCGAAGGGAAATATATACTTAGCAAAGACCCCTATATGGATAAAGCTTGCAATATTTTTATGATTTTTAGTTAACATATGATTGATGATATAGTATTGTTCTATGCAAATATATGGATAAAAGAAGGTACTATGCGAAACAAAGTACTATAATTTAACATAATTTTAACAAATAAAGATATATGTAATCTGCGTATATTTGAATAAATTAGTTGAAAATGTAAATAGTAAATATGTTGAATACTAGTGTTTTACTGGTTTTTGGCAGTTTTAAATAATTTAATAATATGAAATTGACACCTAAAAAGATAAATTTATTTTTGTTAGCAAAATTACCATCTGCCTATTTTTGTGGAGTCAGGTTAAAGAGCATAAGTGATATTAAGAGTAGTACGAGTGTGAAATTCAAGTGGATAAATCAAAATCCTTTTGGATCAATGTTTTGGGCTGTTCAAGGTATGGCAGCAGAACTGGCTACTGGAGTACTAGTAATGCAAAAAATTCAAGCAAGCGGGAAAAACATATCCATGTTAGTTGCTAGTAATAATGCAACATTTACTAAAAAAGCAAAAGGACGAATAACGTTTGTATGTGCTGATGGTAGCTTAGTTGATACAGCAATTCAGGAAACTATTGAAACAGGGGAAGGGCAAGTTGTGTTAATGAAAGCAATTGGAACTAATGAGGAAGGAATTGCCGTTTCTTCTTTTAACTTTGAGTGGACATTGAAGTTGAAGGTAAAGAAATAATTTATTGTACTGTAACAAAATTGGAACTTCCCCCACCTATATATTGAATCAATTAAAAAACAAATCAATGATAGCACATGAAATAGATTACGAAATTCACGGAGAAGAAATGCAATATGTTGAAATTGAGTTAGATCCTCAAGAGGGCGTAGTTGCAGAATCGGGATCCTTTATGATGATGGATAATGGTTTAGATATGAGTACCATTTTTGGTGATGGTTCTAACCAGAGTGAAGGTGTGTTAGGAAAGCTATTTTCAGCAGGTAAACGATTATTGACAGGCGAGAGCTTGTTTATGACAGTTTTTACAAATCATTCACATCAAAAGCGTAAAGTAAGTTTTGCATCACCTTATCCAGGATCAATCATCCCTATAGATTTAGCAGAAAAAGGAGGTAAGTTCATTTGTCAGAAGGATGCTTTTTTATGTGCGGCAAAAGGAGTGTCCATAGGTGTTGAATTTTCAAAAAAATTAGGGAGAGGTTTCTTTGGAGGTGAAGGATTTATCATGCAAAAATTGGAAGGTGATGGAATGGCATTTGTACATGCAGGCGGAACGGTTTGTAAAAAAGTACTTGCAGCTGGTGAAACTTTAAAAGTAGATACTGGATGTTTAGTAGGTTTTTCGCAAACAGTAAATTATGATATCGAATTTGTTGGTGGAATTAAAAACACTGTTTTTGGAGGTGAAGGATTGTTTTTCGCCACACTTCAAGGTCCAGGAACTGTTTATATACAATCGCTGCCATTTAGCAGGTTGGCTTCAAGAGTAATTGCGGCTATACCAAGAAATGGAAATACAAAGGGAGAAGGAAGTGTTTTAGGAGGTTTAGGTAATTTGTTAGATGGCGATAATAGATTTTAATCTTAAATAACTTTGATATTTCATGAAATTATTAAAGTGGAATTAACACCTGTAAATCAATCAATTATGATATTGTGGTATTCGTAATTATGATTGCTTTTATTTGTGTAATTAATTGTTAATAAGTAGTATAAGTTATTAATATTTTAAAAACTTTAACATTTATTATGATATTATTAGGAGGAAATTTTGTTACTTAGAGCAACTTAAAAACTTATAATACATGGCAAGAGCAATGTTTGATTATACTAAAACGATTCTTGAACGGGTTAGTTTTGACGCTAATTTATTCTGTAAAGAACTTCAAAAAGCAATAGAAAGGTTATTACCTTATGAGATAGATGAACTGAGAATTTGGATAGGAAAATTAACCTTACAGAAACCAGAATTGAATCAATGTTTAATCTATTTAGAAAAATAAAAAAAGCAACCATTTTGGTTGCTTTTTTTATTTTCAATTAATAGGTCTTTTTTAGATGTTTATCTTTAGCTAAATTGTAATTTATTATTGATAATCTAAACGAACGAATCCTAAATTAGATGGGTTACCTGCATTACGCTTAAACCCTTCTAGAAAAGGAATCGTAGTTACGGAATACGTTAAATCCAGTTCTAATTCTAAAGTGCCATAAGTACATATTAATTTCCCTGAAGAATTAAATGCCCATGTTCCATTTGTAGTAATGCTATCATCAGTAATGCTCATTGTGCCACCTACGTTAAATGTAATATCCATATTAACTGTAGTAGGGGTACTTGGATTAGCATCATTATTATAAGCACCATCAAACTGGCCGCTAAATTGATGTAGTAAATTAGTGCTAGTAGTTGCAACCCCTGCCGAATTACTAACGGTAACCATTACAATGTTACTTCCTAGTGGCAAGTCCTCATTCCATGATAAGGCGCCAGTTGTTTCATAAAGACTTACTCCTGTATAATTAGCATCTAAAGCATAGCTACCCGTTTCATTTCCCCAATCAATATTAGGTAAAACACTACCATGAGTGTAAAATGGAATTGGAGTTTCACCGGGATAGTAAAAATCTGACGGAGCACTTACTGAAGTATCATCTTTATCCGATGAGCAAGATATAAGTGATATGCAAAATAGATATATCCAAAAAGATTGTTTTAAGAAAAACATAGTTAAAGGTTTAGTTTACAATATATGTTTTTTTTTCGGACTAATAATATTAACATCATGAAATGCAATGGCTCCTCTAACGACATTGTCTATGGTATCTTTTAACGCATTTGTTATTTGAACTTTTAATTCGCTTTTGTGATATAGTAAGCTTACTTCTCTAGCCGGTTTTGGGTCATTGAAATGTTTTAAATTTATGACATCACATTTTAATAGTTGCTTGGAATGTAAATAGGGTAATAATGTCATTCCAAGTCCTTCATCAGCTAATTTAGTTAGTGTTTCAAAACTTCCACTTTCTAATTGAAACTTTTTTGGGTTGTTGTTTTTTGAAGCACTACATAAATTGATAATCCCATCTCTGAAGCAATGTCCATCCTCTAACAATAAAATATCTTCAAGAGATAAATCTGCAATGTTAATAGTTTTGTAATCTGTTAAGCGATGATTTTTAGGTATGTATCCTACGAAAGGCTCGTAGTATAACGGGCGTTCAATTAGGTTTTCTTCCGTTAAAGGCGTTGCAGCTATTCCAGCATCTATTTGCCCATCATTTAATTGTTTTATAATATCCGAAGTAGTTAATTCGTTTATTTTTAATTGAACTTTTGGATACTTTTCAATAAAAGTTTTCAAAAACATTGGTAATAGTGTGGGCATTATGGTGGGGATTATACCAATTTTATACTCCCCTCCTATAAAACCTTTTTCTTGATCAATGATATCTGTTATTCTATCAGATTCATTTACTATATTTTTGGCTTGTGCCACTATTTTTTTACCAACTTCAGTAAGTTCGATTGGTTTTTTACTTCTATCAAAAATTTTGATCGACAATTGATCTTCTAGCTTTTGTATTTGCATACTTAAAGTAGGCTGCGTAACAAATGAATGTTCGGCTGCCTTGGTGAAGTTTTTGTATTTGGCTACTGCCAACACGTAATTTAATTGTGTTATGGTCATAGTTTATAAATTCTGACGATAAAGATATAAAAACTATCAATTAAAACTATGGTTATATCTGTTTTAATAGATATTACTTTTGGTAAAAATAAATATTGGATATTATGAGAACAACAATTTTAGGATTAAGTGAGGTATATACTAGTGAAGTTTCTGAAGGATTAAATGAATTACTAGCTAGTTTTCAAACATACTATCAGAATTTAAGAGGTATTCATTGGAATATTAAGGGAAAACAGTTCTTTGATTTACATGTTAAATTTGAAGAGTTATATACTGATGCTACTATTAAAGTAGACGACATTGCAGAACGAATATTGACCCTAGGAGAAATGCCATTACATACTTTTGATGATTATAAGCAAAAGAGTAAAGTTGCTGTGGGGAAAAATATTACTAAAGATGATGTTGCTGTTCAGTTGATAATAGATTCACTAACATCATTATTGCAATTAGAAAGACAATTGCTTGAATTATCAGGAGACGCCAATGATGAAGGAACAAATTCATTAATTAGCGATTTAATTGCTGAACAAGAAAAAACCGTTTGGATGATAACGTCTTGGTTGGGAGATTAAATACTTGATAGGCATAATTCGTCATTGCGAAAATCTTTTTTAGCGATGAAGCAGTCTTTTTGATTAAAGAATTACTTTTGTTGTACCTTCTTTGCAATGACGTTTAGCTAATGAAATTATTTTGATATAGAGTAAAGCAAGTTTTTTGCTTTTTCTGAATGTGTAATTAGCTCTTTGTTAATTAGCGCTTTTAGTGAAGAGTAATCTAATTTTTCGCCCAACAAACTATATACTATTAACAGCTATCCGATTGAATAAAAAGCAGAAATACCTCTCTGTTTTTTTCTTTAAAAAAAACGTGCTTAAAAGTAATATATAATTGACTTTTTATTAAGTTTTAGATAACAATTCTAGTTAAGAAAGCACTTAATTAATGCAACTAGTTTCTAAAATTATAACTATTTTTGTTTTTTTTTCAATGAAGTATTTCCTCCTTTTACAGCTATTCATTTCCTCTTTCTATGGGTATGCTCAATTGTCGAAAAGTAACCAATATAAGGTAGATTCTTTATACCTAATAACTCTCAATAAATCCAATAATATAAAAAAGAGATGTATAGCTTATAACCGTATTTGTTGGTTAACGGCGTATCAGGATTATAATCAAGGATTAAAATATAGCTCTGAATACTTTAGATTAGCAAAGACTAACAATTTACATAATAGAATCGCAATATCTTCCCATTTTAAGGGGCATTCACAAATGATGCTTGGTGATTTCGATGATGCAAACAAAAGTTTGCTAGAGGGCCTAGAAGTGTCTTTAAAAAATGATAATTTTAAACAGATAGCCAAATTATATACAGACCTTGGAAATTTAAGGCTCAAAACGGGCAATACGAATCAAGCGATAAAATTCTATACTAAAAGTCTTGAAATAGCAGAGAAGCACAACTTTATAGTACAAAAAGCACGTGCTAAAATTAATATCAGTCAAATACATGAAGCACAAGGTAATTACAAATTAAGTCTCAAGGTATTGCAAGAGGTGTTATCAATTTGTGAAAAAAACAAATTAGTTGGTTTTTTGTCTTCAGTATATGGGAGTCTTGGAGATGTCAACTTAAATATAAAAGAATATGAATCAGCTGAAAAAAACTATAAACTAGCGTTGGGTTTTGCTGAGAAATTAGAAAATTCTAATAAAAAAATTGAATCCTTAGCTAAATTGGGAAGGCTAAAACAAGAACAAGATAGCTTAAATTCAGCAACGCAATATTTTAAGAAGAGCCTAAAAATTGCTTCTAAAAAAGAATTGCCCGCTCTGAAAGCTGAAGTGTTGTCAAGTCTTTCGAGTAATAAGTTGAAACAAAAGAAGTATCATGAAGCATTAAAATATGTAATTGAATCAATTAACCTTTTTGAAGAGTATAGTATACAAGAAAATTTGGGTGAAGCATATTTAATTGCTGCTCAGGTATACAAGGAGTTAGGCCGGAAGAACCTCAGTAAAACCTATTTCCAAAAATGCTATGACATAGCATTTTTGAATAATAATTTCAACATGTTAAATACGGTAACTCAAAGCCTCGCTGTTGTTTTTGAAGAAAAGGGAAATAAAAGAATGGCGCTTAAGTATTATAAAGAGTTCATTAAATATAATGCTCAAAAAAGAGATGATGATGATGTTAAAGAAATTATTAAAATAGAATTAAATGCCAATTATCGAAATAAAGCGGTTTTAGATAGTTTGAGTAAGATAAATGAAATTAGTTTGTTGAGGTTTGAACATAGCAGAAACGAAACAAGTAGTTTGTATAGAACATATTTTGCTTATGCTGGAATAGGTATACTTTCTATAATACTCGTATTTGTTGTGTATTTTTTTGAGCAAAAAAGAAAAAGCGCTGTAATTCTTAGTAAGAAAAATCGAGTAATAGCTCAAGTACTTAAGGACAAGGAAATTCTTTTAAAAGAAGTACACCATAGAGTAAAAAATAATATGCAAGTGGTTTCCTCGCTTTTAAAGTTGAAGTCTATTAATACCAATGAGAAATTAGCTAAAATAGCATTAGTGGATAGCCAAAAACAAATTGACTCTATGCTATTGATTCATCAAAAAATGTATCAAAATGAGGATTATGAAAGAGTATGTATAGTAGACTATTGTCAAGATATTGTTGCATTACTTCTAAATCCTATTGAAACTCAAAAAGATGTTTTTGTAGTTAATGGAGAAGCGTTATTTATTCATATTGAACAAGCCCAGACGCTTGGTTTTATTATTCATGAATTGATTGCTAACAGTCTAAAACATGCTTGGGATAAAAATCAACCAAAACGGATTGAACTTACTTTCAAAAAAATTAATAATGAGTTTCAATTTGAATATTCAGATAATGGAAAAGGAATGCCGAGTGATTTTAATCTAGAAAAAGCAAAATCATTTGGAACAAAGTTGATATACTCTTTGGTCAAACGTCAATTATTAGGAAGTATAGAATTAAGTTATAAGGAAGGGATTCACATAAGAATTAAATTTGATGCAAGATAAAAGGAGGAAAAAGGTATTAATTGTTGATGATGAGGTGTTTATTTCTGAACAATTAAGTGCTATTTTAAAAGGTTTAGGTTATGAAGTTCAGGAGATTGCCTTTGATGCTGAAAGCGCTATTAATTCATTAAAAGTTGACGCTCCTGATATAGCCATATTAGATATTAAAATGCATGGTGAAAATCAAGGTTTTATAATAGCTAAGTATATTAAGGATCATTTAGAAATCCCATATATTTTTTTAACATCTTTTGCTGATGAGTCTACAGTACAAGAAGCTTCTAAATTAGAACCAGATGGTTATGTACTAAAACCTTTTAATGAACGTGATATATTTTCAACACTCAATATCATTCTAAATAAATACATTAAAAAAGTCAAATATATAGGTTTAAAGGTTGGCCATAATGTACATAAAGTAAAAATAGAAGATTTTCTTTGGGTTAAATCTTCCGACAAGTATATTGAAATTCAAACAAGCCAAAGGAGTTACATAAAAAGAGACGGAATAGAATCATTTATAGCATCCAATAAATTACTAGGGTTAATACGTGTACACAGATCTTATGCTGTAAAAATTGATAAAGTTGATGGTGTAAATGGTTCAACACTTTTAATCAATAACCACGAAATACCTATCTCTAAGAAATATGAAAAAGCCTTTAAAGAGGCCTATCTCTTAAATTAAAATACTATTAAAATATAGGAAAGAGGTGTCTGAAAAGCCTAATGAATTAGAGCTTGTCAAACTGAGCTTGTCGAAGTTTTATTGATTTCTAATGGCTTAAAATATTTCGACAGGCTCAATATGACAAAAATAATAATTTTTCAGATAGCCTCTTTTTGTTATAAACTATTCATTATAAGTGAAGCAATCTGTATTATCAAAGAAATTACTACACTTGGTAACTATCGGGTCATACCTCTTTCGCAATGACATATAGATAAAGTTGTCATTGCGAGAAGCTTTTTTTAGCGCCGAAGCAATCTCATCCCAAGGAAACCATCTCATTCATGAGCTATTTTCTCTAAAAAACTGCAAAATATTCACTTTAAAAAAATAATTTATTCATTCACGGACAAAACTCCTTGATTCACGACATTTATTTTTTCATGAATAGATAAAGTACTAATGTTGCCCAAAAAATAATCTAAATCATATGAAAACAAAATTACTAGTACTCTTATTTGTTATTTTTATATCCAATTCCTATGCTCAACACGAGTTTATTACCACTTGGAAATCAGATAACCCAGGAACTTCAAACACAACCTCTATTACCATTCCTACATATGCAGGAGAAACCTACAATTACGATGTAGATTGGGATAACGACGGTACTTTTGATGAGTTTGGACTTACTGGAAATGTGACCCATGATTTTGGAACAGTAGGAACCTACACCATTAGGGTACAAGGAACGTTCCCTCGTATTTATTTTAATTATACCGGAGATAAAGAAAAAATCATTTCCATAGACCAGTGGGGTACAGGATCTTGGACCTCTATGGAAAGAGCTTTTTATGGAGCAACTAACCTTATAGGAAATGCTACCGATACACCCGATTTATCAGGGGTTACTAATATGAGTTATATGTTTTCTTTTGCATCCGTTTTTAATCAAAACATCAGTAGTTGGGATACATCCGCAGTTACTAATATGAAGGATATGTTTTCTTTTGCATCAGTCTTTAACCAAGACATCAGTGCATGGAATACAGCGGCAGTTACTGATATGAGTTATATGTTTCGAGACGCAACTTCTTTTAATCAAAATATAGGTGCATGGAATACCGCTGCAGTTACTGATATGAGATCTATGTTTGCTCGTGCTACTACTTTTAATCAAAATATTGGTACATGGAATACTGCTGCAGTTACTGATATGTTTTATATGTTTAATAACGCTACTGCTTTTAATCAAGACATTAGTACGTGGAACACTTCCATGGTTACTAATATGCAGGCTATGTTTTATTTTTCTACTGCTTTTAATCAAGACATCAGTACTTGGGATACCTCATCGGTTACTGATATGAAGTATATGTTTAGGGGAGCAACTGTTTTTAATCAAGACATTAGCAGTTGGAATACTGCTTCTGTAACTGATATGAGTGTTATGTTTAGTGGAGCAACTGCTTTTAATCAAAATATAAGTACTTGGAATACCGCTTCTGTAACTGATATGAGTTTTATGTTTCGAGACGCATCTTCTTTTAATCAAAATATTAGTAGTTGGGACACATCTTCTGTAACTAATATGGCTCAGATGTTTTATAGTGCAACAGCATTTGACCAAGACATCAGTGGATGGGATACATCCACAGTTACTAATATGGGTGCTATGTTTGCTTTTGCAACATCATTTAATCAAAATATTGGCTCTTGGAATGTAACTGGGGTAACTGAATTTGCAAATATGTTTTTTGGAGTAACTCTTTCAGAAACCAATTATGATGCCTTATTAATTGGTTGGGATGCACAAACCCTTTTAGCGGGTAAATCATTTCATGGAGGAAACTCGAAATACTGTTCAGTTGCTGCAGAAGCTGCTAGAGCTAATATGATTGCTTCAGACACTTGGTCTATAGTAGATGGTGGTCCTTGTGCAGCACTATTAGGAATAGAAGATGAATTAGCATCAGATAAAGTAGCGATACACCCAAATCCAGTTAAAAATACATTGTTTCTTAATTTTGATAGCTCAATTAACGTGAACAACGTTCAAGTGTTTGATATTTTAGGTAACGAAATTTCTCTATTAAAGGGGAACTTCAATACTATAGATATGAGTAATTTTTCAAATGGTATGTATTTTGTTAAAATTACAGCTAATGAAGGTGTATTAACTAAAAAGGTTATAAAAAATTAAACATCTACATTTTAAAGGTATTAACCTCTGTGCATTTATATGTTCAGAGGTTTTTTTTGTGAAAATAATAAAACTATTTTTAGGTGTAAAGAGATTGCTACACTAGATAACTATTGGGGCATGTCACCTTCGCAATGACTTTTAAAAGTGGATGTCATTGCGAGAAGCTTTTTTGCGACGAAGCAACCTAAACAATCAAAGAAATTACTTCAGCCGTACTTCCTTCATAATAACTCTTAACGAAGCTATCTCTTCCAAAAAACACATGACATTCATGAGCTATTTTCTCTAAAACACCCTAGAATATTCACTTTAAAAAAATAATCCATCCATTCACGTACAAAACTCCTTAACTCACGACATTTCTTTTTTTATGAATAAATAAAGCGCTAATGTTGCCCGTAAATATTAAAAAAAAAGATAATAATTGGGGTATTTATCTTTTAAAATTTCACTCTCCTTTTTTTAATAATTTATACGCTTTATGAAAAAAATTACATTATTAAGTATTTTATTACTACCTCTATTAAGCATAGGGCAATGGTCACAGATAGGTTCAGACATAGATGGGGATATTTCTTGGGGTTTTTTAGGATCTTCTGTTAGCCTAAGCGAAGATGGGAATACTTTAGCTATAGGAGCTATGGGAGAAACATATATTGAAGGAAGAGTTTCAAGTAGCTCACCTTTTGGCTATGTGCGGATATTTGAAAATATATCAGGTGAGTGGTCACAAATAGGTTCTGATATAAATGGAGATGCTATTTATGATAATTTTGGGCATTCTATAAGTTTAAGTGCTGATGGTACTATTGTAGCTGTTGGTGCTCCTTATAACGATGGAAATGGTGATGATTCTGGTCATGTACGTGTATATAAAAATATATCAGGCATATGGACACAAATAGGATCTGATATTAATGGTGGAATACAGGATAATTTAGGTTATTCAGTGAGTTTAAGTTCAGATGGTACTATTGTAGCTATAGGCGCTGATTATGGAGATGGTAATGCATCTAGCTCAGGTTATGTACAGGTATTTGAAAATATATCAGGCATATGGACACAAATAGGGGCTAATATAAATGGCAATGTGATTTATGGTGAATTTGGTGACTCTGTAAGTTTAAGTTCAGATGGTAGCATTGTTGCTATAGGCGCACGTAATGGATATGGTAATGTATCTAATTCAGGTAATGTACAGATATTTGAAAATATATCAGGCGTATGGACACAAATGGGAACTAATATAAATGGTGATGCTAGTTATGATTATTTTGGTGATTCAGTAAGTTTAAGCTCAGATGGTAGTATTTTAGCTATTGGAGTTGCTGAAGGCGATGGTAATGTATCTGATTCAGGACATGTGCGTGTATACGAAAATATATCAGGTGTATGGACACAAATAGGAGCTAACATAAATGGCGATGAGATTTATGATAGTTTTGGCGATTCAGTGAGTTTAAACTCAGATGGTAGTATTTTAGCTATTGGAGCACCTTATAAAGATGGAAGTGGATCTAATTCAGGTAACGTAAGATTATACGAAAATATATCAGGTGTATGGATACAAATAGGAGTAGATATTAATGGAGAAGCAGCATATGACACTTCAGGTTATTCAGTAAGTTTAAATGGTGATGGAAGCATGGTTGCCATTGGAGCACCTGAAAATTTTGGGAATGATGATTTGTCAGGTCATGTCCGTGTGTATGATGGTAGTAGTTTATTAAGTATTACCAATAATACTTTTGGCCAAGATTTTTCAGTATATCCAAACCCAAGTTTTGGTTTGTCAAAAATACAGTTAGGGGAGAATTACAATACTGTATTTGTAAGAGTATTTGATGTATTAGGGAAGCAAATAGCTACTCAAGAATACAACAATACTAACGAGGTAGAATTAAATACTCAAAAGTTTACAACAGGTATTTATATTGTAAAAGTGCAGTCTGGTGCTAAAGAAGCAACAATAAAGTTAGTTGTGAAGTAAGATTTAGGCCTAAACATTCATACGAAAAGACAGTTTTTGTGAGCTGTCTTTTTTTGTTAGGAATGACTTTTAACAATGGATCTCATGCGAGCTTAGCGAAGCAATCTCTTCCAAAACAATCCATGGCATTTGCGAGCTATTTTCTCTAAAAAGACCTTAGAATATTCACTCTTTAAAAATAATCCATTCATTCACGGACAAACCCCCTTAACTCACGACATTTATTTTTTTATGAATAAATAAAGCAATAATGTTGCCCAATCAGTTTATTAGATTTTCTTTATCTATTGTGTGCTTTTTTAAAATATAAGTGACAAATAAACTAACAATGTAGTAACACAATTCAACCGATTTATACCCATAAATAGTGAGTATAAAAATACCCCGTTTTGGGTATTGTAAGAGTGTTTAGGTTATAATATTTTAGCCGCTTATTTAATGTATCTGTTTTAACAAAACACATATTTAAAATAAAAAACCATAACGAAAGATACTATTTTGGGGTAGGTGTTTTTTGTGAGAATTTTTAAGCACTCCTTATAATAATTAATGAAATCAATTTTGATGAGTCTAATGAATAGGTTTAAGATCGTAAATGCTTACTTCTGTAATTAAAATTTGATTACAGCCCTGTATATATATTAAATTGTTAAAATAATAGATATTCATCAAAATAATTAAAATTTACTATTACTAATAACTATGAAAAAACTAATTATTATTTGCTCGATTCTCCTTTTAGGAAATCAATTTGTTAATGCTCAACTCGTAGCAGGTGATATTGCCTTTATTGGATACAATACTGATGCCGCAATAGGCACAAATGACAATTTTACTTTTATTACGCTGGCAGATATTCCAGGTAGTGAAATTATTTACTTCACCGAAGAGGGTTGGAGCAATATTACTAATGACTGGGCCTCTACTAGCGAAGGGCATCTTACTTATACGGCTCCAGCCGCCGGATTAAGTTGTGGAACAATTATTAATGTTAATGAATCCTCCCCAAATACTTTTGCTGTTACAGGAGGAGGAACTATGATTCATTCTTCAGGTACTAGTTGGTCGCTAACAGGAGGAGATCAAGTTCTAGCTTATCAGGCTCTCACTCCAGAGCCATTTACAACACCTACTTTCATTGCTGGAATTCATGGTGATGACGGTAATGGAGCACCCATTACTCTTGATGCCGCTACAAAATGGAATTCTGCACTTTTAACTACTCTTGGAACTGCCAGATCGGAGCAGCCTATTGGTTTAACAAATGGAGTTAATTGTGTTTCTTTATTCCCTGCTATTGGTACCGAGGAGGACAATGCAAAATACACAGGGACATTAACAGGAACAGCTACATTTATAAGAGGAGAAATTAACAATTATTTAAATTGGTCTCATCATAATGGAACGGCTTTTCCAATTTTACCTACCGATTATTTTCCAAGTATTACTTGTGCAGCTGTATGTACCGACCCAGATGTACCAACAGTAACGGCTACACCAGGTACAATATGTCCAAGTGGTTCTTCGACATTAAATATTACAGGAAACCTAAATGATGCAACTGCATGGCATATTTATACTGGTTCTTGTGGAGGTACTCCAATAGGAACTACAACAGGGTTTACTTTTGTAGTATCACCGCTATCAACAACAACTTATTATGTTCGAGGTGAAGATGGTGCTGGTTGCGTAGATGAATCAACAGGAGTTTGTGGGACTGCTACAGTTACTGTTCAAGATTTAGTGAATCCAACAATTACTTGTCCTGCTAACCAGAATGAAGTTGTAGATGGATCATGTAACTTTACATTACCTGATTATACTGGCCTAGCAGTAGCTTCAGATAACTGTACTGCTTCGCCAACAGTAACTCAAGTACCTGCTGCAGGAACAATAGTTGGAATTGGAACGACAAATATTGTTTTCACTGCAACTGATGGATCAAGTAATACAGCGAATTGTAATTTTGATGTGGTTGTAACAGATGCCACGAACCCAACAATTATATGTCCAGGAAATCAAGTAGGTAACGTAGATGGATCATGTAATTTCAGTTTACCTGATTATACAGGGTTGGCAACACCTGTAGATAATTGTGGAGCTGTAACAGTTACACAGTCACCAGTTGCTGGAACTATAGTTGGAGTTGGAACTACGAATATTGTTTTCACAGCAACGGATGGTTCATCGAATACCGCGAATTGTAATTTCGATGTTGTCATTTCTGACAATACAAACCCAACAATAACATGTCCAGGAAATCAAATTGGATCGGTAGATGGAAGTTGTAACTATACATTACCTGATTATACGCCATTGGCAACAGCAGCGGATAATTGTCCAGGTGTAACAGTTACGCAAGTACCAGTACCAGGAACAATAGTAGGTATTGGAACAACGAATATTGTTTTCACAGCAACGGATGGTTCATCGAATACCGCGAACTGTAATTTCGATGTTGTGATTTCTGATAACACAAACCCAACAATCACATGTCCAGGAAATCAAGTTGGATCAGTAGATGGAAGTTGTAATTACACATTACCTGATTACACTCCATTAGCAACAGTAGCTGATAATTGTCCAGGTGTAACAGTTACGCAAGTACCAGTACCAGGAACAATAGTAGGTATTGGAACAACAAATATTGTATTCACTGCAACAGATGGAGCATCAAATACAGCGAATTGTAATTTCGATGTTGTCATTTCTGACAATACAAACCCAACGATTAGTTGTCCAGGAAATCAAGTTGGATCGGTAGATGGAAGTTGTAATTACACATTACCTGATTATACGCCATTGGCAACA
>Ga0105354_1001384_pt1 | contig 14899 bp, 11 predicted proteins | sample GOMGulsemesocosm_FD_83658 | JGI IMG/M metagenome (GOLD analysis project Ga0105354, IMG submission 83658) | Methane-oxidizing microbial communities from mesocosms in the Gulf of Mexico - GOM9B Gulf of Mexico | ecosystem: Environmental > Aquatic > Marine > Cold seeps | place: USA: Gulf of America...
AGATCTAAAAAATCAGTTTTCAACCGGAACTGAATTAAAAGGTAAAACACTTGGTATTATTGGTTTCGGTACTATTGGTAAAGAAGTAGCAAAAATAGCCATTGCTATAGGCATGAAAGTAATTGCTACGGATACGTCTATTAAAAACGAAACAATAAACCTTTCTTTCTTCAACGGACAATCAATAGCTTTTAAAATTGAAACACAAGTTTTAGAAACGCTGTTAAAACAATCAGATTTTATCACATTACATACACCCTATCAAGGTTTCGCTATAATCAGTACAAAAGAAATTGAATTAATGAAAACTGGTGTAGGTATTATAAATACTTCACAAGGAGGTGTATTGGATGAAGTTGCACTTATAAATGCAATCGAATCGGAAAAAGTGAAATATGCTGCTTTAGATGTATTTGAAACAGAACCAAGACCAGAAATTCAATTATTAATGAACCCTGAAATATCATTAAGCCCGCATGTAGCAGGTAACACAATAGATGCTACATTAAAATCAGAAGCGATATTGATTAGAAAATTAACAGCACTAAACACACAATAAGCCTCTTTATCGATGTTCCAATGTATTTTATCGTTGTTCTCTTTAAAAGAAAGAGGTGATATAGAATAATCATTATTTTTCTGTAACTTGGTAGGAGATATTAAATAACAACTAAAACAATATTAAAAATGTCAGGAATATTAGAACTACTAAACAGTGACTTAGGAAAAACAATTATAAGTGGTGTAGCTGGGCAATCAGGACAGTCTACTGATAAAACTTCTTCAGTATTAACAATGGCTTTACCTGTATTAATGGGAGCTATGAAACGTAACGCTGCTACTCCAGAAGGAGCTGCAGGATTAATGGGTGCATTATCAGGAAAACATGATGGATCAATTTTAGATAACCTTGGCGGATTATTCGCTGGTGGAGTTGACCAAAGTGTAATGGATGATGGTGCTGGGATATTAAGTCATGTACTTGGAGGTTCTCAAAGTAATGTTACAAATGCATTATCTCAGAAGTCAGGAATGGATTCTGGAGCTGTAATGGAAATATTAAAAGTAGCTGCTCCACTAGTAATGGGCTATTTAGGAAAGCAATCGAAACAACAAAGTGTTTCTGATTCAAATGGAATTGGAGATTTACTTGGTGGTTTGTTAGGTGGTGGCGCTGCTGCTCCTAAGCAACAAAGCTTAATTGAATCATTATTAGATGGTGACGGTGACGGATCTATCTTAGATGATGTTGCAGGAATGGTTTTAAACTCAGGAGGTGCTAAAAAAGGAGGTCTTGCAGGTTTATTAGGTGGACTTTTCGGAAAATAACATTTTCATAAAATATGTATTTGAAAGCTGAACTCTTGAGTTCAGCTTTTTTATTTTGTATCTTTATATAAACCATAATATTGTTATGCAACGCTTATTATTCCTCATATTATTAATTTTCATGTCATGTGCTAGTACTGTAACCAATAATAAAACAGTAAATGATAGTGACAAAATAATTATTGAAAATAAAGAGTTGGAATATGAAATTATCATTATTGAACAAGGTTTTAACTCTTGGTTGGTAACACAAAAGCCAATGTCATATTACTCACAATCAACCTTAGAAATTAAAAATCAATTTTATGTTGTATCATGGAATCAACGTGTATTACAGCCTTTTAAGTCTAGTCCTAACTTATATGAAATGAGGATTGACTATGATTCACATGTTGATTATGGTTTAGAAGTAAATTATAAGCTATTTATGTACTTCACCTATTTTCAACAAAAATATAAGCAAAAGTTATAATCATAACTACCTTATACCTCTATTATAAATTATTTAAGAGATTTTATAAAACGATTGTTTATTTTTGCATAAACATTTTAAGTATGCAAAAGATAAAAGACAGCTGGGAGATTGAAAAGAACTGGCAATTAATACATCTTATATTAGGCGCTTTAGCGTTATTACTTTCAGGTTATTTATTGGCAAAAGGAATTCTTTCAAACTTTTCTGAAGTGAATACTATCCTTCTTGTTTTTCTAACCTTTATTATTGCCTACGGAATTTTAAACATCACACTTAAATTATTTAAAAAATTAGCTACAAAATGGCAAGTAAGCTACAGATGGGAGTTAATCGCTATCTTTTTAGTATTTGCCGTAACTGGATCAACATCAGCAAAAATATCTGGACCAGTAATTGAAATGCTAAATTTAAATGAGTTAATTTCAAACTCATTTTTATTTTGGACATTACGCATATTAATAGTTTTCCCTATTTATCAAGTACTATTAGTTATTGTTGGTTGGTTATTCGGTCAATTTAAATTCTTTTGGGCATTTGAAAAGAAAATGCTGAGTAGAATGGGATTCAAAAAATACTTTAGTGAATAAACATCTGAGGGACATATTAAAATCAGTAGTACTAATAGGGCTTATTTCAGTTTTATTAACACCTTCTGCGCTTAATTTTCTTCATTCATTTGAACATCACGAACATGTAATTGACTGTGATGAAAGAGAAAAAACCCACTTACACGAAATAGAGTTTGACTGTAGTTTTATACAGTTATACGCTACTCCACAAATCTATGATTCAATTGTTTATTTTTCATTAGAAGAAAACTTTCATTATCATAGATCAATTCACTCAGGCTATTCGAGTGAACACTTGCATAATATATTCATTGGAAATAAGCCTGTTCGTGGACCACCTGTATTAATATAAATTAAATCAATCACATTCATTTTTTTTTATAATTATACCTACATTCTTAGATAGGTATGTCTATTAATACAACTATATATGAAATATTTCATAAATTCACTTATACTATTTATTAGTTTAAGTGGCTTTGCACAGCACAAAATATCTGGTAATATCACAGATCAAAAAACACTTGAACCTCTTCCTGATGTAAACATTTACATCGAATCACTAAACACAGGTACCACAACCAATTCCAGTGGTTATTTTAATTTAGAAAGCCTACCTACAGGCAACTACAACCTTTATATCTCCTATTTAGGGTATCAAGGTATTCAAGAAAACATTAAGTTAAGTTCAGATTTAAATATCAATTTTCAATTACATCAAACGGTTTTAGAACTTGAAGGAGTTCTTATCTCTGCTCCATTTCACAAGCTCCAAAAGGATAATGTAATGAAAGTAGAAAAAATAAAAACTGCTGATTTAACTGATGCAAATAATTTATCCGAACAACTAAGTCAGGTTCCGGGAGTTAATCAAATTAGTACTGGTGGCGGAATAGGGAAACCCGTTATTAGAGGGTTGAGCAGCAATAGAGTACTTGTCTATACTCAAGGAGTCCGATTAGAAAATCAACAATTTGGTGAGGAACATGGAATTGGAGTAAGTACCGCAGGTATTGAAAGTGTTGAAATTATAAAAGGTCCTGCTTCCCTACTCTATGGTTCTGATGCTATTGGTGGCGTACTCTTTTTAAATCCTGAATTATATGCTCCGTTAGATTCTTTAAATATCGATATTTCTTCCAAATATTACTCTAATACAAATGGGATAACTACTAATTTCGGACTTAAAAAAACCACAGAAAAATTAAAGCTTTTAACTCGTTTCTCTTTACAACAACATGCAGATTATCAATTTGACAATACACGTGCAACAAATTCACGATTTTCTGAATATGATTTGAAAACTGGAGTTGGCTTTGGGAATGATAAAATAACTAATGACATCCGTTATAACATCAATTTCAGTCGCTTAGGTATTCCTGAAGGTATTGGCACTCAAAACAATAACATAAAACCGCTGTTACCAAACCAATCTATTGAAAACCATATTATAAGTTCTCATACAAAAGTAAATTTAAACAAGGGTAAGTTGGATATGATTTTTGGATACACATTCAATAATAGAAAAGAATTTGAAGAAGAACATCATCATGAAGATGAGCATGAAGAAGAAGAAGAAGAAGAAGAACACTCTGAAGAAAAATTGGAACCCGCTTTGGAAATGCACCTAAGCACGTTTAATTATAATATTAAATACGAATTACCAAAAATAAATGATTTCGAGATAATTATTGGTTCGCAAGGGATACATCAGAAAAACAAAAACTTAGGGCTTGAAACCTTAATTCCAGACGCTACAACAACTGATGCTGGTATTTTTGGAACATCACATTATCATTGGAAAAAACACGCAATTCAATTTGGATTACGTTATGATTATAGAAGCATACATATAAACACAATTAACAAGAACAAAAATTTTAATAGTTTCAACGGTGCAGTTGGGTTTAAGACAGATTTAAGTACAAAAATTACCGGACGTATCAATCTTGCAAGCGGGTTTAGAGCTCCAAATTTGGCCGAATTAACATCGGACGGTGAACACGAAGGAAGTAATCGTTATGAAATTGGAGATATTAATTTATCAAATGAGCAAAACATTCAACTTGACTTAAATTTAAATTATAAAAGTGAACATTTTGAGTTTTTTGTAAACGGTTTTTATAACAATATTAATGACTATATCTATCTTAACCCTACTTCTGAATCTATTGAAGATGCACAAGTATTCAAGTACTTTCAAGATAACGCTGCACTTTATGGAGGAGAATTAGGGATACACTTACATCCTCATCCATTAGATTGGCTGCATATTAGTAGTAACTTTGAAACAGTTACCGGAAAATTGAATAACGGTACTTACCTACCCTTAATACCTGCAAATTCTATTCATACCAATTTAACTTTTACCATAACTAAAAATGCTAAGTTGAATACGGATGCATTTATTAGTTTAAAGAATGTATTCAAACAACAAAATGTAAGTAGTTCCGAAACATTTTCAAAAAACTATGACTTAGTTAACTTAGGATTGAATTCAGAGATTCAAACAAAAAAAGTCAACTATAACTTTAATTTAGGAGTTAACAATTTATTAGATAAACAATATATCAATCATTTATCAAGATTAAAAAATGATGGTATCTACAATCAAGGAAGGAATATTATTCTTGGTTTTACTATTAAATTGTAGTTATCAAAAAAGGCTTCTGAATTTAGAAGCCTTTTTAATTATCTTATAATGCTTTTTATCCTACATCAATAATATCTCCACTCTCCTTTTTACTTTTTAATACATATTGATAAATCCATGTTAATGTAAATGTTGGAATAAAATCTAATCCTGGTAGTAACTCTTCAAATAAACTTACTAAACCAGCTATTTTACCTGTTTTTCCTTTATACATACGTGTCATTATCAAGGCTGATAATGGCGCCCAAATTACATCGCCAAATTCACCAATAAAAGGTAGTGTAAATGAAGCCATACCAATAGCATCAAATAAAATTCCTAAGGCTAATTTTTTATATTTATCTTTTTTTTCTGTTTCTGTAGTTGTCATTTATAACTGTTTATTAGTAATACTATTAAAAAAGCAATAAGTATGCCGAAAACAATCATTAAATTCACAAAAAACGATCACATAATTTATGCAGTTCTAAAATTTCATATTTGAAATTTATCACATTAGTAAAACTTCATACATTAAAAGAAGTTCAATTGCTTACTTGTCAAAAACCGCGCAATAATCGGTATCTTTGAGTTCCTTATTTTTTAGGATAAACTAAATATAAGCGGTAGCTCTTACCGTTCTAACTATAAAATTAAACAATCATGTCAGGAAAAGCAAAGATTATTTACACAAAAACAGATGAAGCTCCAGCTTTAGCAACTCGTTCATTTTTACCTATTGTTCAAGCTTTTACAGCTTCTTCAGGGGTAACTATTGAAACTAAAGATATATCTCTTGCTGCAAGAATATTAGCAAATTTTCCTGATTTTTTGACTGATGATCAAAAAGTTCCTGATGCTTTAGCTGAATTAGGAGAATTAGCAAAAAAACCAGAAGCAAACATTATCAAGCTTCCTAATATTTCTGCTTCTGTACCTCAGTTAAAATCAGCTATTAAAGAATTACAAGAACAAGGGTTTGCCATTCCAAGCTACCCAGATGATAATGACACTGCTGAAGATAAAGCAATTCAGGCACGTTATAATAAAATTAAAGGTTCTGCAGTAAACCCGGTACTACGTGAAGGTAATTCTGACCGTAGAGCACCAAAAGCAGTAAAAAACTACGCTCGTAAAAACCCACATTCAATGGGTGCATGGAGTTCAGATTCAAAAACACATGTGGCAACTATGAATGCTGGTGATTTCGCACATAACGAGAAATCTACTACTATTTCAAGTGCTACATCTGTAAAAATTGAATTCACTTCAGAAAATGGAACTAAAACTGTTTTAAAAGATAATTTAAGCTTATTACAAGGTGAAATTATTGATACTACAGTAATGAATAAGAAAGCCTTAATTGCCTTTTTAGACGAGCAAATAAAAGATGCTAAAGCAAAAAATGTATTGTTTTCATTACATATGAAAGCAACTATGATGAAGGTTTCAGACCCTATTATTTTCGGACATGCGGTAAGAACATATTTCAAAAATGTATTTGACAAGCATTCTGTTGTTTTAGATGAATTAGGAGTTGATGTTAATAATGGACTTGGAAACTTATTAGGTAAATTAAAAAACTTACCTGCCGATAAACGTACAGAAATAGAAGCAGATATTCAAACTGCTTATGCAAACGGACCGAGTATAGCAATGGTTGATTCTGATAAAGGAATTACTAACTTACATGTCCCTTCTGATATTATTATTGACGCTTCTATGCCTGCAATGATCCGTACATCTGGGCAAATGTGGAATACAGAAGGAAAACAGCAAGATACTAAAGCTGTTATACCTGATAGTAGTTACGCAGGTATTTATGATGCAACAATTGATTTCTGTAAAAAACATGGTGCCTTTGACCCAACAACAATGGGAACTGTTCCTAATGTTGGATTAATGGCTCAAAAAGCAGAAGAATATGGTTCTCATGACAAAACATTCGAAATGGTTGCTAATGGAACTGTTCGTGTTATTGATGCTAACGGAACTTCTTTATTAGAACACAACGTCGAAACTGGAGATATTTGGAGAATGTGTCAGGTAAAAGATGCACCTATCCAAGATTGGATTAAACTTGCAGTAACAAGAGCAAGGGCCTCTGCTACTCCAGCGGTTTTCTGGTTAGACGAAAATAGAGCTCACGATGCTGAGTTAATTAAGAAAATAAACACCTATTTACCGAATCACGATACGACAGGTTTAGATATAAGAATATTATCACCTATTGACGCTACACATTTTACTTTAGATAGAATTAAAGATGGAAAAGATACTATTTCTGTAACTGGAAATGTATTGCGTGATTATAATACTGATTTATTCCCTATTTTAGAATTAGGTACTTCTGCTAAAATGTTATCTGTTGTTCCTTTAATGAATGGTGGTGGATTATTCGAAACTGGAGCTGGAGGTTCTGCCCCTAAACATGTACAACAATTTACTAAAGAGAATCACTTACGTTGGGATTCTTTAGGAGAATTTTTAGCATTAGCTGTTTCATTAGAACATTTCGGAAATACAAATAACAATAGCAAAGCCTTAGTATTAGCAGAAACTTTAGACGATGCTACTGATAAGTTTTTAGACAATAGAAAGTCTCCTTCTCGTAAAGTTGGTGAATTAGATAATAGAGGATCTCACTTTTATTTAGCAACTTATTGGGCTGAAGCATTAGCTAAGCAAACAAAAGATACTGAGTTACAAACTACATTTGCTAAATTAGCTAAAGAGTTAGTTTCACAAGAAGCTACTATTATTAATGAATTAAATACAATTCAAGGTAAAGCAGTAGATTTAGAAGGATACTACGCTCCTACTGAATCATTGGTTGTTTCATCAATGAAGCCAAGTAATACGCTAAATACCATTTTAGCAAGTATTAACTAATAATAGTTAAAAATATATTTAAAAAAAGCTTCTGATTAGTCAGAAGCTTTTTGATTTTTAATACTACTTATATTTGTTACTTTTACACTATGAAATTTACCAAAACTACCGAGCAAGATTCCAACTATAATAATTTAGAGCACATGTCTGTTTCTGAATTATTAACCAATATAAATACTGAAGATAAAACTGTTCCATTAGCTATAGAGAAGGCTTTGCCAGAAATCGAAAATTTAGTAACTGAAACAGTCAGTAAGCTAAAAAACGGAGGTAGAATATTTTATATAGGTGCCGGTACAAGTGGTAGATTAGGTGTAGTTGACGCCTCAGAATGCCCTCCTACTTTCGGAGTACCTCATGATTTAGTTGTTGGATTAATTGCTGGAGGTGATGATGCCATTAGAAAGGCTGTTGAGAATGCTGAAGATGATACCAAACAAGCTTGGTTAGATTTAAAAAATTATAACATTGCAGATAAAGATGTTGTGATTGGAATTGCTGCTTCAGGAACAACACCTTATGTAATTGGAGGATTAAAGAAGTGTAATGAAAACGGTATTACTACAGGTTGCATTACTTGCAATCAAGATAGTCCATTAGCATTAGCTGCTAAATTTCCTGTAGTAGTTATTGTTGGTCCTGAATTTGTAACTGGAAGCTCACGTATGAAAGCTGGTACAGCCCAGAAATTAGTATTGAATATGCTCTCAACTGCAAGCATGATTCAATTAGGAAAAATAAAGGGGAATAAAATGGTAGATATGCAGCTATCCAATGATAAATTGGTAGAACGCGGTACACAAATGATTATGAATTCATTAAATATAAATCACCATCTAGCACAAGAGCTTTTATTAAAGCACGGGTCAGTACGTAATGCAACAATATTTTATAATAATGAGAACAAATAAAGAGGCATTATCAAAAGGGATAAAATTTATGGCAATCGCTTTGTTTTTTATGTTTTCAGGGCCTTTTTTATTACACCTAGGATTTAAATTACGTAATTTCCTAACTATAGGAATTGCTGGTTTATTTTGTATCGCTGCAATTTTATTAACTATGAAAGGCTTACATACTATAATAAAAGCCTTATTTAACGATTAATATTTTTAGTAACTTTAATTGGAGTTGTAGGATTATATCCAAAAGTTTTGTCTTCAATTACTATCTCAAAAGCAAATAATAATTGAGATATAATAGCATAATGATGAATTGTATGTGAATTTGCTTGGGCAAAAGCTGCATATAAATTAGTTGGAATAGACATTTTTCCTTGCCCTAAATCATCTATCAATTCATATTTTTCTTCTAAATCATACTTTGAATAGCTCTCTAATTCAGCTAAAACTTTTTTTATTTCTGTTTTAGCGAAGTATATATCACTTTCAATAGCAGTATTACGTTCTCTGTCCGTTAAATCGATTAAATAATTATTTAATCCTTTAAAAATTGAAGTGTAAAAATCTAGTATATGTCTAATGTGCCCCCCAATACTGGAATAAAAAGGTCCTACTGAATCATCAATATAGGCAGATTCCGGTATATTCTCTAATAAAATTAGTGACTTTTTTAAAGTATTTTGAAGTGAAGAAATAAAGGGTTTATTCATATAGAACTGAAGATAATTAATTTAGCTGAATCTTAGTCCAAAAACAAAAAAAAACTTACACAATGCATTCTATTTTTAATATAAATATTATTCTAACAAATACTGAGTAAAAATGATTCATAGGTTTCATTCAATTATAAGCCTTTTAGTTATACTCATAGTATCACTTGATACTCTAACTAAATAAGCTCCTTTAGCACAATTAGAAATATCTATAAAAACTTGATTATCATTTATCATTATTTTTTTATAAATTATTTTTCCTAATACATCAAAAACACTGACTTCGCAAAATTTAATGCAATCATTAAAAGATAAAGTAAAAATTCCATTATTTGGGTTAGGGAATAAATCAAGAACCGTTGTATCAGCAATATTCATACAATTTCCATCTTGAAAACACTTGTTAGATTCAATTTTTATTGGGCTAAACTTACTTTCACAACTTTCCTCAATAGTATTAAAAGCTGTAATTGTAAGAGATACATCATTATTGCCATTAGTTATATAAGTATGTGTTGGTTCAAATTCAGTACTTGTATTCCCGTCGCCAAAATCCCACAAGTATTGAACATCATTCCAGTTATTGACAATTGAATAATTAATAAATTGGTATGTACAATCGCTAATTTTTCTTACTTCGAATTTAGCATCGATATCACATTTTTGATTACAAATATTTTCAATTAGCACCTCTTGAAAATTAGATGTCTTCATACATAAATTATTAGGACTACAACTTAAATCTGTCTCAATAGTAGTATCAATAAGAAAGCTAGTAACCTCACAGTAATCAACATCAATTGTGAAATTAAAGTTGAAATCACTAATTTCAGTTAATGGAAATTCAAAATTTAAATTATCTGTTGAGTATATTCCATCTGGTAAATTAATAGCAATAATTCCTATTGATTCAGTAATATTAGTATCAGGCTGATAATGAACAATTGCTGAATAATTATTTAAGTCTGTGTTTTCTTGCACCACAATAGATAATTGAGGAAAATAATTATTTAGTTGTTCTAACTCTAAGAATTTAGGAGTAGATTGAAAATTTATTTCTTTAGTCTCTGTACAATTAGTGACTCCAGTTGCTGTAAAGTTTATAGGACTTACCCCATCATAACCACAGGTAGGCTTTAACGTAACTAATAAGTGGTAATAATTATTTAAATAATCAAATTGATTAGCTATATACCCTGGAAGTACACCACTTACATCTTCTAAATCCCATATTTGTTCACTTACAATATCTATTGGTAATGAAAATCCTGTATTAAAAAATTGCGGATTTGTAGGGTCAATAGCTTCAGATACTGGGTAACGATATTGTACTGACATTTCAAATCCGTTTGGGACATTTATTTTAAAGTTCGAGTTAGTAATATTTGCTTTTTCATTATTGAATATTTGCACAACATATTGAAAAGAATCACAATATTGAAGAGGAGTATTGCTATCAAAAAGAGGAATTACATCCATTCTTAAGTTTGATTTAATAATTTCTAATTCAACTTTTTTATTTGTGTCTAAAGGACAAATAACTCCATCGTTATTTAATATATCATCAGAAATTGGGCCACAAGAAATACCCGTTTCTATTTCAATATCGATATTCTGTTCATAAAAGTCACAATTATTTAATCTTACATCAATGTACCCTTCCATCCCACTGTTAGTATTAATTGGTTGTAATTTTAATAGCAATGTATCTGTATCGTAAATTGTACCAATAATATTATATCCATCAATTGAAGAATTCGTTATCGTAATTAAATCACCTGGATATGTAAATTTAATCCATGGGTAGATTGCTTGTTGAGAGCTAATATTATTAATATCTATTTTATACCTTGTTATAGCTCCTATTGTTTGTAAAAAAGGATTTACAATATCTATTGCTAAATCTCCAGTGTTAAAATTATTTCCATTGCTAACAATTCTTGTAGGATAATTTGGCTCAATAATTTCGTTTAAAGACTCATCCGCATATCCTTGCTCTAAATAGGCCGCGTTTATATCAATTGTTTGTCCTTCTGCAAGTGAACAATCATTTAATCCCAATTTAATATGGACACTACAATACATTATCGTACTTGTTTTATCAAAAGGTCGAAATTCTTCAAGTTCTCCATATTCTGAATCATAAATTCTTAATACACCTGGACTTTCTACTATTGAAGTAAGATTTAAATTTGAAGAGTAAGGTATGCCACTAACAGAATATTTTGCGCTTATCAATGCAATATTATCATCAGTTGCCGCTGGTATTATTAATTCAAGTGGGCCAATAATTTGGATTACATTTCTAAATTCATTTGGAAAATCATCTTCAAAACCACCTTTAACATGAAAAGACACATAAAAATCTCCATATGATGAACAACTAGCTGGAGTCCCCGAAAATCCTCCAAAATAATCCAATCCATATACTTCAAAGTAAGTTCCATAATGATATGGAGATTCAGGTAAATTTGGATTGATATTAACCCCTCCCCTAAATTCATTTATAGAATATACATCTGGGAAATCCATATTATTGTTAATAGTATTATTTACTGAAAAAATACCAAATATTTTTACAACATCATATTTATCAACTTGTTGTCCACTAATAACTATCTCATAAACTGTTTTTATTGAACTACTTAAATCTTCCCTATATGCAAAGTCGTTTGTTACTATCAGTTCCGATGAACCTATACTATATTCAGCTCCTGTCATAGTAAGAATTGGAATATTTTCGGGATGCGAAAACCAAATATAACCATAAAATAAATCGTCACTTGCTACATCACAAACTGCCTTACTAACTATTTCTGTTCGAATAGTATCAGATGCATATGCTCCATGAGTATTTAAATTTTGGAACTCGCCATTATCAATTCCTTCAACCGTGATTTGAGTACCGTTTGTATACGTTCCATAATTTGTACGTATTGCATTAAAACTATTAGTAACGATAGGGTATTCATTAGGACATGAAGGCAATAAAGGAAAATAATGCAAATAAAGTTCTTTTTTGTCACAACCAAGGTTCACCATTAAATTAAGGCACTCAGAAAAAGTACCATAAACAGTTGCTTCAAGTAATGATTCAGTATCAGCACAATTAGATAAGTTATCTGAATCTAAAACTATATTAAACTCAAAACACCCACCATAAGTATTAATTGAACTAGAAAAAATATATGGGCTTGTAACTTTTAAATTTAACACCAATTGATCATTAATAACCATAGTATTTGGGATTACTGATAATTCAGTACCGTCTTCAGTGATAAATATTGGTTGGAAATTTAAATCAATTCCTGTACCATAAGGAAGTTTAATATTTGCCTCTAATAATATAGAGTCTTCATAAATTTGATTTCTATGTCCACCAAAATTTCTATTAAAACAAAACTGAACATGATTAGATTCTTCCAAATCAAGATCTACATCAAGCAATAGGCTATTAGAATAGCTTTCCTCAATTAATTGAAAAACAGAACCCAAGTTATTGTCCATAGAATAACTCGTTGAGCACTCAGAATCTAAACTTTTAAATTCACACTGAAAATATTCTCCAAACAAACCACTATCACAGTTATCAAACGAAAAATCTTCTGGTAAAAGAGAAAGGCTTACATCACATGTTACGCTTAAGGAAGCTCCAGGTGCCAAATCATCAATCTGACCATCATTGTCTTCATCTGATAAAGCTGTTAATCCAGGAATATCATCACCTAATAAATGGATATAACTACCATCTGAAGTAGCATAAATACTGTTATCAATAGGAATATCATTAATTTTTATATTTGTGATTTGACCTCCATGATTATATTTAAGATATAAGTGAACATCTAATGCAGGAGCTACAGCATTTGATGAATTAGTCATTACATATGTTACCTTAGATGTACTTCCACATAAATTAAGCCCATTATCTGAATCAAATGAATAAGTTAAAGTTGGAGCCAAAGGGCGAAATTGAAAATCACCTATAATTTTTGAAATAACACAATCTCCAGTATTAATATCACTTATAATTGACTCATATTCTACATGTTGGGTATTGTATTGAAAACAGGTTTTTGCTCTGAAATTAAATTTTACTTTAATCAACATGTTAGCATTGAAGTCAGGAATACCTATATCTATATTAGGTCCATTAAATATTATATTTGTGACATCTGTTGAATTATAAATATTTAACCCTGATACATCATAAGTTGTTGTACCAATTATCAATTCTGAAACTCCAATAAACTCTAATTCATCTGTAGTATTTACATTTATCATAAACTCTGAAAACTCAATTGAATTACCTGGTATACTAATATTAAGTTCTTGACTCAAAACTTCATTTGTATTTGTAAACTCAAGTGTTTGATTGGGATTACCTAAAGTTTCTATTGGTAATTCAAGGGAAATATTTCTAAATGATAAATTATAGTTATCCATATTGTCAAGGATAATTTGAGATTGCTCAACTCCTTCAATATGATATGAATATTTAATTACGTTTTTAATATCAACTAAATTATCATCTATAAATAGATAACTATTGCATTTAGCTATCGCCTGAAATTCCAAGCTAACAGAATCACCAACTGATATCGCATTTAATACTTTAAAAATTGGATTATTTAAATCTAATACAGTAACGTCAGTAAAAGTATTTGATACTGTATTATCCACATAAGTTATTCCTATAGGTAAATTAACCTCCAATAATGAATTTGCATCAATTTCATTATTAGTATTATTCTGTATTGTAACATTATATATTTCTTGACCACCACAAATCTCTATGCTTAAAGGATCTTCGTAAGTAATATTTACATTTTGAGAATAACTGAATGAAAAAAGTGTGCAAATTAATATTATTGGTAAGCTATTATATGAATTCCCCATAAACAAATATTATTTAGTTATTAGTTAGCTATATACTTATATGTTCTAATAAATCAAAAAAAGTTACCCATGTGTTTGATTTATATTTAAAATATTAGCGTTATAAATGATGAATTCACATAAATACTACAAATTTAATACGCTATTAACAGTATTATACTTGTCGCTATTTTAAATAATACTTAAATATCTGACAGTAAATTCGACAAGTAGGTATAGACACTGGGCCATACAACAAAGTAAAGGATTAATAGTAGCTGTAGTAGCTGTAGTGCACTATTTCTCAATGGGTAAATCTAGTAATATTGAAGCTATAGTTAGAGAGGTATTTTAAAATCAAATAACCAAAATTTCCATTTCAATAATTTCAGTTTATTGCAAAAAAAATCCCCAACATCATAAGATATTGAGGATATTTTAAAGAAGGCGACGACCTACTCTCCCACATAACTGCAGTACCATCGGCGCTAATGGGCTTAACTTCTCTG
>Ga0105354_1001400_pt1 | contig 14809 bp, 10 predicted proteins | sample GOMGulsemesocosm_FD_83658 | JGI IMG/M metagenome (GOLD analysis project Ga0105354, IMG submission 83658) | Methane-oxidizing microbial communities from mesocosms in the Gulf of Mexico - GOM9B Gulf of Mexico | ecosystem: Environmental > Aquatic > Marine > Cold seeps | place: USA: Gulf of America...
GTTCAAATCTTGCTCCCGCATCCAATCACTTACAGCACAATAGATAATCGCCCTAAAGCTTGTATGAATAAGCTAAAGATAGGCGATTTTTTTATGTCTGTAATAAAGTGAATTACCTTCTCCCTTTATTACCAGCCCTGCTCTGCCTTTCGCAACTATTACTTAAATACGTTTATCCGATGTTAGTTTTTAAAATCTCATTTCTCATCAAAATAATATGCCTTAAACTAAGCTAAAAAATTAGTGCTTCCAAGCTTTGCACTTGTAAATTTCTTAGTCAAAAACCACAAAAAAAAACAGCCTTGTGCCGCCCCTGTGACATTTGCTCTCGTTTTGCTATTTTTACCTTAAGCAAAAACAACGATTAATTTGCATAATTATTCATCAATGACCTTAACCCTATTTTACGCAATAACGAACAAATAATAGTGGTTCCTGTGACATTTAGTTCGAGGGGGTGAGCTACATAACGCCACATCGGTAGCTGCTTATCAAGCGTCAACAAGTATAAAATGACGTCATTTAAAAAGCAGTGCAACAGCAGCTAGATAATGCAGATTAATATCCGTCAAATTGCAATTGTCATTATTTTATCGGTTAAAATAACTTGCTATCTCACGCTGGCCACTACAGAAAGAAAAATACAAATAGATTTATGCTTATAAACGACTAATCTTACAAAAAGGCAAAATTTTTACTGGTATATATGGAGAAATGATTATGTCAAAAACATTAAACTATGACCGTATTAATCAAGCGTTATCGGCACAAATAAGTCCAGACGAGCTTACTGATGCAGAGCATGAAGTGTATCTTGAAAAGTTCTATTTTTTAATGGAAAACCTACCTCCAAGGGTAGAAGAGTCCTACTGCAACCTTTCTAAAAATGGCACTAACGCTGGGCTCGATGAGGATGGTAATTTAATTTATGGCTAAAAAGCACGTTAACTCTAATGTGAAAATTAATCCTTTACCGGCCTGATTTTATTTTTCATGAGTCACCTATATTAATTATCATTTTTTCTGGCATTTACTTATTGTTCAACTTGGTATTCTTTAGAAAATAACCCAGCTAATTCGTCTGCATGTGCTGTATTTTCATTTAAGCCAACTAACAGTTCCGATTCTGAAAAAGGTAAACTAAAACGCTTTTGTTTCACTTTACGGATAACCTTTAATTCATTTTCAGATGTTTCTATTACTACTTTTGTCCCTTTAGTAAAGTGCGGCTCTTGAGCCATTGCAGAGGATATTCTCAAAGCCAAAGAATTACCCCATTGTTTAACTTCTGTTTCAAATCTCATAACCTCTCCGTATATACAATGTAGACACCTAAAATCTACATTATGTAGATAAACAATCAAGAAAAGTAAAGCTAAATTCATCCGCTTCAAATTTTCTTAGTATAATTATCTGTCGTGAATGTTTAATTTACGGCTCTGGCATTAATCTGTTTCAGCAGTTAAAACATCGTTTTACATGCCTATGCACTTAACTCAGGCTGCGACTAAATCAATAGGTTAGCAGGTTAAAGTAAGCCAACTGTTACTAGGAGCGAAGGCGGCCCCCTTATGCCCGTGGCATAAGGAAGTCCGCTGAAGCAGTGATGGATTTACGGCGAGTTGAGCGTCTTTATCCTGCTTACCTGAACCATCTACATAGGCACGTCGTTTTATTTTCTGCCGAAAGGCACAGCACCACTAGCAAAGAAATTGCTGGACAATATTGCTGGTTATGTCGATAGTCGGCTACAGACTTAGATAATATACAACACAAAGTCGATAACTTATTTGAACAGTTAACACCTGAACGGCGTTTATCAAAAATCCCATTGATTATTTAAATTGTGATATCAGTTGGGACAATACATCAATAAAAATTAACCTATTGTATGAAAATGAATTAACTTTCATCATAATATCATCGAATAACTTTCTGGGTATTCGGTTCAATATTTCAATATTCGATTAAGAATATGGATTATCATTACCCCGATAGTAAGAAATATATCCTTAATCACTGTTAGCGAAAAGGTGATGTTCTCGTGATACTTGTGCCTGAACACCGAAGGTGCCACCTGGGTTACCTTGGTAAAGCTAAAGCCAGGTGAGCGCTACTAATCGCTGACTACGCTAAGTTAAGATAAATTCCAGGCGATTTAAATGTCGTGTTTGACGATCTAGATAGCTTAGAGAAATAATTGTACCGTTAGTAAACTAAGGCACCAGAATGAATTCAAAACAGCGCAGGCAAATGCAGCGAAAAGTGTACCGTGATTGGGCAAACACCATTGCTGCGGATGAATACCAAGGTAAGTTCTTTAGTGACCATATTATTGATAATAGCTCTTTTGTCGATTTTATATTTTTAGGTCAACATAAAGACAAAGAAGTTGTTTGGTACGCCTGTATAAGCACCGCTAATAGTGATTACTTAGAGTCCGTTTCAAAAATCGCCTTAAAGAGATCTTACGTAAAGCTGCCAGCCTCTGCGGGTTACGATCCTTTTTATACGATACCGTCGAATGTCAAAGGTAAATTAAGGATGTATGAAATGGTTGATGATCCTAATTTTCCCGATGAACCAGCGTTAAACGAAGCGCGGAATAAACTACATGCCAACCAAATCATCAATATTTTAAACAACAGAGAACACCCAATGCCGCGCTGGCATATTGAAGCCGATGAAACGTATAAATATGGTATAGGGCTCAACATTACCGTTGATAAAAACTTTATAAACATTAGTGATATCTATGAGTTCGTTGAGTCATTCAACACTCATGGCTTGAATATTTATGCTAATAAAGATTTAACTCCGTCCGCATTGAATACCCTAGAATTAGGTGTGGAGCTGTCGGAAGATAAAAATAGGATAGTTAAGATTACTAATTCGTAGTAATTGTCTTAATACGAAACGCTATTTTCTAACCCGTGATTTTAACCCCTCCATAATTCAGAGGGTCATAAGATGAAATGTATTGATAATGACAAACTAATAATCGAAAAAAATACCAATGCCGACAAGACTAAAGTCATCTGTCTTCAACCGTTTATAACCAGCCCTATATTGCCCTATCTTGCCCTTAATTAAACCCTTCATTATTTCCCGAAGTACCTTTAGACTTTCAAGGTCAACAAGACTCCTAAAATAATATTGAAAATGCACTTTCAATTTCACCAACATAATTTTAAGTGCATTTTCGTCGTTCAGTATTGGCGTAGTAATTGATTGCCATTTTTATTTAGACCCGCTGCCATGAGCAGCATGGCTTAGCAAACCTCCTAACTTGAACTGAGAACCTTTGCGCATTCGCGCGGAAGATCGGTAAGAGTTAATTCTCTTCTGGCGCGTCCCGGTGGCTTTGCTGGTTTTGGTGGACCCGGGTTCAGAATGTCATTGACCCAACTTTGCGCAACGGCACAGCCATCACCAGGCGGCGGCGGCGCTTGATTTACACAAGCACGCGTTCCACGAGGACAGGACAGACGCACGTGAAAATGGTAATGATGCCCGTACCACGGCCTAACTTTTCGCAACCAACTGCGATCGCCTTTTTCATCCTTACACATTTGTACTTTAGCGCCAGGGAAGACAAATATTCGCGCAACATCTCGATCTTTAGCCGCGGCGCGTATAATAGCGTGGTGCTGCGGCGTCCATTTGTTGTTCACAAATGCTCCGCCATCACGGCGCATAGAAATAGAACTGAGATTCTCGCGTTCTTTCTTCGACAGACTTAGATCCGTTGGCGGCAGCATCCAAATATCAACGTCGAGCCCCACTTGATGAGATCTATGACCTGTTAACATCGGCCCACCACGGGGTTGAGACATGTCACCAATATACAAACCATTCCAGCCAATGCGTTTAGCATCGTGCGCGAGGCGTTGCACAAAATCAACCGTGCTTGGATGAGCCCAGTTGCGATTGCGTGACAAGCGCATTGCCTGCCAACTGCTACCCGTTTCTGCAAGCTGTTCGCCCCCGGCAAGGCAACCCTTAGCATAGGACCCATAAGCTCGAGAGTATTGATCTGACCCGTCGCTCTTGGCACCAAAAAGCTCTTTGGCTGGCTGGCCCTGTGCCTGAGCAGGCAAGGTCATGACCACGCTAAGTAAAGTAATAAAAAGAGCTAGTTTCATAAAATGTCCTTGTTATATATCCGTAAGCAATGAGAATGCATGATTTCAGCGGCCCTTAATTTACAAAAAATAAAAGCACAAGTGCAAGGTATTTATTGAAAACAATGGCAAGGCAAGCGCATTTTAATTTGGTTATCGATACATATTACGCAAGCTCGCTGTGAATGTACCCGTGTACGCTCAATTTTTCGTCGTGATAATCTCTTCTGAATTATCCGTGCCAACAGTCAACAAGCTGTGCCCATCACCAAGATATAATGCCGAAATAAGAATAATTGCCTAAACTGTTATGTGACACAATCGTTAACAAAACGCAGCGATGCATAACTATGAGATATCCTAAGTAGGTCATAATGCACAAGTCAAAGATATTTTTGAAAGCGATGTTTTTCATCATAACTGGAATTGTAATCTACAGCCTTTCAATCTATTTTTTTACTGTGCCTAAAATCGAAAACACCATACATTCTTTAGAAGAAAAAAATGCCAGAGAAATTTTACAAAAAGTTGTGATATTGGTTGATGAAGTAAATAACAACCTTAAAGTATTTGAAAGCTATACCTTAGAAAAACACAAAACTGAATTAATTCATCTTACAGACACCGCCTGGTCTATAGTCCAAAGCAAGTACAATGCATCTAAGGATCACAGAATTAGCACTAATTTAATAAAAAAATCGCATGAATTAGAGCGAGCTTTAGAAGTCATTTACAATCAAAATGTCAATATTCTTACTGAAAAATCACTCAAGGTATTATTATCAAATTTCATAAACGCCTATAAATACAATGGCGGTAAAGGCTCATTTTGGTTAGTCACCGAAAACAATACCATTACTCATCATGATTTTTCGCCAGAGCTTAACGGTAAAAAATTAAATGACTTTATTGATATTGAAGGCACAAATGTTGGCACTGAAATATACAAAAAATTAACAAGCTCTCACCATATTAAGGTGTTTTTCTATTTAATGAATAAAACGAGTAATAACAAAGAACGAGTTGTCTCGAGTATTTTTAAATTCAAAGCGCTCAATTGGATCATTGGCACCCAAGAGTTTCAATCAACACTTGAAACCAATCTAAAAACCGAACTATTTAACCAATTAAGTAAAATAAGATATGCCGACAATAATTACTTTTTTGTATTAGATTATCAAAAAAACTTCCTGTCACATCCCTACACCAAAGGTCTCAATACCAGTCAAGTAGCCAACAGTGACATCAACGATATTGTCGATCAAATGATTGTCAATGCAAGACAAAACGGTTCGGCTTTTTATACTTATTTATGGTCAAATAAAAATGAAAAACAAAAGTTAAAAAAATTATCTTACGCCAAAGATTTCCCACAATGGCAAATGATAATTTCTACTGGCTTTTATATCGATAATATCGAGAAAGAAGTACAAACTCGAAAAAGAGCAATGCTTACCGGCTTAAGAAAGGTTATAGAAAACACACAGTTCGCAGCTTCTGGTTATCTGTATATCTTTAATAAAAAAGGAAAAATGCTTTTACATCCCGATAAAAGCATCGAAGGTGACGAAAATTTTTATCAGCTCAAAAATCCAACCAAAGATACTAATCTGTATGACGATCTTGTCAGCGCTTCTAAAACACCCTCACAAGCACTTTATTACAAATGGGACAAGCCTAACGATAAAGGAAATTATATCTATGACAAAATTTCGTGGGTTCATTATGTGCCTGAATTAGATTGGTATATTGCCTCATCTGTTTATGTAAAAGAGTTACAAGAATCATCAAATCAGCTTAAAAAGACCATTATCTATTCGTCGATATTGATGTTAATAACATCTTTAATATGCGCTTTTTGGTTTTTTAGAAAATTATTAACCCCGCTTAATGTCCTATCAACACTCATTTCAAAAGTATCTACTGGTGATTACTCAGCCAGAATAATTGACATACCCAAAGATAATGAAATAAGCCTACTCTCAATTGAGGTTAATAATATGCTCGATACCATCGAGAGTAAAAATCTGCAATTAAATGATTCTAATACCAAGCTTAAAACTATGTTAGAAGACTTAAGAAACGCCCAAAAGATGCTAATTGAATCGGAAAAAATGGCCAGTTTAGGTGGCTTAGTCGCTGGTGTTGCACACGAAATAAATACACCTATTGGCATTGGATTAACAGGTATTACCCACCTAGATGATTTAACAAAGAATATAGAGAAGTCTTTTAGCAATGGAACAATGACAAAAAATGAATTCCTAGAATATTTAGGCTCATTGGATGAGTTAAATTTTTTGATTAAAAATAATTTAGATAAAGCAGCTCATTTAATTAATAGTTTTAAACAAATAGCCGTTGATCAAACCAGTGAAGAAAAAAGAGAGTTCAATGTTTATTGCTATTTAAATGAAATATTAAAAAGCATTAATTCAATTACCAGAAAATCAAATGTTAAGATTGAAATACTGTGTTCAAAGGAGATTTATATAACATCGTATCCGGGATTATTTTCACAAATAATTACCAACTTAGTTATTAATTCTTTAATTCATGCCTTTAATGAAAAAGAACAAGGTACCATTTTAATAAAAGTAGAAATTAAACAACATCAGCTTTTTATTACATACTCTGACAATGGCAAAGGCATAAAAAAGGAACATTTAAATAAAATATTTGAGCCTTTTTTTACCACCAACAGAAAAAATGGTGGCAGCGGTTTAGGGCTTAACATTATATATAACATCGTTACATCAATGCTATCAGGTAGCATTTCTTGCCATAGCGAAGAAAATTCAGGAGTGAAGTTTTTAATTAAAATAAAATTATAATGTTGGAATTGATCAGCACAGTGCAAAATTAAAAAACTCGCTTGAGCACAGAGCCAAGTGGCAAGTTGTTACTGGCGTGAAAAATATTAAAAGTGGCAAACATAAAAATCGGCCATTAAATTAATTAATGACCGATCCAATTAATAAGCGGATAGGCTCTCACTGAGCAATATTGCAAATTAGCTCGGTAAGAACTCCCTACCCCAACCTGAACCCGCCACCTTAGTATCAAGCATTATTTGAATTTCATCAGGGTTATAACCCATTTCTGCCAGTACAACATCAGTCGAATTACCGAACCGCTCCGTTTCAGACTGAGCAACGATTGTCGCTTCGCTTGGACGAATCGCGTAATGATCAATCAGGGTAATGCGATGGCCACTTGGGTGATTATTGTAGACTGAGAAGGCGTAACTACCGCGCTCGATACCTACCGTGCCATCGGCTTCGCGAGTGTATTGCTCGCGCAGCGCTTCAATGCCTACAGGTTTAGCTGCAGCGATGTTGGCGCCCTGTAAAACCTCAGCCCAGTACTGCGCTGAATCATTTTTAAATGCAGCACTTAAAAATGTACTTATATCGTTGGTCGCGCTAATGCCTGCTAAACCTGCCACACCTTCAAGCACGGCTAATTCATTAATGTCAGAGTCAATGAAGATCCAGTCATCGCTCGCGCGATAAAAATGTGACAACGGGTGATTACCTAAGGCTTCACGTCCTGATGCTTCGTCAAACGCTCCGCGCCCTTGATAATCATAAGCAAACTTTATTTGCGCTAAGTTAGTTACTGCCGACAGCGAAGTACGAGCTCGTGAGACCTCACCCGTTTTTAGTTTGTGATACAACGCCAGCGCCATGCCCAAACCACCAGCAAAACCACAATTAACATCAAGCGTGCCCAAGTGTGCATGCTCTTCTGGGGTCTGGTTACCGCCGAAACGACTCATAATGCCACTATGGGCCTGAATAATATCGTCATAACCGATGTAATCGGTCTTAGGCCCAGGCAACGGGCCACCTAAACAATCAAGACGGCAAAATAGCACACCAGGGTTAATCGCTTGCAAGCTATCGTGATCTAAACCTAACGGCTTCATTTGACGTTCTGGGGCATTAATCACCACCATATCAACCGATTGCACTAAGCGATTAAACACTTCACGCCCAGCGGAAGTCGTGATGTCAACCAAGGCACTCTTTTTACCAATATTGGTTTGAAAAGTGAAGAAAGTACCAATTAATGGATCATATAACGGCGTTACCGGATCAAGTTTGATTACCTCGGAGCCAAAACGACCCAAGAATGCGGTTGAATGTGGACCAGCAATCACGTTGGTTAAATCTAGAATTCGCACACCATCTAGCCAACCAGCATTGGCGGCAGCTTGAATATCAGTGCCGGTCGGGCGAGTAATTGTGTGTGCATTAGCGACTGTTACTAATTGTGATATTGCGTAGTCAAAATCAACATTTTTACGTGGCTGGGGTGCCAACATCTTACTGACAGACTCCTCTAACCACGCTACAGGTCCAGGCTGTTTCATCAAACCATATTGCGGGTCGTTAACCTCAACAATTAAGCCACTAATCTTAGAGTGCTCACTATTAACCCATTCCTGAGTCGTACGGTGTGGTGCGCCAGGGATCTGTCCTTCACCAAAGATCTGCCCCCATTGCTCTGAAGTTTTCGTTAAAAAGACTTCTTTCATTTTAACAGAGATAATATCGGCCCATTTTTTTGGCAGCGGATAAACCCCAATTGATGTTTCACCATCCCATTCGTTAATTGGTAGATGTAAGTCTTTAACCTCAGGCAAACCCTCTGCTAGCAAGACATCAAAAATTCCTAAGGCTTTTAAACAACGACGGGCATGATTACGGTGTGACGGACACACTACATAGAAGAATCGACCATCGCTGCACTGGTAAGTGCGATAAAATGGGTCAAGGTATTCCTGCAAATCTTGATAGCTAAGATCCATCTCAATGTTGTTTTCTTTGCGATGAGTAATCTCATGTTCACGCATCGTTAGGTAGCGCTCTGGCAACCCTTCAATAACAACCGAGTTATAAGACAAGCCTTCCATAAGTGCCGCAACAATTGGTACCTCAATGTTATCACCACGACCGGTTTTCTCACGAGCCATTAATGCCATAACCACCGAACTAGCCGCCAATGTAGTCGCATAAGACGAACCTAAAGACAACGGCGAAAAGCTCGGGTTTAAGCCCATCAAAATCCGGTTAAATCCCATATCGGTAAAAGCACCAGAACTGGCTGCAACAATAGCTTCAGTGGCTTTCCACTGACTGCGCAATTGGTCGTTACTGGCAAAACCTGGCAATGAAATAGTGATTAATTCAGGACGTTGTTGGCGTAAGTTAGCAAAGTTGATGCCTAGACGTTTCATGACATCAGGGCGAAAACTTTCAAGCACGACATCCGCATTTTCAATCAATGCCAACGCCTGTTCCAGCCCCTCTTTTGACTTTAAATCTAACTCCAGACAACTTTTGTTACGATTTAAAATGGCATTGGCTGGATCGTCCCACTGCGGGCCACCCGGTGGGTCGATATGAATAACCGTAGCACCAAGATCTGCGAGGATCATCGCTACCGCAGGGCCTGCAATCTGCTGACCAAAATCAACGACTCGAACGTCAACTAAAGGTAAATTATTGCTCATTTAAATAATCCTTATGCTCTTTTTTTATTAGCTTTTTCCACTTGGTTAGGTCTCTCAACAATGATGCGACTTAAGCAAAAACTCAAAAAAGCGAATTAATATTGTTATTTATTAATAAATTAACTCATTAGCGAGACTTAATACGGCTACTGAATTATTCGTTAGAGCGATAATAGGGTGTTGCTGAATCCGCAACCAGCAATAAAAAAGACCCCTTAGGCATAAAAATATTTATGGCTAAGGGGTCTTTTCGAGGGACAACTAAAGAGGTCATACCGGCAAGAAATAAACACCGGCTCAGGGCTAACCGATAATATAACACGCTATTATCTGCGATAGATTTGTTGTAACAACCAGTTTCTGAAGGTTTCTGCGTGGGGATGATTTAACTGGGAACTGGCATAAACCAAATAAAAAGCTTCATCAATTGCAACTCGCTGGGCAAAGGGTGCGACCAAGCGACCAGACTCCAGCATATCTGCCACTAAACTCGTTCGCGCCAGCGTTAAACCCTCACCTAACGCTGCCATCTCTAATGCAGTAACCAGAGTATCCAACTGAAAACCTTGGCTTATCTTTAAATCATCATGTTTAGTTTGACTCAACCAATGACCCCAGCCTTCTTCATAACCAATCACATGCAGCAGAGTATGATTGACCAAATCTTTCGGGCTGACCAGTGATTGATGTTTTTTTAAATATTCGGGGCTGCACACCGGAAATAGCTCATCCCACGTCAAACGATCTGCCTGTAACGCCCGCCATTTACCTTTGCCATAGCGGATTTCTAAATCACAATCGGCAGACATTTCTTGATCATCAACCCAAATATTACTGGTGAAGCGTAAATTAATTTCTGGATGCAAAGCTCGAAAATCGGCAATTTTTGGTGCAAGCCAATTCATAAAAAAGACAAGATTAACCTTTATTGTTAGCATGTTAGAACGACCATGACCAAAAACTTCTTCAGTCGCCACCTGTAATCGCTCAATCGATTCATGCACCGCAGGCAAATAAGCCGCACCACTATGGGTTAACTCTAGTCCACGGGCCAAGCGTTTAAATAATACCGTGCCAAGCTGGCTTTCTAGCCCTTTTACTTGTTGGCTAACTGCGGCCTGAGTCAGGTTTAACTCCACAGCGGCATGAGTAAAGCTTAAATGACGCGCAGCCGCTTCAAAAGCACGAATCCAATTAAGCGGCGGTAATCTCTTTTTCATGATCTGGTTCCATTATCAGTCGTTGAGCTAGTCGTTAAAAACATCCGCTCAATTGTTAAAAAATTGATACAAGTGTTTCACAAACTGCCCATCACAGCCATAAATATATTTATACCTAAGCCATGGTTTTTATTGGTTGTTAATATTTACACTCTTCAACAGAATGGCCGGGTATCGATATTTGGTCATTGTTTAACTTTCATTGTTTAACTTGTTTCAGAATTCAATTTATTGATTTCTGGTGCCCTTTAACCGAAAAATAAGAATATAAAATGAATAAAAAAAATAACAAAAATTTAACTCCGATATCTTGGACCGATGTTGATTCATCGCCGACTGTATTGGCTGGTACAGGAACCCTCACATGAAAAATATACCTAATATGAATAACGACAGCGGCTTGTTTGCCGGTGTTAACCCCGTTATGGCTATTGGCTCGGCCTTGCTAGTCATTGCCTTTGTGCTTTTTACCATAGTCGATCCTAAATATGCCGACTCAATTTATAGCGCGGCCAAGGCTTTTATCGCCACTGATTTGGCGTGGTATTACGTCGGGCTAGTTAACGTATTTCTGTTTTTGGCTATTTACACCATTTTTAGTCGTTACGGTAAGATTAAACTCGGTAAAGATGATGAAAAACCGCAATATAGCTTTTTTTCATGGTTCTCAATGCTATTTGGCGCAGGCATCGGCATCGGCATTTTGTTTTGGAGCATTGCCGAACCGATTTATCATTTTCAAAGCAATCCATTTCTCGCCGAAGGTCAGGCTTTATCAGCTGAAGCGGCACAAGTGGCGATGCGCATTAGCATTTTTCACTGGGGACTACACGGCTGGGGTCTGTTTGCAATTTCAGGTCTAGCATTAGCCTATTTCAGTTACCGTAAAGGCTTGCCACTGTCAGTACGTTCAGGTTTGTACCCTATTTTTGGCGATCGTATTTATGGCCCAATCGGCCATGCAGCTGACTTATTAGCAGTATTTGGTACAGTGTTTGGCATTGCGACATCATTAGGGCTTGGCGCACAGCAAATGAATGCTGGGCTTAATTACTTGTTTGGACTAGAAGTTAGCTCGACCAATCAAGTGGTATTAATCGCTATTATCTCAATATTGGCAACGTTGTCGGTACTAAGCGGGGTTAACAAAGGCATTAAGTTGCTCAGTGAATTCAATATGCAGCTCACTGGTGTCATTTTAGCTTTCTTCTTAATTTTCGGCCCAACTTCTTACTTATTAGGCGCATTTAGCGCCAACATCGGCGATTATCTTGAAAACACCATTGCGTTAGGTTTTTGGGTTGATCCAGATCCTAAAGGCCAGTGGCAAGGATGGTGGACCATATTTTACTGGGGGTGGTGGATTGCTTGGGCACCGTTTGTTGGCATGTTTATCGCCCGTATCTCTAGAGGTCGCACAATAAAAGAGTTTGTATTAGGCGTGTTACTAGCACCGACTTTGCTCGCGACCTTCTGGATTTCAATTTTCGGAAACACCGCTATTTTCATTGAATTATTTGGAGGTGGTGGTGTAGTAGAAGCGGTAAATAAAGATATTACTACGGCCTTGTTTACGACCATGGAGTTGATGAATTTGGGGACCGTATTGACGGTGATCGGTGCGTCTATCTGTACCTTGTTATTGGTCACTTATTTTGTCACCTCAGCCGATTCAGCCACCTTAGTTATCTGTACTTTGTTGTCGATGGGTGAAGAACATCCACCAGCCCGCTATCGTATTTTCTGGGGCTTATCTATTGGCGCTGTTGCTGGTGTATTGTTGCTAGCAGGTGGCCTAAAAGCCCTGCAAACGGCTTCGATTGTTGCGGCATTACCATATTCGATAGTTCTGATACTAACGACATGGGGTTTGTATAAATCACTACATCAAGAACTTGCTGGCACGGCCGGCAACCTTGAAACGTCGAATGATTCAAACCAAAAGACAGCAGGACAGTTAGCGGCTGATGCACCTTAATAAATCAGCGAATAACTGACCTAAGATTTTAATCACTAATGAAGCAAGCTCGATATCAGGGTAATATCGAGATTGCTTATTTCAAGCGTATTAACCGCGCAACATTTTCAGCTAAATTAGTTAAATTTTCTGGTGCGAGCTTTAGTGCAGTAGGTAAATCAAGTACTTTGGGGGTTGTAGAAAATACCGCATCAATGCCGTGATCATAAACCGCCTGATAGCCATCGCTCATGCCACCACACAGCAACAAGGTTGAAATATCCTGCGCCTTAGCGCGCTTGGCAACTCCGATTGGTGCTTTGCCATGCTCGGTCTGACCATCAACCATGCCCTCACCGGTAATAACCCATGATGCGCCATCCAACATATCATCAAAAGAAATAGCATCTAATACGACATCAATACCACTATGCACTTTAAGATCAAACAGTGACATAAGCCCTATCCCAAAACCACCAGCAGCTCCCGCTCCGGCAGCGTTACGCACATCAGCGCCCTGTTGTGACAGCAAGTCAGCAAAATGCTCAAGCCCTTGTTCTAATATCGGCAAGTCTTGCGCACTCGCGCCTTTTTGCGGCCCAAACATATAAGTTGCCCCAAACTCACCGCACAGCGGCGCGGTAACATCGCACGCTAACACTATCTCACATTGCGATAAGCGTCGATCGAACCGCGACATATCCAGTTTAGCGATTTGACTAAGCGTACCGCCGGTTGGCACAAACAACTCGTCGCTGTGATTATAAAAACGCGCTCCCAATGCCGCGAGCATGCCAGCGCCCCCATCATTAGTAGCGCTGCCTCCTAAACCAATGATAATAGTGCTACAGCCACTATCTAAAGCCGCGCTCATCAACTGACCAACACCATAACTGCTGGTTAATAACGGATTGCGATGCTCGCTTGCTAGCAGCTCCAAACCACAGGCCTCGGCAACTTCGACAACCCAAGTATTATTATCTAGCTGTAATAACCTCGCGTTCACTTCATCGCTCAACGGGCCTTTAACCGTTACTCGATGGTAATAACCATCATTCACATTGCCGATGGCCGCCATAGTCCCCTCGCCGCCATCGGCAATAGGTGCCAACACATACTCAGCGGTAGGGAAAACACGACTCATGCCAAGCTCTATCGCCGCACAAGCTTGCGCCGCCGATAAGCTTTCTTTATATGAATCTGATGCAATTACTATTTTCATTTGGGATCCTAAATCAAGTGGCGCGATATCAATTTTTCATCATACTCACCCTATAACCGTGACAGCAACCTATCTTTTGGATCAACTTCATGTTATCCCTAAGTTAAGTTAACTTAACGATGCCATTATCATGAAAAACTACCAACAGCTTACTCAGCAATATCAAAAAATATCTCATTTTAATCACCTTGGCGCTATCTGCGGCTGGGATCAAGCCACCATGATGCCAGCGGGTGGCAACGACGCCCGTGCAAGTGCTATGGCTGAGCTATCAGGCCATGTCCACAGCCTAGCTACCGCGCCGCAATTAGGCGAACTGTTTGAAAATGCCGAAAGCGAAAGCCTTAATGCCACCGAAACCGCTAGCTTGCGTGAAATGAAACGCCAATGGCAACTAGCTACTGTATTGCCCGGTGATTTAGTACAGGCAAAATCCTTAGCTGGCTCAAAATGTGAACACGCATGGCGCAGTCAGCGTACAGATAATGACTGGGCCGGTTTTAGCAAAAACTTTGCTAGCGTTGTTGCGCTATCGCAAGAAGAAGCCCAAATTAGAGCATCGCAAGGTGCAACCACACCTTACGACGCAATGCTTAGTATTTATGAGCCCGGCGTAACCAGCACGCAATTGGATGGCGTGTTTGGCAACCTCAAAACTTGGCTGCCACAACTTACCCAACAGGTTCAAGCCAAGCAAGCAAATGAGTCAGTTTTTATAACCAACGAAAAATATTCACCTGAGCAGCAAAAACAACTTGGCCTTGA
>Ga0105354_1001402_pt1 | contig 14784 bp, 12 predicted proteins | sample GOMGulsemesocosm_FD_83658 | JGI IMG/M metagenome (GOLD analysis project Ga0105354, IMG submission 83658) | Methane-oxidizing microbial communities from mesocosms in the Gulf of Mexico - GOM9B Gulf of Mexico | ecosystem: Environmental > Aquatic > Marine > Cold seeps | place: USA: Gulf of America...
ACCTTATACGTATAAGTTGCCACCAAATTATTTTCAATAAACACATGAACATCATAAAATCCTGTTTTAGAGAATTGATGCGTTAATATAGTTTCACTATTAGTTGTTTCAATGTTTTTTGGTGTTGTTTTAGTTGACGTATAGCCGTTATCAATTAGAAGGTAGATGTCTTTTTCAAATGTTTCGTTTTTGAAGTTGTAAATTATTTTTAGCTCATCCTGCTTGGTCATAAAATGATGCATTTTTGCAGGAAAAACATGATTTTCAAGTTTATTATAACCACTTCTATAAATAACAGGTTCATTTAAAAACATGTTAAAGGTGTAGGTTTCATTACCTAATAAAAGCCATTTTTCATCTAAGGGATAATGGTTTTTTGCAAACAATTTAGGATCAGTTAAAAAATACCCATCGTTGTAGTTAAATCCAAAATCGTCATTATCAAAATTTTGTTGCCCGCTAGCCCAAGTAGCATCTACTAAATACCATTTTTCATTTAACAACACAGCATTCCACGAATGATTGGGGCTTTCAAAATCTGTAATATCCGTCTGACTTGTTCTTCCAAAGCCATGAATCATTTCACATTTTAAATTGGCGAAATAACACAGTTCTTTTAATAAATAAGCATATCCTGTACAAATGGTTTTATTGTGCTTTAAAAGCGCTTTAAAAAGCGTTGGTTTAAACCTTTTATTCCATTGTTTTAGTTTTATTGGTTTGTTTCTAAAACGGTATAATTTTCTTTCCTGAACTTCAAGTAAATTATAATCATTAGCAATGTTATTTGAGATCCAAAAATAGATCGCTCTAAATTTCTCAGCATCGGTTTTTAAAGTATGCGTTAAGTTGAAAGCTAATAAAGGTAAATTGCTTAAATCATTATTTTTATAAACCATAGCGATGCTATCCGCTTTAAAAAAGTTAATATGGTTAAAATCGGTTTGTTGAGCAACTGCATGACTTATAAAAAATAATGATATTAAGACTTTTATGGATTTCATTTTAAAATTTATTTTCTGCGTTTAGATTTATATGGTTTGTTTGAGTTTCCTGCTGCCAAAACAATTTCAGTTTCCTCAACCTTAAATAGTACATTAATCTTTTGGTTGTTTTCTTTAATAACGACTTCTTGTGGTTGATAACCAATATAGCTAAAGACTAATACGTCGCCTTTTTTTAAGGGTTTTGGGAATTTAAACGCTCCATTTTTATCTGTAGCTGTTCCAATTCTGGTGTTTTTTAAAATCACATTTGTGTTTTCTAAAGGCCCATATTCATCACTAATTTGTCCAGAAATTTCTAAAGTTTCAACTTGGGTTTTAGAAATTACTGTTGGTGTGGTTTGCGCATTTGCGGTTTGAAAGCTAAATGTAGTCGCTCCAATTACAACTAAAATGGTAAAGGATTTCTTCAAGTTGAAATCAAAACTTGGCGTTTGATGGTTAACGTCTTTTGTCTGAGTTGTTTTTGATTGTGTTTTCATAATTTATATTGTTTTACTCAAAGTTATAGTGACTTTACACTTTTTAAAAACGTGGTTGAGGTAGTGGTAATTTCCAGTTAGTGAAACCTATTTTTCATTGAGTAAACGCATAAATGCTTATTTTGTAATGGATTAAATTTATCTGACTTTCAGTTTTATAAGCATCAAAAAATATTTTATGTTAAAGTTTTGTTAAATCGTAAAACATAGGTTTTTTTGTATTTCATTTGCAGTGTACTTAGCTGAACACTTTGAAAACTAATTTTGTGTTCGGGCATTTGAAAATTGGGAAGGAATTTTCAAAAGCAGCTTACAGATTAAGCGACCGAATTTTAAAGCTATCTTCCGCTTTTACTACTATATATGCAAGCCAGCATAACTTTGGTTTTGTAGCTACGTCGGAATTGAAAATTCAAATCTGATACCAATTACTATTACTTGTTTTTTACAGTAGGGTTAACGCTTTAACCTCAGGCTGTTTCTTAATTAAAATTTAACCGTTTTAGGCAACTAATAATGAATACAAAATATATAGACTTAATAAGTCAGACTTACGATTTTCCACAAGAGGAATTCACATTAGACAATAACAAGTTAAGCTTCCACGACGTGGATTTAATGGAATTAGTTGAAGAGCATGGTGCGCCATTAAAATTCACGTACTTACCTCAAATTTCTAACAACATTAATCGCGCAAAAAAGTGGTTTAACGATGCTATTAAAAAGCACGACTACAAAGGTAATTACAACTATTGCTATTGTACAAAAAGCTCACATTTTAAGCACGTTTTAAACGAAGCTTTAAAGAACGATATTCATATTGAAACATCTTCTGCTTTCGATATTGATATTGTTGAAAACCTTAAAGCTGAAGGAAAAATTACCGATGAAACGTTTATAATTTCTAACGGATTTAAGCGCGAGCAATACATTACAAATATTGCACGATTAATAAATGGCGGACAGAAAAACTGTATTCCCATTATTGATAATTACGAGGAAATCGATTTGCTTTCAGCTGAGGTTAAAGACAAATTTAAAATTGGAATTAGAATCGCTTCAGAAGAAGAACCAAAATTCGAATTTTACACGTCGCGTTTAGGAATTGGGTATAAAAACATTATGCCTTTTTTCAACAAACAAATTAAAGACAATCCCAAAGTAGAGCTTAAAATGCTTCACTTTTTTATCAATACAGGAATTCGTGATACAGCCTACTACTGGAACGAACTTTTAAAATGTTTAAAAGTATATACTAACTTAAAAAAGGTATGTCCAAGTTTAAATAGCTTAAATATTGGTGGCGGATTTCCTATTAAAAACTCGTTAGTTTTCGATTTTGATTACGAGTATTTAGTCGATGAAATTGTCAACCAAATCAAATTAACTTGTGAAGAAGAAGGTGTAGATGTGCCAAACATTTTCACAGAATTTGGAAGTTTTACAGTAGGCGAAAGTGGAGGCGCTATTTACGAGATTTTGTACCAAAAACAACAAAACGACCGTGAGAAGTGGAACATGATCAATTCATCTTTCATTACAACGTTACCAGACACTTGGGCAATTAACAAACGATTTATCATGTTAGCCTTAAACCGTTGGAACGAGTCTTACGAACGTGTGTTATTAGGTGGATTAACTTGCGATAGCGACGATTACTACAATAGTGAACAAAACATGAACGCTATTTATTTACCAAAATACAATAAAGAAAAACCTTTATATATAGGTTTTTTTAATACAGGAGCTTATCAAGAAACTATTGGAGGATATGGAGGCTTACAACATTGCTTAATTCCAACACCAAAGCACATTTTGATTGATAGAGATGAAAATGGCAACTTAGTAAAAACAGTATTTAACGAACAACAAAAAAGTGAAGACTTACTTAAAATCTTAGGTTATGCAAACTAAAAACTATGCTGGAATTCCAGACGAATTCGCTAAATTAGAACAAGCAAAAATTGTTTTAATTCCAGTTCCTTATGATGGAACAAGTACATGGCAAAAAGGAGCTGATAAAGGTCCAGAAGCATTTTTAAATGCCTCAGAAAACATGGAGCTTTACGATATAGAAACAGAAACCGAAGTGTACAAACAAGGTGTGTTTTTAGCAGATGCAGTAACAGAAAATAGTTCGCCAGAAGCTATGGTAGAAGCGGTTCATGCTATTACTAAAAGCTATATTAAGAGAAACAAATTTGTAACACTTTTTGGAGGCGAACATTCAATTTCTATAGGTTCTATTCGTGCCTTTAACGAAATGTATCCAAACTTAACCGTATTGCAATTAGATGCGCATGCAGATTTACGTAAAGCATACGAAGGTTCTTCTTGCAACCACGCTTGTGCTGTTTACGAGGCAAGTCAGACAACCAATTTAATTCAAGTTGGAATTCGTTCTATGGACGCTATAGAAACTACTGTAATGGACAAAGAAAAAACATACTTTGCTCACGAAATGGCAATGGACGATACTTGGGTAGATAGTTCTATAGACCAAATGACGGACAATGTGTTTATTACTATAGATTTAGATGCGTTCGATCCTTCAATTATGCCAAGTACTGGAACACCAGAACCAGGCGGATTATTATGGTACGAAACTTTAGATTACTTAAAACAAGTGTTCGAAGAGAAAAACGTAGTAGGTTTTGATATTGTGGAGCTTTGTCCTAATAAAGACGAAAAATCTTCAGATTTCTTAGCAGCTAAATTATACTATAAAATGTTAAGCTATAAGTTTCTAAATGATGAAGCTGAAGCTGATTACGATAACGCATACGACAATACACAAGCAAAAACTAACGCAGCAAAATTTGACGACGATGAGTACTAAAGGACCAATTTCACAATTTATAGAAAAACACTATTTACACTTCAATGCTGCTGCTTTAGTAGATGCAGCAAAAGGTTACGAAGCACAATTAAACAATGGTGCAAAAATGTTAGTTTCTTTAGCAGGTGCTATGAGTACTGCAGAATTAGGAAAAAGTTTTGCTGAAATGATTCGTCAGGATAAAGTGCAAATTATTTCTTGTACAGGTGCTAACTTAGAGGAAGATATCATGAATTTAGTAGCACATTCACATTACAAACGTGTGCCTAATTACCGTGATTTAACGCCTCAAGACGAGTGGGATTTATTAGAAAAAGGTTTAAACCGTGTTACAGATACATGTATTCCAGAAGAAGAAGCGTTTCGTAGATTACAAAAACATATAGTAGATATTTGGATGGAAGCAGAAGCTAAGGGCGAGCGCTATTTACCACATGAATACATGTACAAAATGTTATTATCTGGTGTGTTAGAGCAGTATTACGAAATTGATATTAAGGATTCTTGGATGTATGCAGCAGCCGAAAAAAACTTACCTATAGTTTGCCCAGGTTGGGAAGACAGTACTATGGGGAATATTTTTGCAAGCTACGTGTTAAAAGGCGAGCTTAAAGCAAGTACCGTAAAATCCGGGATTGAGTACATGACGTTTTTAGCAGATTGGTACACAGATAATTCATCTAAAGGGATTGGTTTCTTTCAAATTGGAGGAGGAATTGCAGGAGATTTTCCAATTTGTGTAGTGCCAATGTTGTATCAAGATATGGAACGTCCAGAAACACCATTTTGGAGTTATTTCTGTCAGATTTCAGATTCTACAACTAGTTATGGGTCTTATTCTGGAGCAGTACCAAACGAGAAAATTACGTGGGGTAAATTAGATATAGATACCCCAAAATTTATAGTAGAAAGTGATGCAACCATTGTTGCTCCATTAATTTTTGCTTACATTTTAAATCAGTAATTATGGCTATTAGAAAACCAGATAATTTAAAACGTGTTATTGTAGATTTTAAAAAACTAACACCAGAAATCCTGAAAATGTTAGTCGATAAATACCCACATGGTTATGATGATGACCATATTGTGGAATTTAAAAACGCAAATAACGAATGGGTAGAATGTGTAGAGTTAATTACAGAAGATACCAAATACTTAGTAAAAGTAAGTGCTAAGTTAGAAACTACTATGGATAATTACAACGAAGACGATTACGAAAACTTCGACGACGACGATCCAACAGCGGTTGTAGATCCAGATAGTATTGATGACGTAGATAACGACGACGATTTATAATGTATAATGTTGTAGCATACCAAGTAGCGCAATCAATTTCTATTAAAGAATCTAAAAAGCAACTGTCTTGGCAATTGCTTTTTCAAGATAGCGATGAGTTGTTTTACAAGGTAGGAACAGATGCTTATGTGTATTTGTTTCAATACGGAATGGTGTCTTTTTTTAATTTGAAAGAAGCCGAAATAAACACCTTACTTGAAGAATTAAAGCCTTTAAGTAATAACTATTTTACCGAAAAATTATCGGAAGAAGTTGTGGTTAAAGTTGAAGCTAATACGGTTAAAGTAGAGTACGAGCAAATTATTTTACCAAGCTTAGATCAAGATATGATTCGTTTAGTCATGCTAAATGCGTCTCAATCTGTGGCTTTAGATCGTTATGCCGAAATTACAGAGCAATTACTAATAGAAACCAACCAACATACGTTGTATTTAGAGCAAAAAGGAAAGTTGGATATTTCTGGCAATAAGCTGAAACGTTTTATTGGTAAGATTTTAAATTTAAAAAATAAAATATCCGAGAATTTATACATTTTTGATTCACCAGACAGTACTTGGGATAACGAAGCGCTAAACGAATTAAATATAGATTTAAAGAAAACCTTCGATTTAAAAGACCGCTATCGCTTAATACACGACAGAATAGATATCATTAAAGAGAATTTAGAGCTTTTTAAGGATATTATGGATCATAAAGAAAGCAGTCGCTTAGAGTGGATTATTATCATTCTAATTGTTATTGAAGTCTTTGATATGTTTATCGCAAAAATTTTTTAGCAGCATTGAAGTTGTAAAATTGAAAAACCCCATCTTGAAATCTTGTGATTTTGAGATGGGGTTTTATTATTTGTTTTTGTATCAATAGTTAAAAACCATTACTTAGCTAAAAGCTTTGCAGATACTTTATAAGTTGCAGAATATAAAAGATCAGGTTGTTGGTTTCTTAACGTTTTTAACGTCTTTTTATACCAATTTGGATCTGTTGCTTTCTTTTTTAAATCTGTATGTAAAATTTCCTTCTGAATTTCGCCATCTTTTGCAGGCTTGATTAAGTAAATGCTTAATCCAAAATGTTCAGCACGTTCTATTACTTTTTCGAAATCTTCTTCAGAAAAATAATGCACGTCTGGCTTGTCGAAACCGCTATTTTGGTTTTCTAAATCTACAAATATTTTTTGCTCTAAAAAGTCTGTTTGTTCCATAATATTGTTCACTTTAAATGTGATTTACAAGTGTTTTTGTAATGCTTGTAAGTATTGGTGTAAAGATAGTTGGGTTTATTGATAAGCAATACATAATGTTTTAAAAATTATCCATTTGGATTTGTTGATTTTAATTCCTTCCTAAAAAATACATCCCAAACAAAAACAGCATACATAGGAATATACTGTAAAAATAGCAACAATGGACTTTCTTTAAAGTCAGTTTGAGTATAAGTGTAGTAACTTAATATTACAGTAAAACTCCAAACTAAGGCGTATTTGTAATTGGTAAATACACTTAGAATTAAAAGTGTTGCTATATACCATGGATGAACTGTTGTTGCTGTAAATAGATAAATACTTAAAGCAAGAAGCATAGTTCTGATTAAGGTTTTTGGGTTTTGGTTTTTTCTAAAAAAAGTGAATGCTAATGTGGTTAGTATAACTAGAACTGGAGTAATTTTTCCAATAATTTGAATTTCGTTATAACCTCTAAACAAGTAACCTATTTCTCTAAATAGATAGTAGAAACTGGCGTTAAACTCGAAATTACCAAACCATAAGCCAATCGTTTTTGAATAATTTGAAATTAGTTCTTTAGATACAAAAGGTGCAAAACTTACTAATAATGTTACTAATACTATAATATAAAATAGGGTTAGTTTTGTCAGATTGAGCGCAGTCGAAATCCACTTTTTCCTTTCTGAATTTGTTATTTGTTTCTGCTTTACAAACCACCAAAAAAATAGAGGTAAGAATAATAATGGAATTAGTTTTATTGAAATTGAGCATCCTAAAAGTATAGCGCTTAGAATCCATTTGTTTTTAAATAGACAATATAAACTGCCGATTAAAAAGAAAATCATAACACCTTCAAAATGTAAGTTTCCTGTCAGTTCTATAATTATAAACGGATTTAATATGTACCAAAATATCTGTTTTGGGTCTAGATTTAAATGTTCTAATATGCGTTTTCCGAAGTATAAGATTCCAAAATCTGCTGAAATAATTAAAACTCTTAAAATAGCAACACTTCCTAGAATACTTTCTGAACTGATTAGTGTTGCTAAAAAAAAGCAAAACTGATTTAATGGCGGGTAATTACTGAAGTGCATTGCAGATAATTTACCCATTCCATTATACAACGATTTGGCTTCAGCTATAGAAATCTGTCCAGATGCCATTATAGTGTTTGGCGTTTGTAGGTATGGATTTAGTCCTTCAAATATCAATCTGCCATCCCAAATAAAGCGGTAAAAGTCTTGAGATAAGTTTGGGATTACCAGTATAAAAATCGCTCTAAAAATGAACGCAATGTAGGTAAGCTGTTTAAAGGTTAGGTTATTTGATTTTTGTAAAAAGATATACCCTGAAAATAGTATAGTATAGGTGGTTAGTAGTAATGGAAATTGTTCGCGTTGTAAATCGTAAGCAAAGAAAAAATACAGTATAGTGCATATTGTAAATATGGTGGTTTGTGTAGTTTTGTTATTTACGATTTTAGCGAAGTTCATTTTTTGACTATGCTTTTTTTTGCTTTTAGAGCAATTTAGGAAATTGTAGGTTTATAGTCGAAGTTAATTTTTTGTTATTACACTAATCGTTCTTTTTTCCTTGATGAAAAAACGAACCAAAAAAATCAAGACTTCATAAACTATAGCTAAAAAATTTCTTTCGCTTCGGCACAAAAATAAAGTTTTACTTTGGTCAAGAATACTTTTTGTTAAATTGGTTCTTTCTGCTATTTATAGACTTTTAACTTCTGACGATTTTTGCTTAGCCCTACGCTTAATTCATTTTTTACGCTATACTTTCTGAGGTCAAATCTTGAAACATTGTTTTTAGTTCCAAGTTGCGTTAGCGATTAAACGGTTTGTTTAAGCTCTTTTTTAATTGTCTTTAAAAAAAAGATAATTAAAAAAAGCGAGTAGTGCAAGCGCGACCTTTGGTAACGTCCCAAAAAAAACTATGCTTTTGATGTTAGAGATTTAAAGAATACGAATCCAAATCCTATGGTTAACATAGCATGGAATGGGAATAATCCGAAATCGCCACCTTGGTCTCCAACAACAAATGCGCTATACATTCCAAATGCGAAATAAAGCATAAATAAACCTTCTATAACTACATTTTTAGAGATGTTTTTACGTAAGTATTTGTTGCCTTGCCACTTGTCAGTTAGCTTGTTGATGTTGAATTTTGGTGTTCTTACAAAGTCGCTTCGTTTTCCGCCATGTCCTTCTAAAACGGCTATGGAATTGTGTAATGAAAAGCCCATTGCGATAGAGAAAAACGTAAAAAACATCACCACATATTGGATGAAATCTTTAAATGTGCTTCCATGAGATTTTTTGTACATGACCCAATAACAGATAAAAAAGATGACTGTACTGGCTACAAATGAGCTCATTATTAGGAAATAATCTTTTAAATGAGCATACTCGTTTTTTATGTAAAGCATTGGAATACTTAGCAGTCCAACGATTAGTACATTTAAAAACATCGTACTATTTAGTAAGTGCAATAAACTGTGAATTTTTGTTTTTGTAGAAATGGTGTCGCTCTTTAAAACACGGGTTGCCATTTTTCTAAAATTCTCTGCGCCACCTTTGTTCCAACGAAATTGTTGCGACCTTGCGGCGCTAATAACTACGGGTAATTCTGCTGGTGTTGTAACGTTTTCTAAGTACTTGAAGTTCCAACCTTTTAATTGTGCGCGGTAACTTAAATCTAAATCTTCGGTTAAAGTATCGCCTTCCCAATTTCCTGCATCTATAATACAGGTTTTACGCCATATTCCTGCGGTTCCGTTGAAATTTATAAAGTGTCCTTTAGAGTTTCTTCCAACTTGTTCTAGACTAAAATGCGCATCTAAAGCAAAGGCTTGAATTTTTGTTAGAATTGAATAATCTCTATTGATATGCGACCAACGTGTTTGAACCACGCCAATTTTATCGTCTTTAAAATACGGAATGGTTAATTTTAACCAATCTGCTTTTGGTAAGAAATCGGCATCAAAAATGGCAACGTATTCGCCTTTTGCAACTTCTAAACCTTCTTTTAAAGCACCAGCCTTAAAACCTTGTCGGTTAGTTCTTGTAATATGGACAATTTCTATACCTTCTTGTGCTAATTTCTGGACGTGAGCTTTAGTTGAAGCAACAGTTTCATCTGTAGAATCGTCTAAAACTTGAATTTCGTATTTGTCTTTTGGATAATCTAAAAGCTTTATGTTCTCTAATAGTCTGTCCATTACGTATGCCTCGTTAAAGACAGGTAGTTGTATGGTTACAAACGGAACTTCTTCGGGATTCTCTAAGTTAAATTGAGGCGAATTGTCTTGTTTTTTTTGTGCAGACATATAATTGAACAACAGATTTAACTGCGCCAATGCGTACATAAAAATTAAAATAAGGGCTATTGAGTAAATTATAAGTATAACAAATGCATAGTTATAAATTACGTTATTAGGGTCTAATAAAATCACTTTTTAAAACTGTATTTAAAAATCCAACCTAAGATTTTTATTCCTGCAAATATAGTACCTTTTACTGTACCTGAAACTTTTGAGACGCCAATTCTGTTTTTGTAGCGTAATTCCACTTCTTTATAGGTCATTTTTTGCTTTAAAACCTTTAATTGCATTTCTACAGTCCAACCATAAGTTTGGTCTTGCATGTTTAATTGAAGGAGTTTTGAGTATTTAATTGCACGAAAAGGTCCTAAATCTGTAAATTTTGCATTAAAAAATAGTTTCATTAAAAAGGATGCTAACCAATTCCCGAACACTTGTTGAGGTGTCATTGCGCCAGCTTCTCTATATTTTTTTACTCTTGCACCAACTACAAAATCAATATCATCTTCAATAATAGGAGCCACTACTTTTGTTAATTCTTCTGGGTAATCACTATAATCGCCATCTAAAAAAACCACAATGTCTGGTTTGGTATCTTGATTGGCGATGTAATCTAAACCTTTTAGACAGGCATATCCATAACCACGATTAAGCTCTGTTAAAACAGTTGCGCCAGCTTGTTCTGCATTCTGCACCGTTAAATCCGAAGAGTTATTGTTAACCACAATAATTTCGTTGACCATTTTTGGAATTTCCGCTATGACTTTGCCAATAGAATCTTGCTCGTTATAAGCGGGAATAATTACTTTTATATGGGTCATTTTAGGTCGCTTAATTTATTTTCTTTTTTAAAGGACGCTAAATCTGTCCACTCTTTTATTTTTTTTCCTTCGGAAAATTTTGCTGCTGCAACTAATTCTTGATTAGTATACATTAGGCAATAGCCGTTTTTTTGATTGTTTTTTAATTGACATTTATGATTTATTTTTTCCATGTCATCGTAAAACAACCACCAGTTACTTTTTTTTCCATGAACAAAGTGGCCTTCTTTTAGTTTATTCCCTTTTTTTGAAAAGTAATACCAATAATCTGTTTCTAATCCGTTTTTAAAAGCCCCAAATTTACTTTTTTTTCCGTTACTGTGGTAATAGGTCCAGAAATTAGATTGTAAATTGTTTTTATATTTTCCTTGACTTTCTAATTTCCCATTATCAAAATAAGTTTTCCAAAACTTGATTTTTAAATTGTTTTGGTAGTTGCCTTCAGATTTTAATTGCCCGTTTTTGTGATAGGTTTTCCAGTATCCTTCTTTTTTATTGTCTTTTATTAAGCCTTCCGAAACAATTGTTTCACTTTTAGAATACGTTTTAATGTAGCCGTTTTTTAATCCATTTATATATTGGTAGCTTTCTATTAGTATTCCATTTTCGTGAAAGCGTTTCCAAAAACCTGTTTTTTTTCCTGAAGTATAGTTGCCACTTTCTGTAAGTTTATTGTTTTTATAGTATTTCCAGTAGCCTTCTTTTTTATTGTTCTTGTAGCCTCCTTCAGATTGAAGTGATTTATTCTTCTGAAATGTTTTCCAATAACCTGATTTTAAATTGTTATTATAAGTGCCTTTTTCTTTTACAAGACTGTCTTGATAATAGAAAACCCAATGTTCTTGTTTTTGTCCGTTTTCTATCCATCCATGGGATTTAATATCGTGATTCTCAAATCTGTTAATTTGATATTCTTTTTGTGCTACACCAAAAGTGAAGCTTAAAAGCACGATAATAAATCCTAAACACTTCATGTAAAAAATTACTTTTTGTTTAATAAATCCATTAAATCAACATCGTTTCCTAAAAGGATTTCAGTAGGATTAATTCGTCTTTCTTCTGGTCCGTTTTCTAATTTTAAAACACCACGCGGACAAACGGCACTGCAAACACCACATCCAACACAACTTGAACGAACAATATTTTCTCCTTTTTGTGCGTAAGCTCTAACGTCTATTCCTTGCTCGCAATAGGTTGAGCAATTTCCACAAGAAATACATTGTCCACCGTTGGTAGTAATTCTAAAACGTGATTTAAAACGCTGAACAAAACCTAAGTAAGCGGCCAATGGGCAACCAAAACGACACCAAACGCGGTTTCCGAAAATAGGGTAGAAGCCAGTTCCAATTACACCTGCAAAAATAGAACCTATTAATAAACTATATACATTTTGAATTCCTGAAACTTTAATCCCTAAAACGGTTCCTGTTTCTGCGAAAAAACTGAATAAGGTTAAAACAGTCATAACCACTGCAAATAATAAAACCGTATGAATTAAGTAACGTTCTACTTTCCATGAAAATAGCGATTTACTTGAATGTTGTCTGTATGGATCTCCTAAAGTTTCGGCTAAACCACCGCAACCACAAACCCATGAGCAATACCAACGTTTTCCGAAGAAATACACCATAATTGGTACAATAACTAAGGTTAAAACAATTCCCCAAACTAAAATAAATAAGCCAATTCCTCCGCTATTCATTAAGTCTTTTAAGTTCCATTGGAAGAAGAAATCGTAGTCCAAAGGAAAGGCATTTTTAAAATCGTAGTAAGGCATTTGTAGACGCACCATGATTTCTGGAATAATAAAAGCGAATACAATTTGAAAGAATAATACTGAAGTTGTTCTAAATACTTGATAGATGTTATGTCGGTATTTTATGTACATTCTAACTGCCATAACAGACATGACTACACAATACATAAAACCATATACAAACCAATGTCCTGCAGGATTTCCACTTAAACTTTCGCTAATTGGGTCTACTAAAAATGTCCAGTTTGTGGCGTATTCCGATGCAAAATAAAGCACCAAATAAAACGATACTAAAAAGATAAAAACCATCCATCCAATCCAACCTCTGTTGGTGGAGCTTTCGTGATAAACACCATCGTTTTTAATTCCTTTTTGACCTAATAAAACAACGTTTGGTAATATAAATAGTAATGCACCTATAATTCCTAATCCAAAGGTTAGCAACCACATTAAGCCTTTATTGTTGGCAATAAATCCTGTGCCTGATTTTTTACCAATTTTTGTAGCCATATCACTTGGGCTGATGTAAATCTTTTTATCCCATTCTTTATTTTTAATGTGATAAGCATTTGATTTTTCTAAAACCGAAGCTACTGCAGGCGATAATTCCTGCATGCCATTAAAGGTTTTGTTGTAAACATTGTCCTTTAATTCTTGGATAAAAAACTCACTTTTAATGTTTTTATCTCCAGTGATTTCTTTAAATGCTGGCGCTTCTAATTTAAAAGTTCCTAATAATGGTAATGCGGTAAAAATGGCTAATCCTATTAAGAAAATGACTAATCCTATATGTTTAATTGCTTTCATTTAGCAGTTTGTTTTTGTTGTGAGTTTGTTTGATTAGGCTTTTGAAAATATGCGTTTCCAACTTTTCTTCTTCGGAAGAATTTGCGTTCCAAATTCGGCATTATAGGCTTTTAGAATTTTGTCTTCGTAAGCTTTATAAAATTCTGGGTCAAAATTGGCATCTTTTAAATAGGTCATAACGTAATCTCTATCACGTTTTTCGGTTAGAAAACGGTCGAATATTTCATGACGCATTCTAATTCCGAAAGTATTTATGCCTAAAAACAGATTGGTGTCTTTATTATAGGCTACGGTAATACAAATGTTTTCTTTTTCGTCTCTCCAATGAAAATGAAGCTCATCGTCTTTTTTGTTTCGTTCACTAAAAACCCAACCATAAGTTTGATATTCTATGTCTAAAAACTTAGCCGAATTAAACCAATGTCCAGGTTTGTATTCGGTTTTGTTGTTGCAAATAGTTTGAGCTAACGTTTCGCCCATCATTCGGCCTGTGTACCAAACCGCTTCAATTGGTCTTCGGTTGCCAATAGCTTCATGTTGCTCTGCACAATCGCCAATAGCATAAACATCTTTTACGTTAGTTTCTAAAAAACGATTCACTTTAACACCTTTGCCTAATTCAATATTAGACGATTTTAAAAAGTCGATATTTGGCGTAACTCCTGCAGTTAATCCAACCACATTACAGGCTAATTCTTCGCCAGTTTCTTCAATAATAACCGATTTAACCCGACCATTTTCATCTGAAACAATTTCTTTTAAATTAGTGGATAATCGTAAATCTATATGATGACTCAAAATATGTTCGTTAATCAGTGCACTTTCGTCTTTAGGCAAAACACCATTCCAAAAACTGTTTTCACGAACTAAAAAGGTAACAGGGATTTTTCTTGACGCCAACATTTCGGCTAACTCAATTCCAATTAAACCACCACCAACAATTACAGCACGATTGCAGGCTGTATTATCTGGTGCTAAAACCTCTAATTTCTCCAAATCTTGTTTATGATACATTCCAATAGCGCCTTCTAAATCTTGACCAGGCCAACCAAATTTGTTCGGTTTACTTCCTGTGGCAATCACTAACTTGTCGTAAGTCATTGTCTCGTTATTTTTAAACTGAAGGGTTTTAGTTTCTGTATCTATATGTTCTACAAAACCTTGTTTTAATTCGATGCGATTCTTTTTCCAAAACCAAGCTTCGTAAGGTTGTGTGTGCTCAA
>Ga0105354_1001408_pt1 | contig 14762 bp, 9 predicted proteins | sample GOMGulsemesocosm_FD_83658 | JGI IMG/M metagenome (GOLD analysis project Ga0105354, IMG submission 83658) | Methane-oxidizing microbial communities from mesocosms in the Gulf of Mexico - GOM9B Gulf of Mexico | ecosystem: Environmental > Aquatic > Marine > Cold seeps | place: USA: Gulf of America...
TACAAGAAATTCCTTCTGGTAAGTTGTTATCTTTTAATACTTCAGCTATAATGTTTTGACAAGCAATAGAGCATAGAGGTGCCTTTTCAGAACCTTTCCATACACATACATCACCACAAACCCATGCTAAAGCTGTGTTCCAAGCCCAAACAGCAACAGGGAAGTTAAATGCAGATATAATACCAACAACACCTAAAGAATGCCACTGCTCACGCATAACGTGTCCAGGTCTCTCAGATGGAATAGTTTGTCCGTTTAATTGTCTTGATAAACCAACAGCAAAATCACAGATATCAATCATTTCTTGAACTTCACCATAACCTTCTTGAAGAGATTTCCCCATTTCGTAAGAAACTAATTTCCCTAATGGTTCTTTTAATTCTCTTAATTTGTTTCCAAATTGTCTAACAATTTCACCTCTTAATGGTGCAGGCATTGCTCTAAAAGATTTGAATGCTTTTGTAGAAGCGTCCATTACTTTTTCGTAATCTTCTCTTGTAGTAGTTGTTACTTTTCCAATTAAAGAGCCATCTGTTGGTGAGTAAGATGAAATTGCTTCTCCACTCCCAAAGTTGTTAGAACCAGTTGAAGTTCCTTGATTTACATCTTTAATTCCAAGCTGTTGTAAAGCTTCTTTAATTCCGAATTTAGCCGAAACATCTGCCATAATATCTAGATTTTTAAGTTTTATTTAAATTTATTGCGAATATACTAATTATTATGCTTTTTATGGTAGGTTTGATAGGTTTAACTTATCTTTTTACGATACAATAAGAAAGCCAGAATTCTAAACTTTAGAATTCTGGCTTTTTAAATTGTTGTAGCTTATTTAACTTATTCTATTACAATCTTTTTAGTGAAATATTGCTTGCCTTCAACAAACGCTTTAAGCATGTAAATACCTGTTGGTAATTCGCTAATATTTATTCTCTCTACATCACCAATAGACTTTTTAACTAACTTTCCTGTTATATCAAAAATATAAGCTTTAGTAACTACAAGTGGTCCGGAAATATTAATAAAATCTTTAGCTGGGTTTGGGTAAACTGAAATTTTAGATTCGTCAAAAATAGGAGTGCTTAAAGTGATACCGTTTACTGCACTAGACCAATCATCTAAAAATATTGTTCCATTATCTCTTCCTAATTGTAATCTAACCTCAATAGATTCTGTTGAAGCAGAAGTTGCTGTAGCTGTAGGGAATGTATGACTATATAATCTGTAAGTTCCATCTGTAGTGAATTCGGTAGCGTTATATGATGCATTAGAACCATCAGAATAATTAACTCTTAATTGAAATCTAATTCTATTAGTGGCAAGAGACTTTGCATAAACATTTAAAACAATGTCGCCTCCTTGAAATTCATCAAAATATTGTGTGTTAGTAATTCTTACACGTCCGTATCCACCTCCATTTACTACATTAACTTGTAAAGAAGTATCTCCAGTTCTAGTGTCTATTGGATTTGCAATAGCTAAAGAAGCATCAGATCCATTGGCTGTATCAACTCTTATTGGCCAATCTAAATCGTACCAGCATTCAAAACCTGCATTGTATATTATTTCATTAGTTGTTCCGTTAGGTTCAGCGCATCCATAACTTGGTTGAATATTAGAACCTGTAACCGTATTCATATTTTCATATAAATAAGTGTTTTCGGCCATTTGAGTTGTGTTGGTAACTCTATGACCAATTCCAGCATTACTTCTGTAAGAAAATAAAGCGGTTTTAAGTTGTTCTACAATAGCTGGATTTGCTGCACTAATATCGGTAGTTTCTCCTGGGTCGTTTACCACATCATATAGTTCAAAAACATTATTGTATTTGTATTCAATTAGCTTATAATTTCCTTGTCTAGCAGCAGCCATACTAACGTTAGCTGTTCCTGAACTAGCAAAGTTAAAATCCCAAATTAAAGGGTTTGTTCTAGTATAACTTGCATTACCTCCGTTTGCAGCTGTTTCTAATAAAGGTAAAAAGCTTTCGCCATCTAGGTGTTGCATTGGTGCCAAAGGAGCACCTCCAATTTCCAATATGGTTGGAAAAAAATCTGTTCCTGTAATAGGAGTATCTACTGTTACGCCTTGTCTAAAATCTGGACCATAAACTATTATTGGTAAACGAATACCACCTTCTAAAAGCCAAGTTTTTCCTCCTCTAAAAGGACGGTTAGATGTTGCAAGTTCTCTAGTTCCGTTTATTTCTGTAGTTGATAACCCACCATTATCTGATGTTAAAATAATAACAGTATTGTCTTCAATACCTTCATCAATAAGATTTTGTCTTATTTGTCCTAAACTCTCATCAACACTTTTTATCATTGCGGCATAAGTAGCATGATCTTGTCTTAGTTTGGTTTTAGCTGTAATATCATTTTCGTACTCATTTCCAGTATATGTGTTGTTATTTACTTTGTTTTGAAAATAAGCAACATCTGCTGCTTCAGCTTCAAAAGGTGTGTGTACACCATAGTGAGAAACCATTGCTAAGAAAGGTACAGATGGATTATTAGTAACATGGTCATCTATAAAACTATTTGTTAAGTCTGTTAGTTTATCTGTTAAGTAATCTCCTGTAGTTCCACCAACTAATACTTCTGGATGGTCTGTTCCTAAAGTTCCATATGGATACCAATATGTAGGTGGTGCTCCATATGCTCCACCTGCTTCACTGGTAGTAAAACCAAAAGTTGACGGATCGTGATTTGCATTGTTTCCAATATGCCATTTTCCTACAAAGTATGTTTCGTAGCCTCGATCTTGTAATAACTTAGCCCATGTTTCTTCCGAATATTCTGGATTGTTATCAGATGGCGCATACATACCACTAGATACAGAAGGTCTAGATTCGAATTTTCCAGACATTATAGATGTTCTCGAAGCTGCGCATCTTGGTGCGGCTTCGTACCCATGAGTAAACATAATACCAGCGCTTGCTAATGCATCCATATTTGGTGTTTCGTATAAATCTGGCCCGTTAGCTTGTAACTGTTTATAGACATTAATATCAAAATAGCCTAAGTCATCTACTATAAAGAAAATTATATTTGGGTCTGTAGATGTATTAGCTTGAGAAAAAGCATAACTGCTAATTATTAAGCAGAAAATTGAAAAGTAATTTTTTAACATAATTTATTTTTTTAGTCAAATAAAAATAAGACCTTTTCTTTACTAATCACTGTATTTAATCGCTGAACAACTATGATTAGATTGTTTTTGACATTTTTTGAACCTTTTTTAACAATAAGAATTAAAAATAAATTAATTTTAACAAAAACATCATCTAAAAATCTATAGTTAACGTATCTATAATTATAGTAATATTTAAAAACCATCAATTTCATGAAAAACCAACTTTATTTTTTCTCTATCTTTATTTTCTTATTTATTTTTTCTTGTAAAAAAGAGCAAACCAGTATCTCTCCTGAGAATTTTTATAAATTTAGAGACCATATTTCTGAAGTAACCAAAGGTGTGGTTTCTACAAATACAAACGTAAAAGTAGTTTTAATGAATCCTGTTTCGGATTGGAAGGCCAACACTTTTTTAGATAATGATGTTTTAAAAATTTCGCCTAAAGTAAAAGGAAAAATTAAAGTACTTAATAATAGAACTATTGCTTTTGTTCCTGATAAAAGATTAAATCAAGATACTAGGTATACATTTGCTTTAGATTTGGGAAGTTTACATGAAGTCTCTAAGGAATTTAATACGTTTGAGTTTGATGTAAAAACTATTAAGCAAGAAGTAAGTGTTGTGACTAATTATTTACAATCATACACTAAAGATTGGCAATATTTAGAGGGAACTTTAAAGTCTAGCGATGATTTGTTAGTTACCACAGCACAGCAATTAATAACCGCAACACAAAAAGGTAAAAAGCTTTCCATAAAAATAGATTCTGATGTTACTGAAGGGAAATATTTTCATTTTAAAATTGACAGTGTCCAGCGTTTTGATAAAAACTCCGATGTTGAAATTACATGGAATGGTAAGCCATTTGATATTGATTCTAAAGGTGATTTTGATTTTGAAATCCCAGGAAAAAATAATTTTACGGTACTTAAAATAAACACCTTCGATGAGAAAAGTAAGTATATAGAAATTAATTTTTCTGATCCCTTAGATCAAAATCAGGATTTTAATGGCTTAGTAATCTTAGAGGATATAAGTAATTTAAGTTATTCTGTAGATGGGAATATTCTAAAAGTATATCCGTATGAAAAAGTTAAAGGTAAAAAAGAATTAACTGTGTTTAGCGGTGTAAAAAGTACTGATGGATTTAAAGTAAAAAGTAAATTTACTCAAGATATTTCTTTTGAGGCATTAAAACCTCAAGTGCGTTTACTACAAAATGGAACCATTCTACCAACCTCTGAAGATTTGAAATTTAATTTTGAAGCTGTAGGTTTAAAAGCTGTAGATGTTACCGTTATAAAAATTTACGAAGACAATGTTTTACAATTTTTACAAGACAATGATTTAAACGGGGATAATGAATTAAGAAGAGTGGCAAGGCCTATAGCTAAAAAAACAATAGATTTAGAAAAGCACACATCAAATTTAAATAATTGGAATGCTTTTGCGGTAGATTTACAAACTATTATTAGCCCTAATCCAGGCGCAATTTATCGTGTTCAAATTAGTTTTAAAAAGCAATATTCGTTATATAAATGCGAAGGAAGCGAAACAAATTTAGTAGAAGAACAAACCGATAATTATGATGCAGAAGAAGGTGATAGTAGCTACTGGGATTCTGGATATTATGGAAATGACTACAGTTATAGTTGGAGCGATAGAGACAATCCTTGTAGTAATTCTTACTATAGAGGCAAAGAGGTTGGAGCAAATATTTTAGCCACAAATCTTGGTGTAACAGTAAAAAAAGGAAGTGATAATAGTTATTTTGTTGCAGTTAGCGATATTATAACTACAAATCCAGTAGCAAATGCCGAAGTTGTTTTTTATAATTTTCAGCAACAAGTGGTTGGGAAAGAAAAAACAGATAGCGAAGGACAATTAAATTTTAATGCTAACGGAAGTGTTTATTTTGCAACAGTAAATAAAGATAAACACACCACTTATGTAAAATTAAAAGATGGTAATGCGCTTTCTGTTAGTAAGTTTGATGTTTCTGGAGTAAAACTTAAAAAAGGAATAAAGGGTTATATCTATGGAGAAAGAGGTGTTTGGAGACCGGGAGATACACTGTTTTTGTCGTTTATGTTAAATGATAAAGCAAATAAATTACCTCTAGGACATCCTGTTAAATTGGAACTTAAAAACCCACATGGGGTTATGGCTTTTAGAACTATTAAAACCAATGGATTAAATAATTTATATAATTTTAAAGTCCCAACCTCTATAGATGATCCTACTGGGAATTGGAATGCAATAGTTAGTGTTGGTGGTGCCACATTTGTTAAAAGAATTAAAATAGAAACCATTAAGCCTAATCGTTTAAAAATAAAGGCTAATCTTAATAATAGTATTGTAAAAGCGAATAGAACAGAAAAAGGAACTATTGAGGTGGCATGGCTTCATGGTGCAATTGCAAGAAACCTGAAGGCCGATATAAATGTAAAATTTTCAAGAAAAAACACCGAATTTAAAGCATTTCCAGGATTTGAGTTTAACGATCCTACAAGTGCATATAGTAACGAAGAGCAATTGGTTTTTAAAGGGAAAGTAAATGATGACGGTAAGGCTGAATTTTCTTTTAAACCAAGTAATAGTAATTCTGCACCAGGCATATTAAATGCTGCTTTTGTGACTAAAGTATACGAAAATGGAGGCGATTTTAGTACAGATGTTTTTACAGCCGATTATTCACCATACGAATCTTATGTTGGTTTGTTAACACCAAAAGGCGATGCTGCTAGAGGAATGTTATTAACAGATACAGCACATCGTTTTGATGTAGCTACTGTAGATGAAAAAGGAAACCCTAAAGCGGTTTCTAATCTAACGGTTAAAATTTATAAAGTAAATCAAAATTGGTGGTGGAATGAAAGTGAAAATAATTTGTCATCTTTTGATTCTGGATCTTATAGAGACGAAGTCTTTACAGATCATATTAGTACAGATGCTTCGGGAAAAGGATCGTTTAAATTTGAATTGAAATATCCAGAATGGGGACGTTATCTAGTTAGAATCGAAAATAAAGACAGTGGTCATTCTACGGGTAAAACCGTTTTTATTGACTGGCCAGGTTGGGCAGGAAAAGCGCGTAAAGGAGATCCATCTGCTGCAACCATGTTATCTTTTTCTACAGACAAAACAACTTATGCTACAGGAGAAAAAGCTATCGTCTCTTTTCCATCAAGTGCATCTGGTAGAGCATTGGTGACTATAGAAAACGGTACTAAAGTTTTACAGGGGTTTTGGGTAAAAGCTAAAAAAGGCGATACCAAATTTGAATTACCAATTACTAAAGAGATGACTCCTAATGTGTTTATTCATATTAGTTTACTGCAAACTCATAACAATACAAAAAACGATTTGCCAATACGTATGTATGGTTTGTCGGCTATTAATGTTGAAGATCCAGACACTAAATTAGAACCTCAAATTTCAATGCCTGAAGTGTTAAGACCAGAGCAAGAAGTTACTATTAATGTCAATGAAAAAAACGGAAAACCAATGACTTATTCTATAGCTGTTGTAGATGAAGGGTTATTAGATTTAACACGTTATAAAACACCAAGCCCTTGGTATACCTTCTTTTCTAAAGAAGCGTTAGGAGTTAAAACATGGGATGTTTATGATGCTGTAATTGGAGCTTTTGGAGGTCGAATTAATCAAGTGTTTAGTATTGGTGGAGATGGTGTTCTTGCTGGTGGTAAAAATAAAAAAGCCAACAGGTTTAAGCCAGTAGTTATGTATTTAGGACCTTTTGAAATAGGTAAAAACGACACAAAAAAACATAGTGTTAAATTACCAAAATATGTAGGTTCTGTTCGTACAATGGTAGTGGCACATCATCCAGAAACCGAAGCTTATGGTAGCACAGAGAAAGCTACGCCTGTACGTCAGCCATTAATGGTGTTGGCCTCTATGGCTCGTAAAGTCACTCCAGGTGAAAAGGTACGTATACCAATTACGGTGTTTGCTATGGAGAAAAAAATGAAAACAGTAAACATAACCTTAAAACATAACGATGTTTTTAAAATAGTAGGAAATACCTCACAACAATTAAAGTTTTCTAATCCGGATGAAAAGATGGCCTACTTTGATGTAGAGGTTCTTAAAAATGGATTAGGAACTATAGAGGTTGTGGCTTCTGGACATGGTGAAAAAGCATCTTATAGTATAGAATTAGATGCGCTAAACCCTAATCCTGAAACCACAGAAACAATAGATCTAGTTATAGAACCAAATAGTACAAAAGTATTAGACTTTAACACTTTTGGTGTGTTGGGAACAAATAGTGCGCAAATAGAATTATCATCATTACCAACAATAGATTTTAATTCGCGTTTACAGTATCTAATTAAGTATCCACATGGCTGTGTAGAACAGACCACATCTGGTGCTTTTCCTCAATTGTTTTTAAACGATATTTTCGATTTATCAAAAGATAAAAAGGATGCAGTTCAAAAAAATATTCAGATTGCAATAGATAAATTATCTAAGTTTCAATTGTCTAACGGAGGGTTTTCATATTGGCAAGGTCAAAATTCGGCAAACGATTGGGCAACAAGTTATGCGGGGCACTTTTTAATTGAAGCCGAAAATAAAGGCTTTGTATTACCATTAGAGTTTAAAGCAAAATGGATTACTTATCAAAAACAAGCTTCAAGAAATTGGAGAAAAAGTGCCGATAGATCAGCTTTAGCACAAGCCTACCGATTATATGTGTTAGCATTGTCTGGAAATTCAGATAACGCTTCCATGAACAGGTTAAGAGAAAGTACAGATTTGCCTAATGTTGCTAAATTAAGATTAGCAGCTGCTTATGCTTTAATTGGTCAAGATACTGCAGCCACAAGCTTAGTGTCTGGTGTATTAGAGATGACTTCAGATTTAGAAAACACACCAAGAAACACCTATGGCTCTGCTTTTAGAGATCAAGCTATGGCGTTAGAAACTTATACTATTTTAAAAGATCATGCTAAAAGTAAAGTGTTGGCAGACTATTTAGCTCAAGCTTTAACAAGTAAAAATTATATGAGTACGCAAACTACTGCTTATAGTTTATTAGCTATATCTAAATACACTAAATTTATTGGAGGCAAAGGAATTGAAGTTAATTTTGTTGTTAATAGAAAAGGAAAGAGTACTATTAAAACGCTTAAAGCTTTAGCCTCAAGAAACATTACCATTCAAAAAGGAGCTAACACTATTAGTGTTACCAATAAAAAGGATAATACTATTTACCTACGTGTTTTAAATCATGGGATTTTACCTATTGGAGAAGAAAAAATAGCACAACGTAATTTAACAGCTTCAATAGTGTTTAAAACAAAAGATAAGCGAATTATAGATCCATCTGAAATTAATCAAGGAACCGATTTTGTTGCTGAGGTCACGATAAAAAACACAAAAGGGGTGAAACTAAAAGATGTAGCTTTGACTAGTATTTTTCCTTCTGGTTGGGAAATTGTAAACACCCGTTTTACAGATTTTGGTGGGTTTGCAGATAATAATGTGACCCATGAAGATATTAGAGACGATAGAACTAATTTCTATTTCGATATGAAAGGGTTTGAAACGAAGACCGTTCGTGTATTATTAAACGCTTCTTATTTAGGAAACTATTATTTGCCTGGCGTACAATGCGAAACTATGTACAACGACGATTATTTTGTAAGAACCAAAGGGCAATGGATTAAGGTAGTTAAATAGTGAGGTCTCGACTATGCTATAACGGATTATTTAAGTTAAAGAATTTAATTATTCTAATGTAACTTACTATAAATATTTAATACCTCAATAATGTCTCCTCGAGTGGAGTCGAGAGGTTAATATTACTCCTAATTGAACAAACTAAAAACATACCTATTTAAGCATAAAATTAAAGCTATAATTCTATTTATAGCTTTAATTTGGTATGCGTTTTGTTTACCAAAACAATTGTTTAATAAACCTACCTCTACGGTTATAGAGAGTAAGGAAGGCGAATTGTTAGGCGCTCAAATTGCAAAAGATGGGCAGTGGCGATTTCCTAAATGCGATTCGGTGCCTCAAAAATTTAAACAGTGTATTATTCAGTTTGAAGATGCCCATTTTTATCAACATCCAGGTTTTAATCCTATATCAATTTACAAAGCATTAAAAACTAATTTATCTAACGGAAGTGTTGTGCGTGGTGGAAGTACTATTACGCAACAAGTGATTAGATTATCCAGAAACGGAACCTCAAGAACCTATTTAGAAAAGTTAAAAGAACTCGTTCTAGCCACTCGATTAGAGTTAAGAGATTCTAAAGAAACCATTTTAAATCATTATGCTTCTAATGCGCCTTTTGGAGGAAATGTTGTTGGAATTGATGTGGCTTCATGGCGTTATTTTGGGGTGCAAGCACACCAATTGTCTTGGGCTGAAAGTGCGACTTTAGCAGTTTTGCCAAATGCGCCAAGCTTAATTTATCCGGGTAAAAATCAGCAAAGATTAGTAGTTAAAAGAAATCGGTTATTAAAAAAACTGCACGAGCAAAACATTATTGATCAACTAACTTTTGAATTAGCGATCCAAGAAACCTTACCCCAAAAACCATTTCCGTTACCCCAAAAAACACCACATTTATTGCAAAAATTAGTAAAGTCTAATCCCGGCGAACGTATAAAAACGTCAGTAAATTATACTACTCAAGAAAGTGTTAATAGAATTGTAAGTCAACATCATACCATTTTAAAACAAAACGAAATTCATAATATGGCGGTTTTGGTTTTAGATGTAAAGACTAAAAAAGTGTTGAGTTATGTTGGAAACACAGTAACAACAAAAGCCAACCAAAAAGATGTAAATATTATAGATGCGCCAAGAAGTACTGGAAGTGTTTTAAAACCATTATTGTATATGGCCATGCTAGATAAAGGTGAGTTACTTCCAAATACTTTAGTTGCAGATGTGCCAACCACAATAGCAAATTATAGTCCACAAAACTTTAATAAAACATATACTGGAGCAGTTTCTGCAAAAAGAGCGCTAGCAAAGTCTTTAAATATTCCTGCGGTAAGAATGTTGCACCAATATGGATTAGCACGTTTTTATAACGAATTAGGGAAGTTTGATCTAAAACATGTGACTAAAGGCGTAGACCATTATGGTTTATCTTTAATTTTAGGAGGAGCAGAAAGTAGTCTGTGGGATTTATGTAACACTTACGCTTCTTTAGCGGGAACCCTAAATCATTACACAGAAAGTTCAAGTGAGTATTATACAAACGAGTTTAATAAAGCGCTTTATAAGACCATTGAAACCTTAGATTTAGGGATGTTAAATTCCGATAAACAGATATTTGGTGCAGGAAGTATCTATTTGGCTTTTGAGGCGATGAAGGAAGTGAATCGTCCTGAAGGAGACGAGGCATGGAAGTTTTACGATTCTTCCAAAGAAATAGCTTGGAAAACAGGTACTAGTTTTGGTAATCGGGATGCTTGGGCTATTGGTGTAACTAAAGATATTGTAGTTGGTGTTTGGGTTGGAAACGCCGATGGTGAGGGAAGACCAGATTTAACTGGAATAAATAGTGCTGCGCCGGTTTTGTTTGATGTTTTTAACTTGTTTCCTAAGTCGGCATGGTTTACTAAACCATTAGATGATCTGGTTGAGATAAATACCTGTGTCCAAAGTGGCTATTTAGCAACCCGTTTATGTAAAACCACAAAAACTTGGATTCCAAGATTGGGGACTCGCTTTAAGGCTTGTCCTTTTCATCATTTAATTCACTTAGATAAAAACAGTAATTATCGCGTAAATACCACCTGTGAAGTTCTTGATAATATAGAGAATACTTCTTGGTTTACATTACCGCCTTTACAGGAGTGGTATTATAAAAATAAACACGCCAATTATAAAACTTTACCAGAATTACGACCCGATTGTAAACAGGAAGCAGTAGTAACTATGGCATTTATTTCGCCTAAAAAAAATAGTACTATTGTTTTAGCTAAAAATGAGCAAGAAAAAATGAATCCGTTAATTTTAAAAATAGCACATATTAAGCCCGAAACAAAAGTGTATTGGTATTTAGATAATGTTTATATTAAAACTACCGAAGTGTTTCATGAAATAGGTGTTTTACCAACGCAAGGAAAACATACCATTACAGTTGTAGATGCTTTGGGAAATGAGCTAAAAAGCACTATAATTATACAGAGTTAGGTTCTTAGTAATTTGCTCAATTAAAAGTGAAAGACACCTACCAATCCTTAAAAGGATTCTTACTCAACTGCGAATTGTAATATTTTATATCACCTGTAACTTCTTCACCTAACCAATTTGGCTTTTCGAACACTTCGTTTTCGTGAGATAATTCTACTTCTGCGACTGTTAAACCTTCATTATCGCCATAAAATTCATCGACTTCAAAAATATGTTGTCCTAATTTTACTTCGTAACGGGTTTTATCAATTACGCCAGTTTCGCATAAGTCTATAAGTTGTTTAGCTTCTGTTAAATCTATTTCCTTTTCCCATTCAAAACGAGATGTGCCACTTTGGTTGGATTTACCTTTTACGGTTATAAAACCAGTATCGCCTTTTACTCTAACTCTAACTGTTCGCTCAGGATTGGTGTTTAAAAAACCTTGTGTAATTCGGGTTTGTTTAAAAGCTTCAGTTATGTAGCTATTATTTAAAACTAAAAATTTACGTTCAATTTCAATCATCTTAAAAAGTTTAATTTTTGGTTTGTGTAGTTTCAGAAATTACGGTTGTAGATAGTGCTAATAATGTTATGGCGCTCCAATAGGTTGCTGCAATTATTAGGTTTGCAAATGGTAAAGCTGCTTTAAATTTATCTATAGCCAAAACACTATCCGATATAAAAAATAATACCACAGCAATTGCAATTAATAGATGGGTTTTGCTTTTTTGTAACGTATATAAACTTAAGCCTTGCCAAGCCATTATTAAAATAAATAACATATAAACTATTACTGGAATTAGTAAGTCTCCTAAGCTGCTATTTATGTATATAAAATAGCCAACTGCATATAATAACAGTAAGCCTAAAATGGTATAGTTTTTTATAAAACCGTTAAGTGTTGTAAATGCTTTTATAAAAATAACATGACCTATTAAAAATGCTATAAGTCCAAAAATAAAAAGCGATTTAAATAATAAAAGCACATCGCCAATTAGACAAAAAACTAAACCTATAAGAATATAGAATTTATATGTTTTATTGGTTTTACCATGTAATAATGGAATAGAAATCACCAATAAAGTTGCCAATGGTTTTAGAACATAACAAAGTGTTTCTAAGTTTTTATTACTGGCATAGATATAAGCTAAGACAACACTACAAATTAATACAATTAATAGTTTTTTTGGTATCATTTTGTTATTTGGTTTCAGCTTTGTTTAAATACTTGTTGTGTAATTTACTGCACGTAATTAAAGCTATAATTGCTCCAATGGTGGCATAAAGCATATCGGATTGTGTATCCCAAATATAACCTTGAGTTCCTAAAAAAGAATCGCCGCCTTCACCAGTTATAACAGATACAAACCACTCGATAAACTCATAAGTCACGCTAATTGCCATAGCAACACAAACAACTAAAAAGTTAAGCCAAGACGTACTATTGATTACTTTTTTGCGAATTAGAATTTCGCGTGTAATCATAGCAGGAACAAAGCCTTGTGCAAAGTGACCTAATTTGTCGTAATTGTTTCTAGTTTGATTAAAAACTTCTTGAAAATAGTCAAATAAAGGAACTTCTGCATAGGTGTAATGTCCGCCAATAATTAGAATAACGCAGTGTAAGAAAATAAGCGTGTAAACAAAATTGGTGAATCGGAACTTTTTAAATGTAAAAATTAAGACAACAACTCCAATAATGGCAGGAAGCACTTCTAAAAACCAAGTAAATTGTTCTTTAGGGTTTATTCCAGACCAGATTAATAATAACGCTAATACAGTTAAATATGAGTAGAGTAGTTTCATTTTGGCATTAAATTTTATGCTAAATTTACGGTATGCAAAACTTATTTCCTATTCGAAAAATTATCCATGTAGATATGGACGCTTTTTATGCGTCTGTAGAGCAAATGGATAATCCTGAATTAAAAGGAAAACCTTTAGCGGTTGGCGGAAGCGAAACTAGAGGTGTAGTTAGTGCTGCAAGCTACGAGGCGCGACCTTTTGGTGTAAAGAGTGCAATGAGTGGCGCTTTAGCTAAACGTTTGTGTCCGGAGCTTATTTTTGTTCGTCCGCGATTTGATAGATATAAAGAAATCTCTAAAAAAATTAGAGCCATTTTTAACGATTACACGGATTTGGTGGAGCCTTTATCTTTAGATGAAGCGTATTTAGATGTCACAGAAAATAAAAAGGGAAATCCAAGTGCTTCGCTTATTGCTGAAGAAATTAGAACACGTATTTTTAATGAAGTTGGTTTAACAGCATCTGCAGGTATTAGCATTAATAAATTTATTGCCAAGATTGCTAGTGATTATAATAAGCCTAATGGTCAGAAAATTGTTCATCCTGAAGAGGTTTTGGAGTTTTTAGAAGTTTTAGATATTAGAAAGTTTTACGGTATTGGAAAAGTGACTGCCGAAAAAATGTACCAAAAAGGGATTTATACAGGATTAGATTTAAAAGGAAAAACTTTAGAGTATTTGCAACAGCATTTTGGTAAATCTGGAAGTTACTATTACCATGTGGTTAGAGGAATCCATAATAGCGAGGTAAAGCCGAACAGAGTTAGAAAATCTTTAGCGGCTGAACGTACGTTTAATGAAAACTTATCTTCGGAAGTATTTATGATGGAACGCTTAAAGCAAATTGCTGAAGAAGTTTCCCGAAGATTAAAGAAGAGTAAAGTGGCTGGTAAAACTATTACTTTAAAAATTAAGTACAGCGATTTTACATTGCAAACCCGAAGTAAAACTTTACCTTATTTTATTAGTGATGATGCTATAATTTTAGAAACTGCAAAAGACTTATTGTATCAAGAAAAGATGAATAATTCTGTACGGCTTTTAGGCATTTCTTTAAGCAACTTAAATACTGAAACAAAAAAAACACCTAAGGTTGAAAAACCAATAAGTGTTCAGTTAGAGTTTAAATTTTAATTGTGTTTTAAATAACTTTTAAAATTCTGTTTAACGGAATTATAGTAGATTCTTTTAAAATGACATCGTTTCTGGTTAATCCCCAAACTGTAGTTTCTACACTTTTATCGCCTTCACTATCTCTAAAGTACATTTTAACTTTTACTTGTTCTAAATTTCCAAGTGACAATGCTCTTGTTAATTTTAGTGCTCTATCTTCTTGCGCTTCTTTAGTTGTTAAAACTTCGTCTTTTGGAAAAGTTAAATCCTTGATTTCTTCTTTTTCTATATGTTGAATTTCTGTACTCATAATTGTTAGTTTTAATACTTATTGTTATTCTCTATGCTAAATAAACAAAATTATTATAAATATTACTACTTTTTTAGGTCATAAAAAAAACACCTCAATTAACTAAATAGTTGAGGTGTTTTTTTGATTTGCGTTAGCGGTAGAAGTGGCATCCTTTTTCGAGATGCTGAAATTTATTCAGCACGAGGAAAAGATATAACGGATGATGCGACCTTTAGGTAACA
>Ga0105354_1001411_pt1 | contig 14736 bp, 14 predicted proteins | sample GOMGulsemesocosm_FD_83658 | JGI IMG/M metagenome (GOLD analysis project Ga0105354, IMG submission 83658) | Methane-oxidizing microbial communities from mesocosms in the Gulf of Mexico - GOM9B Gulf of Mexico | ecosystem: Environmental > Aquatic > Marine > Cold seeps | place: USA: Gulf of America...
AAAGTTTGCAAATATATAAAATTGACTTAGTTATAACAATTAAACATGGTCACTATAAAACATCATTTATAAACATTTATTGTATTAATTTCTATTATCCTCTCCCCAAAGTAATTTATTACGTAGTGTATGCAGAAAACTTTCACCTTTGGGTTCTATCATTTTTATAGTAAAATCAGCTTTTTGAATTATCAGCTCCGTACCGTTTTCAACAGTAATAATTCTCGAATCTAACGATGCTAAATGGAATTGTTCCCTTCCGCCAACTATCAATTTAATAGTCGTATTTTCAGGAATAACTAAAGGTCTTGCATTCAAATTATGTGGTGCTATCGGTGTTAGAACAAAACTATCAGAATCTGGAGCAACTACCGGACCTCCACAACTTAAAGAATACCCTGTTGACCCAGTTGGTGTAGCTACTATTAAACCATCAGCCCAATAAGAGGTTAAATACTCATCATTTAAAAAAGTTTGCACCTTAATCATTGCGGTTGTATTTTTTCTACTAACCGCAATTTCATTTAATGCAAAATTAAAATCCTCATCCAATCCAGCAATAAAGGCCTCACTTTTTAACATCAGTAAACTTCTTTCTGACACATTGTATTCATTATCAATAATTCCCTTAATAGATGATTTTATTTTATCCTTTTGTATAGTTGCCAAAAAACCCATTCTTCCAGTATTTACCCCTACAATTGGTATACCGGAACTCCTAACATAAGAAATAGACCTTAAAATTGTCCCATCTCCACCAATACTAATAAAAAAAGCAAAGGAGCCATCTAAATCTTTATAAGATTTAAAAGACTCATATTTTTCACTGGAAATTTCATCAATATACTTTAACGTAGATGCCTCAATATATACGCATACATTATGCAGCCTTAATTGCTCTAAAACTATACTTACATACTCTTTTGGAAAGTTATTTTCAAACCTACCATAAATTGCAACTTTCATCATAACTATATATTCAAATATTTTTTCAAATATTCCGACCTTTCTTTTAAATCCTGAACATAAGATTCCCCCTCATGGCCCGATATTACTTCATAGCCATACCGCATAAACGTTTGTATAATATCTGACAACTTCTTGTTATTAACTTTTATGGTAATCTCCGTTAAATCCTTCTCGACATTAGACAAGAAAGCCCCTAAAACCTTAGCGTTATTTGATTCAATTATTTGTGAAATCTCACTAAAAGAATAATCCTTTGTCTCCTTTCTAACTATTAATATTGCTCCAGGTTCGAAAAAAAATGGTGTTTGATCAAACAAACTAAGAATATCCTTCAATTCATAATACCCAATATAACTTCCATCTTTTAACACTGGCATAACATTGGTTGAATTTTGAGCAAACCCCTCTAGTACATCTAACCAATTTGTATTCCAATTTACACAGAAAAACTCCACGGCATATTGACATTCCTTAATAGAAACTTCAGACTCAAAACAATGAACATCATTCTCAGATATACAACCTACAAAATCTTCATTTTCACAGACTGGAATATGTGAATAGGTAAGATTATTAAACATTTGTTGAATCAAGCGAATTTTCTGATTTACATCAACCAGCCTAATATCATTTATAATGAGTTCACTAAGATTCATAATGCTACAAATTTATAATGCAAATTAACCAATTTATGCTAATTAACCCTAAATTTGCGGTTCAATTTTTCTCGATATGACAAAGTTAAGCGTAAACATAAATAAAATTGCAACACTAAGAAATTCCCGTGGCGGAAACACCCCAAACCTTTTAAACGTAGCAAGCGATATAGAACGATTTGGCGCAGAAGGAATTACAATTCACCCTAGACCTGATGAAAGACACATCAGATATCAAGACGCACGTGATTTAAAAAACATTGTTACCACAGAGTTTAATATAGAAGGAAACCCTAACGACAAATTCATTGCGTTAGTACTAGAAACAAAGCCTACTCAAGTTACCTTAGTGCCAGATTCAATACATGCAATTACGTCGAATGCTGGATGGAACACTATCGAACACCAAGGTTTTTTAACTGATGTTGTTGCTGAGTTCAAACGAAATAACATCAGAACATCTATTTTTGTTGATCCAACTTTAAAAATGATTGAAGGTGCTAAAAATACCGGAACCGACAGAATAGAATTGTATACGGAAGAATTTGCCGATCAATACACGAAAGGAAACCTAAAAGCCATTAAACCATATACCGAATGTGCAATTCTAGCAAACGAGTTAAATATCGGTATAAATGCAGGTCATGATTTAAGTTTGGAAAACATACTGTTTTTTAAAGAAAATATCCCAGCACTTCTTGAAGTTTCCATAGGACACGCGTTAATTTCTGAGTCTATTTATTTAGGTATTGAAAATGTCATAAACATGTATTTACATAAATTGAAAGGATAAACAAATCATGGAAATTCTTCATTCAAAAATTTTAGGATCTGGACAACCTTTTTTAATCCTTCATGGGTTTTTAGGTATGTCTGACAATTGGAAAACTTTAGGAAACAAATACGCTGAAGATTTTGAAGTGCACTTAATTGACCAAAGAAATCATGGTAGAAGCTTCCACTCCAAGGATTTTTCATATTCCTTAATGGTTTCTGATTTAAAAAACTACATTAATCATTATCAATTAGAAAACTGCATTCTTCTTGGCCACTCAATGGGAGGCAAAACCGCTATGCAATTTGCGTTAAATTTCCCTGAAATAATTAACAAACTAATTATTGCTGATATCGCACCAAAAACATATCCCGCTCATCATCAATACATTTTAAAAGCTTTATCAGAGGTTGACTTTACCAAGCAAAAATCTAGAAAAGAGATAGAAGTAACTTTAAGAAACTACATACCTGAACCGGGGGTCGTTCAATTTTTGATGAAAAATATTTATCGAAAAGAAAAAAATGAATTAGCTTATCGTTTCAACCTATCGGTCTTATCGCAAAAATACAATGAAGTTGTTACAACTTTTCAATCAAACAACACTTTTAACAAGCCAACCCTGTTTATTAAAGGAGGAAAATCTAACTACATTACAAGGGACGACGAAGTGTTAATTCAACAGAATTTCACCAACAGCAACATCCAAACAATCTCAGAAGCAGGACATTGGCTACATGCAGAAAACCCCTTAGAATTTTACAATAAAACAATGCACTTTAGCTAAAAAATTGTATCATTGCTGTGCGCACATAACAATGTGTGCAAAAAAAATTAAACCTTAAAATAAACAACAAATCAATTATTATGAAAAAACTTTTATCTTTTATATTGTTTTTTCTTGTTGGATCAACACTATATGCTGGTGGCTATAGAGTTTCTATACAAGGGCAAAAACAGTTAGCCATGGGGCACACTGGTGTAGCTGTAATCAGTAGCGCAGAATCCCTATTCTTTAACCCTGCAAGTATGTCTTTCTTAGACGGAAAAATGAATGTTTCTATTGGAGCAAGTGCTATTTTTGGTGAGACAAGATTCGAAAACAAAGAGTTTGGAATAGCTGAAAACACAGACAATCCTCTAGGAACTCCTGCTAATTTATACGTAACTTACAAAGCAAATGATTGGTTATCATTCGGATTAGGAGTGTACACACCATACGGTAGTTCGGTAGAATGGAACAAAGATTGGGCAGGTTCACACCTGGTAAACAATATTGACTTAAAAGCAATTTTTATACAACCTACAATTGCAATTAAAATAAGTGAGAAATTGAGTATTGGTGGAGGCCCAATATACGCAAACGGTTCAGTTGAATTTAACAAAAACTTAAACAGAAATTTAACAGACACAGATGGTAATAGATCTAATGTAACTGTTGAGGAAAAAGGAATTTCTGCATGGGGATACACATTGGGTGTAATGATAAAACCAACAGAAAAACTAAACGTAGGATTTAACTACCGTTCAAAAATCTCTATGAAAGTTGAAGGTGGAGATGCTGACTTCCAAAATATACCTGATGACTTTTTTAATCCAGCTACCGGAGCTCAACTTAATTTTTCAGATGGTAAATTTGACGCAGAATTACCTATGCCTGCTGAGATTACAGTTGGTTTATCTTATGAATTCTGTGACAAATTCTTATTTGCTTTTGACTATAACTTTGCACAATGGAGTGAATATGAAGCGTTAACCGTAGTGTTTGATAACGACGCAGGCACTTCTACAAGCCCAAGAAACTACAAAGATGCTGAAACTTTCAGGTTTGGTTTACAATACAAAGCTCATAAAAAATTCACTGTAAGAACCGGTATCTATTTTGATGAATCTCCTGTACAAGACGGATATTTCGCCCCTGAAACTCCTCGTAATGATTCTGTAGGATACACCGCAGGTTTATCTTTTAACGTAAATGATAAATTGTCAATTGACGCTTCATTCCTATACTTACACTTTGATGAAATTGACAACTCGTATGACCATTATCAAGAAAATGGGCAAAATGTTCCATTTGCAGGAACATACAAATCATCTGTAATTGCTCCAGGTTTGGGATTATCATATAAATTGTAGGACATTAAAACTTAAAAAACATGAAAAATATTAAATATATAGCAATAATGGCTTTAGGTTTAGTTGCCTGTGAGCCTGAATTAGACAACTCAGTTGAAGACGCTGAATTTTACTCTTCTGGAAATGCTGACTTTAGTAGATTTGTTTCTGTAGGAAACTCATTAACTGCCGGTTTTACCGATGGAACAGTTTATCGCTTAGGACAACAAAATTCTTTTCCTAACATTTTAGCAGGACAATTTGCTAAAGCTGGAGGAGGAATATTCACACAACCACTCGTAAACGACAACGTTGGTGGATTACTGTTAAACGGTACTGTTTCTGACCTTGCCAGAAACAGAGTAGTATTGGCCGAAAGTGAATTTGGAATTGTAGGACCTGCATCTATAGAAGGAGTACCTACTACAGAAATAAGCAATAGACTAACAGGAAGCTTCAACAACATGGGGGTACCTAGTGTTAAATCGTACGAAGTAGCAGAATCTGGATTTGGAGCATTAAGTAACGTAAACACGTTTACTGCACCAGCTTATTATTCAAGATTCGCCTCTAGCGACACAGCGTCTATTTTAGATGATGCTATGGCTCAAAACCCTACTTTCTTTACCTTTTGGATAGGAAGCAATGATGTGTTATTATACGCACTTGACGGAGGTGCCGGTGTAGATCAATTAGGAAATTCAGACACTAGTTCGTACGAGGAAGAAGACATTACAGATCCTACTGTATTCACCGAGAAATACACTGCTGCATTAGCTACTATGACTGCTGGCGGAGCTAAAGGAATAGTATGTAATTTACCTAGCGTAACTGACATACCATACTTTACTACTGTACCATACGCACCATTAGACCCTACAAACCCTGATTTTGGTCCTCAAATACCGACTTTAAATGGGATTTTCGGTCAATTAAATCAGGTATATGCTTTCCTAGGAGTCCCAGAAAGAAGTATCGTGTTCTCACAAACTGCTCCTAGCGCCGTAGTAATTAGAGACGAAACCTTAGTAGACTTATCTGCTCAAATTAGTGCTGTTTTAATGGCTAGCCCTACTTTTCCAGCTTTTGTACAATCACTAGGTTTACCTCCAGGGACTGAATCAATTGCAGCAAATTTATTAGGAGCCACTTATGGTCAAACTAGACAAACAAACGCTAATGATATGTTAGTTTTACCAAGTTCTGGCGTTATTGGAACTGTAAATAATGCATCTGTCGCAGGCTTGATGTCACAAAATATTCCTCAAGCATTAGCTATTCAATTTTCTATTGAAGGTGTTACATACCCTTTAGAAGATAAATGGGTATTATTACCTATGGAACAAACTTTAGTTGCTAATGCACAAGCTTCATACAATGCAACTATTAGTGCTTTAGCTGCAGCTGATGACAACATCGTTTTTATTGATATGCAAGCGTTTTTAAACCAATTAAACAACGGCGGTATCGGTTATGATGCAGGAGTTGTAACATCAACTTACGCTTCAGGAGGAGGCTTCTCTTTAGATGGTACTCACCCAACAGCTAGAGGATACGCCTTAATAGCAAATATTATGATAGATGAAATTAACAGCTCATTTAACGCAACTATTCCTAAAGTAAATCCTGGATATTACCCAACGGTATATATCGACTAATTATATTTTAGTTTTATAAAACATAAAAACCTTGCCAAATTGGCAAGGTTTTTTTTTGGTATAATTTTAGCTTTACACTCCACAAATAAAGTTGCATGAATTACATATTAAAAATACTACTAAGTGCTGTTGCTGTTTTTGTATTAGCAAACTTAGTTCGTGGAATCACTATTGAAAGTTACCTAACCGCCATTATTGTTGCAATTGTTCTTGGTATCCTAAACACTTCAGTACGCCCGCTATTAATTTTCTTTACAATTCCGCTCACAATAGTTACCTTAGGCTTGTTCCTATTTATCATTAATGCATTCATAATATTAATTGCAGGATATTTTATTAGCGGTTTTACTGTAACTAGTATATTCTCGGCGTTATTATTTAGTATATTACTTTCTATTTTACAGTCAATACTACACTCCATTTTAAAAGAGAACAAAAAATAAAGTAAAAAATAAATTCATAAAACCGATTCTTAACACCTAGAATCAGGCAATTAAACCACTGGTAGCTTCAAAAAATTTGTAAGCTTCAAAAAATGTGCTATTTTTGCACACTTAAAATTCACTATTTTAAACAGATCAACATGAATATTACAAGAGAAAACATTGATGCACTTAATGCAGTTGTAACAATAGCAATTGAAAAAACTGATTATAGTGACAAAGTAGAAAAAATACTTTTAGATTACAGAAAAAAAGCTAATATTCCTGGTTTTCGTAAAGGCCAAGTACCAATGGGAATGGTAAAAAAACAATACGGTAAAGCTGTACTGGTTGATGAAGTTAATAAACTAATACAAGAGAATTTAAATAAGTACCTAACAGAAGAGAAACTTGATTTACTAGGAAACCCACTACCTAGAGAAAAACAAGATTTAAATTGGGATGCTGATAATTTTTCTTTTGAATTTGAATTAGGTTTAGCACCAACTTTTGATGTTAACTTAAAAAATAAAGAAGCAATTACTCAATATAATATTGTTGCTGATGATAAAACTATTAACGATCAAATAGAAAATATCAGAAAGCAATACGGTAAAATAATCGCAACCACTGAAATTACTGAAGAAACAGAAATCACAGGAGTTTTCAAAAATGACGAAAAAGCGATTGCGAACACCACTACCATTAGTTTAAACAAACTTAAAGGAAAAGGGAATACTGGTAAATTCATAAAAGCAAAATCTGGTGATGTTCTTACATTAAAAACTAAGAATCTTTTTAATGAAGAGAATGATTTAATGAATGCTTTAAAAGTAAGTCATGATGATGTTCAAGGGTTAGATATTGAAGTTTCTTTTGAAATTACTGAAACAAACAATAGAGAGTTAGCAGATATGGACCAAGATTTCTTTGACAAGTTATTTGGTAAAGATGTAGTTACTTCTGAAGATGAATTAATATCTCGTCTAAAGGAAGATGCTCAAAAGCAATTTGCTCAACAAGCGGACCAAAGATTGTTAAATGATGTAACGGAACATTTAGTTGAAAACACAGCATTTGATTTACCACAAACATTCTTGGAAAAGTGGATGCAAACTTCTGGAGAAAACCCTTTAACCGCAGAGCAAGCTAAAGAAGAGTTTACTAAGTCAGAAAAAGCATTACGCTACCAATTAATTGAAGGAAAGCTATTAAAAGCTAACAATATTCAAGTTCAGTTTGAGGACCTAAAGTCACATACCACTGAAATGGTAAAACTTCAAATGGCCCAATTTAGACAAACTAACCCATCTGATGAAGAGTTAGAAGGTATTGTTGCTAGAGTACTTTCGAATCAAGATGAAGCTAGAAAATTAAGTGAACAATTGGTAAGCCAAAAATTATTAGCTTTTTATAAAGAAAATGTAAACTTAAAAGTAAAAGAATTAAACTACGAAGAGTTTATTAAGGAAGTTTACAACTAAACAGAACAAAGAAATTTAAGTATCTTTAAGGCGTTAAACTTTTTGTTTGACGCTTTTTTGTTTAAATTGATAAAAATTATAGTTATTATATGGATTACGGTAAAGAATTTGAAAAATACGCTACTAAGCACCACGGTATGAACAGCATGCATTATAACAAAATATTAAGCAGTATGTACCCTCAAGGTATGACGCCTAATATTGTTGAAGAAAGACAAATGAATGTTGCCATTTTTGATGTGTTTTCTCGTTTAATGATGGACAGAATCATCTTTCTAGGAACTGGAATTAATGATCAAGTAGCAAATGTTGTTCAAGCGCAATTGTTATTCCTTGAAAGTATTGATGCTTCAAAGGATATACAAATTTACATCAACTCTCCAGGAGGAGGAGTATATGCAGGATTAGGAATTTATGACACTATGCAATTCATAAAACCAGATGTAGCAACTATTTGTACTGGTATGGCAGCATCAATGGGTGCTGTATTATTATGTGCTGGTGCCCCAGGAAAAAGATCAGGACTTACACACTCTAGAGTAATGATCCATCAACCATTAGGTGGAGCTCAAGGGCAAGCTAGTGATATAGAAATTACTGCAAGAGAAATCTTGACTCTAAAGAAGGAGTTATACGAAATTATATCCAACCATTCTGGACAAACTTACGATAAAGTTCATGATGATTCTGATAGAGATTATTGGATGAGAGCTGATAAAGCGAAGGAATACGGAATGATTGACGAAATATTAGTTAGAGAAAAATAGAAGACGATGGCGAAAGAAGAATTATCCTGTTCATTTTGTGGAAGGAAAAAACCAGAAACTAGTTTATTAATTGCTGGTTTAGATGCTCACATTTGTGATCAGTGTATTGAACAGGCTCATGGAATTGTTTTAGAAGAATCTGCCGAAAATGATGATGATGCACTTACTGCAGAATTTAACTTAAGGAAACCTAAAGACATTAAAGCGTTTCTAGACGAGTATATTATTGGGCAAGAATTTAGCAAAAAAGTAATTTCTGTAGCAGTTTACAATCATTACAAAAGACTACTACAACCAACGAGTGATGATGATATAGAAATTCAAAAAAGTAACATTGTCATGGTTGGGCAAACGGGTACTGGAAAAACATTAATGGCAAAAACAATTGCCAAAATGCTTAATATTCCTCTAGCCATTGTTGATGCAACTGTACTTACTGAAGCAGGTTATGTAGGAGAAGATGTGGAAACCATTTTAACACGTTTATTACAAGCTGCCGATTACAACCTAGAGAAAGCAGAAAAAGGTATTGTGTTTATTGATGAAATTGATAAAATTGCTCGAAAAAGTGACAATCCATCAATCACAAGAGATGTTTCTGGTGAAGGTGTACAGCAAGCTTTGCTGAAACTTTTAGAAGGAACTGTAGTAAATGTACCTCCAAAAGGAGGAAGAAAACATCCAGATCAGAAATTTATTGAGGTAAATACTGAAAACATTTTATTTATTGCTGGTGGAGCTTTTGACGGAATTGAACGCGCTATTACAAAGCGTTTAAACATGCAAGCCGTTGGTTATAGCGCTTCAAAAGAAGATGATAAAATTGATGAGGATAACTTATTACAATATATCATTCCTAAAGACTTGAAAGATTTCGGTTTAATACCTGAAATTATAGGACGTCTTCCCGTATTAACTTACATGGATCCTTTAGATACCAAAACACTGAGAGCAATTTTAACAGAACCAAAAAATGCAATCATCAAACAGTACAAAAAACTGTTTGACATGGATGAAATCGCTTTTGAAATCACCGATGACGCATTAGAGTATATTGTAGAAAAAGCTATTGAATACAAGTTAGGAGCAAGAGGATTACGTTCTTTATGCGAATCTATTTTAACCGATGCAATGTTTGAACTTCCAAGTGCCGAAGACAAAAACTTAGAAGTAGACAGAATTTATGCTGAAAAGAAATTAACAAAATCAAAATTAAGCAAATTAAAAGCCGTTTCTTAATTATAAAAACTTAACATCTAAATGTCATTACGGATAACAAAGTTATAACGTAATGGCATTTTTTTTTAACATGGAAGACAATAATCCCATAGGTGTTTTTGATTCTGGAGTAGGAGGTATTTCTATATGGAAGGAAATTCACCAATTACTCCCGCATGAGAGCACCATTTATTTAGCAGATAGTATTAATGCTCCTTATGGTCAAAAAAGCAAGCAGGATATTATTAATCTATGCGTAAAAAACACAGAGCTTTTATTAGAAAAAGGTTGTAAAATAATTGTTGTAGCCTGCAATACAGCAACAACAAACGGGATAAAATATTTAAGAAAAACCTACGACATACCTTTTATTGGCATTGAACCCGCAATAAAACCTGCGGCATTAAATTCTAAAACGAAGGCAATAGGTGTTCTAGCAACCAAAGGAACATTAACAAGTGAGTTATTCAATAATACTACTGAGTTATACTCAGAAAACATAAAGATAATTGAGCAAGTTGGAGTTGGTTTAGTAGAACTAATCGAATCTGGAAAGATAGATTCAGATGAAATGAACCATTTATTAACTAAATACTTAACCCCTATGATTAAGGAAAATATAGATTATTTGGTATTGGGTTGCTCTCATTATCCATTTTTAATACCTAAAATAAAAAAAATACTTCCTGAAAAAATTTCAATAATTGATTCCGGAAAAGCTGTAGCTAAACAAGTACAAAGCATTCTTAACAAACGAGATGTATTGAGCTCTAATAATAGCCCAATAAACGAATTTTACACCAATAATAGCTCTCAAGTTATTAGGGCTATATTAAACAATAGCTCTTCTATATCTAACTTAGATTTTTAGACAATTTAATGCTCTCAATATAAAAACAAGAAAACACTAAAAAAGGGCTGTGATAAAATCACAGCCCTTTTTTAATTTTATACACTTCAGCTTACGGCTGAGCGATAGCACATTCATCCGCAACCATTATTTGATTTTTGAATGTTTCAATTTTATCTTTCTTAACTTCACAATAGCGCTTTTTACAACTCCACCCACTTCTTCCACATGATGCAAACATAACTAATACTACTGCTACTAAAACGATACTTTTTTTCATCTTATCTTTTCTTTTAAAAAAATAACCCCCAAGATTATTATATTGATTAATTACATGATAAATATACATCAAATAACTACTATTATAAAAATCACCTCTTCTTGTAAATGGCTGTTTTCAAGCTTTTTAGACGCTTCTAATTACGAATATGACAATAACTTATCATATTAATCAACAATTCAACAACAAACAAGCGCTCTCATTACAATATCCTGAAGCAATAATCATATCGGATGAAATACATATAATATCGATGAAATGCACTAGCGTGTGTCTTTTTTCGACATCATGTTATTCGTGCATAACAATATTTGAAGGAAATACATTTAAACCAGACTCAAAAGCCAAATAAAAGCGTTTCTCTGTTTAAACATATAAACAGTTAGAAACAAATCATAGCGCATAAAAAAAGGTAGCGATAAAATACCACTACCTTTAATTCATTGATTATGCACATTCAATTTAGAATAGCATCATGTTTCAAAAAGAAACTGATCGTTATTTTTTGGCGGCGCAACTTGTTTTAACTGGTTTAGAAGCACAACATGCTTTTTTCTCCTTGTCTTTACAACATGGCTTAGTACAATCTTTTGCACAACTATTTTCCACTCCAAATGTTCTTTCATATTTACAACAACCGTGCAAGCTATTATAAGCATCATTTGTTGCTTGTACTCCTTCCGTATCATGACCAATAGCCGCCATACTTTTTTGAATTGTCAACACATCGGTTTTCCTCTCATTAATAACTAAACTCAAACTTTGACTTTCTGAGCTCCATTCTGCCGATTTTACACCTTTAGTTTTAAAGGCTGCTTTTTCAATACGTGATTTACACATATCACATATCCCGCTAACTTTTATAGCAACTTTTTTATTCTTCGATTTCTCTTGTGCGCTAATAGCAATAAAAGTAAATAATAGCACTAAGGTCATTAATTTTTTCATTTTATAAATTTTAATTGTTTTTATCATTTTATTTTTACCAGTGCTTTTCACACTAAAATATTTCCTTTACAAATCATTCCGTTAATTGCAAACCTAGTAATCAGATTTGAAAGTTAGTTATTTCAAATTAAATCGCAAACCAGCATATGCATTTACTCCTTGAATAGGCCCATGTATTATAGTACTATCAAAATATGCACCAAACGGATCGTCAGCAGCTAAAATCGGGTTATCTTGTTTATATCCCAAAACATTTTCTCCTCCAACATACACTTCAAATTGCTTCGTAAACACTTTAGTAACTTGAACATTTAACCTACTATGAGGATTGGTATCTGTTCCTAACTGATATTTAATCGGGTTTGCGCTTGTATTTGGCAAACGTTGTTTACCTAACCAATTCCACGTTGCATCAAATTTCCAACGTGCTCCTTTTTCATTTAAGTAATGTGTTTGATAGGATAGGTTTGCCAATACTCTGTTTTCAGCTAACAGTGGTTTTGACAATCTATTGTATTGATAATCCGAAACCACATTATAATACTTATAAGACAAACGTAAATCAAAATGTTTTGCCAGGTTATAATTAAAATCTGTTTGAATACTATGTGCAACGGACTTACCTTTTAAATTATAGAAGGACACTTCATTAGGGGTACTATCAACATCTACCACTACTTGATTTTTAAAATTTGTAGCATAATAATCTACCGACCAATCTGCTTTTTTATCAAATAACTTGAAACCCTGTAAAAAACTAACTCCATAATTCCATGCTTCTTCTGCATCCAACCCATAAGCACCATTTCCATCAGCAATAACATTAAACACTCTTGACGATGCAAAATAATGTTGATTTTCAGCAAAAATACTGGCACTACGCCTCCCTTTCCCAACTGAAGCCCTAAATACTGATTTCTCCCAAGGGTTGTAACGTAGGTGCAAACGCGGGGTTACAAATTCACCAAGTACATTATGTGTATCCGCACGTATTCCAGCTACTACACTCAAATTATCGCCATTATCATAAGTATACTCAAAAAATGCTCCTAAGGAATTTTCTTTTCTATCAATATCCGAATTTAGCACAAACTCCTCGTACTGATCATACGTAAAACTAAACCCTGCTTTAAACTTATTTTGAGTATTACTTAATATAGAATTGTATATAAAATTTGAATACACACTTTGATGATTGATATCATATCGTCTTAAGCCGAAATATGCTTTTTGATCGTGATTACTATATGATGTTTGCAGTCCGAAACTTTTATATTTCTGATCTTTAAAAACAAAACCTGTTTTATTACTAACATCAATACGCTTCGTATTTATTTCACTACCCCAAGCGTTTGTAGTTAACTTATCCGTTTCTGGATCAAAATCTAATTGCCCTGCTTGTTTATCATCTTTCATATACCTGAAGTCAAAAAAGCTTACCCAACCTGATTCTTGATTTGCATACTGCCAACGATTCATTAAATTTAATTGATTGGCCAATGGAGCATCCATAAAACCATCATTATTCCCATCTTTCTTCCAACTACGATTATTAGCATGAATATACATTCCTGTACTCCATTTATCGCTTAATTTTTGATTAAAATGAGTATTCAATTCTAACCTACCATCCATTGAACTATATGCATTTACAAAAAATGCATCATCGCTAATTGGCTTTTTTAACTCCGTGTTTATTTGCCCAGCAATACTTTCAAAACCATTTACTACAGAACCTGAGCCTTTGGTAATTTGAATACTTTCTAACCAAGTTCCTGGTGTAAATGTTAACCCATAAGCTTGAGAAGCACCACGCACACTAGGTATGTTTTCTTGAGTAATTAAAATATATGGATTTGTTAAACCTAACATTTTAATTTGTTTGGTACCAGTAACAGCGTCTGAAAAATTCACATCTATAGATGCATTTGTTTCAAAGCTTTCAGACAAATTACAACAAGCAGCTTTTAACAACTCTTTTGAATTTAATACAATTGTATTACGTTGCCCCAAAAGGGATACCTGAGTAGCTTTCCGTTCTGCATTAATTACTACCGTTTCCAAATCACTACTTGGGGATAAGTTTACAGTAACAAATTTAGGTTTTGTCACCTTAATTGTTTTTTGTTGATACCCTACATAACTAATAACTAGCAGTTTATTTTCTTCAGAAAAAGGGATTGTAAATTGGCCTTTTTCGTTGGTAACAGTTCCTATTGTTGTACCGGACCAATATACATTAGCCCCAAGAATAGGCTCTTCATTTCCATTGACTTCCTCCGTAACACTTCCTGAAATTTTATTTTGAGCAAAACTCAAAAAAGGAATCATCAGGAGTACTATTATTATTTTTTTCATAATACATACTTTACTAATCAATAACTGATTAGCGTTTATAAATTGCTCTAAAAAGAGCACTACTTAATCTTATTTATACAACTGACTCTTATTTTATAAAAAGATGCAGCTATAAACAGTATTAAGCATAGTATATGTATGTTCCGTAAAGTTTGTAGAGTGGCGGTGCATTACTTTGGAAGGTATAATTTGGTAATGCTACCTTATTTTCAAATTGTGTATTCGTAAAAAAATAG
>Ga0105354_1001416_pt1 | contig 14722 bp, 15 predicted proteins | sample GOMGulsemesocosm_FD_83658 | JGI IMG/M metagenome (GOLD analysis project Ga0105354, IMG submission 83658) | Methane-oxidizing microbial communities from mesocosms in the Gulf of Mexico - GOM9B Gulf of Mexico | ecosystem: Environmental > Aquatic > Marine > Cold seeps | place: USA: Gulf of America...
AAATTTCAAATAAACGTCTTGGAGTTACTGCTGTTATTAATGATAACAATAAAATTATTGGCATTATCACTGATGGTGACTTAAGGCGCATGCTAGCAGAGACTACCGATATCAATACGCTAAAAGCAAGTGATATCATGTCGGCTTCACCAAAAACACTTACTAGTGATGCAATGGCTGTTACAGCAAAAGAACTTTTGGAAGAAAACAATATTTCTCAAGTACTTATTCAGGATAATGACCAATATAGAGGTGTAGTTCATATACATGATTTAATAAAAGAAGGAATCCTATAAAATGGCAAAGACCCCCCAAAATGAAATGTCTTTTCTTGATCACTTAGAAGAATTAAGAGGACACTTGATAAAAGCTACTTTATCAATACTAACCTTTGCTAGTATTGCTTTTCTTTGTAAAAAAATTGTTTTTGACATCCTACTTTTTGGACCTTCTAAAATAGAATTCATCACCTATAAAGGCCTTTGTAATATTTCAAGAGCTCTAGGAATGGATGAAGGTTTGTGCATTACCGAAATGCCTTTTGAAATACAAAGTAGAACCTTAGCAGGTCAATTTTCTGCTCACATATGGGTTTCAATTACCTTTGGATTTATTATTGCTTTTCCATATGTAATTTATCAATTCTGGAAATTTATAAGTCCTGGACTACACAGTAATGAGCGTAAAACATCAAGAGGTTTTATCTTTTCTGCTTCATTTCTATTCTTTTTAGGAGTTTTGTTTGGTTATTATATTATCTGCCCATTATCTATTAATTTCCTAGGCAGCTATAGTGTTTCCCAAGAAATCCATAATGATTTTGATTTAGATTCTTATATCAGCTTAGTTAGGGCATCTACCCTTGCATCGGGGCTAATTTTCGAATTACCAATCATCATTTACTTTTTAACAAAAATCGGATTAGTTACTCCTGAATTTTTAAGAAAAAACAGAAAAGTTGCACTAGTAATTGTATTGATAGTTTCTGCAGTAATTACACCTCCTGACATTGCAAGTCAAGTTATTGTTGCCATACCAGTATTAATACTATACGAAGTAAGTATTGTAATTTCAAAAAGAGTATTAAAAGCCCAAGCAAAAAAACAATTAATTTGATACTTGAGTTAGAATGAGAGATTACTCTATCGATTTTTTCAAAGGGGTCACTGTATTGAGTATTATTTTTATACATACTGTTTGGTGGAGTGGCCAAAACTATGTTCCAAACATTATAGCTCAAATAAGCTTGTTAATTGATATTCCAATGTTTTTCTTTTTAAGTGGAGCCAGCGCTACTTATGCATTCAAAAGTAAAAATCCTTTTTCTGGAATTTTAAGATTATTACTCCTTTTCCTGCTTTTTTACATAATGTACAGTTTAATTTTTGATCCTAAAAATATTGTTTACATCACTACAAACAGTTTGTTTTTACAATATCCTCAAACCCCCAAACTACCTGTAGTTTATGGATCTATATGGTTTATTCCAATATTTGTTATTGTCTATATTATAGGGTACTGTATTTCAAAAGTAAAGCTACCTGAAAATGTACTTCCAGTTATCTGTGTTTTTTTATTCCTTTTTGTTTTATTTTTCAACTATAAACCAGAAACAACATATTACAATCTTATTCTAAATAAAATAATAAACGGATCGCCTTATTTATTTTATTTCATATTTGGACATTACTTCTATAACCACCTAATATACAAATCACAAATTAACACTATTGCTTTAACACTACTAATTGGAGCATCTGTTACTCTTTTTCTTTATTTCCAAAATATCCCTTTCAACTTACAAAATATTAAGTTTCCATCTCAATTTTACTACACAGTTGCGTCCTTACCTTCTATTGCTATAACAATAATATTATTCAAACACATAAATCGTAAATACCTTATTAACTATTTAGGGAAAAATGCTTTATATTTTTATTTAGCCCAAGGTATTAGTTCTAGTTTTTTATACAAAATACTTCCTATAATCAACCTTGATTGGAAAATAAAACTCATCATAGCATTTAGTTTAAATCTATTTTTAACAACACTTATTGCGATTACTATCTTAAAAATGTTTAATTTTTTAATTAAAAAAAAAAGATATTTTTAGAAACAACTGTAAAATATCATGGTAATTTTCCAAAACATTACTAATATTGAATATAATTATCGAAACCATACAAATTTCCATATCTAATGAATAACAAAATAGCCGAGTTTGATGACTATAGAGAAAAAATGAATAAACGCATCTTAAAAGATGACAACAAAATTCTTCATAGAATATTTAATTTAGATACTAAAGCTTTTCAAGAAGGTGCTTTAGACGTTAGAACAAAAGAGCTTTTAGGACTAACAGCTTCTATGGTTCTACGTTGTGATGATTGTGTTAAATACCACTTAGAATCTTGCTATAAAGCAGGTTTAAATGGAAAAGAAGTTGCTGAAGCATTAAGTATATCTACTCTAGTTGGTGGAACCATTGTAATCCCACATTTGCGTAGAGCTTATGAATTTTGGGATGCACTACAAGAAGGTTAACCAATTAATAGAATTTGTCATTCCTAACAAGAATAGGATTGATTTCCTTGATATTAAACAATTAATATCGTTAAGGATTTATTAAAGAGTTCTATATTCCCCCCTAAACACTTACTTTTACACCCTATACTAATACATTATGATTTTAAGAGCTGAAAACATTAAAAAATCTTATAAAAACAAACTTGCTGTTAAAGGGATTTCTGTTGAAGTAAAACAAGGTGAAATAGTTGGACTACTTGGACCTAACGGAGCTGGTAAAACCACTTCATTCTATATGATTGTTGGGTTGATAAAACCTACAGAAGGGAAAATATTTTTAGACCAGACCGAAATCACAAAATTTCCGATGTATAGGCGCGCTCAACATGGTATTGGATATTTGGCACAAGAAGCTTCTGTTTTTAGGAAGCTAACTGTTCAAGAAAATATTATGAGTGTCCTGGAATTAACTGACCTTTCTAGAAAGGAGCAGCTGGAACGTACGGAGCAATTAATTGAAGAATTCAACCTACAAGAACGTAGAGATCGCAAAGGAGATTTGCTTTCTGGTGGAGAACGTAGAAGAACAGAAATAGCACGTGCTTTAGCAACAAACCCTAGTTTCATATTATTAGATGAACCGTTTGCTGGTGTTGATCCAGTTGCCGTAGAGGACATACAACGAATTATAGCACAACTGAAAGACAAAAACATTGGTATCTTAATTACCGATCATAACGTACAAGAAACCTTAGCGATTACTGACAGAACTTACTTAATGTTTGAAGGAAATATATTAAAACATGGTAAACCTGAAGAGTTAGCAGAAGATGAAATGGTCCGTAAAGTATACCTAGGGCAAAATTTTGAGTTGCGTAAAAAGAAGTTAGATTTTAAATAATTTAAGTCTGTTTTTAAGTGCATGCACAGCACAGTATCCCCTTTATGTGAACATTAAGGTTTTAAATAAACTATATCTTTATAACTTTTCTATTGTTCTAAGAATAAAGGATATCAATCTAAATATTTACACATTAATTTTAATATTTAAAAATTGGTCAGTTACTAACAATTGTTTTTTGTCCCCATTTAAGGCTTGACATGTTTTAATAAAATTAGCTTGTTTCCTTCGAATATCCATTTTTAAGTGCATATACTGCTAAACCTACTCTTGACTTAAGCTCTAGTTTTTCAAACAAACTATCCCTATAATTTTCTATAGTCCTAGGGCTACAAAACATTTTTTCTGAAATTTCTCTATAATTCATTTCAGTAGTAGTGTACTTCAAAAACTCCACTTCTCGTTCTGATAGTTTTATTTTGTGCCCATCCTTTGCATTGTCATTACTAATACTTTCAAAAATTTTATCTGATGCCCAGTCCGGGAAAAAACGCTTTTTTTCAACAAGAACCTTTAATGCTTTCTCGAGTTCAGTTGGATACACATTTTTAAGCATATATCCTTTTGCGCCATTTTTTATCATCTTAAGTAAACTAGCCTCATCATCTTGCATACTTAATGCCATGATCAATATAGTTGGGTGAGTTTCTTGTAACCACTTAGCCGTTTCAAAACCATCCATTACAGGCATGCTAATATCCAATAATACAATATCCGGCACACCGTTTACTTTTATTTTTTCTTGAAAATCTAATCCATTTTCACAAACATACAGTACTTCAAACTCTTCAAAATTTGAAATAATACTACTCAATGCATTTGCTATCAACACATGATCATCAACAATAACTATAGTTTGCTTCATTTATAGTGGTATTTCTATGGTTAATTTCGTTCCTATAAGCCGTTGACTCACTAAGCCAATAGACCCACCAATTAATTTCGTTCGTTTTTCTATATTCTGGAGGCCAATACCTCCCGACTTCACATCATCAACATCAAAGCCAATCCCATCATCTTTCAATACTAGTTTAATTCCATTATCCGTTTTAAACAAAGACACTAATATATTTTTACACTTGGAATGTTTGATGCTATTTTGCATAAACTCTTGTGTAATCCTATATATCACGCTTTTAATTTGATAGGATGTTAAACTAATTTCTTCTGTACTTGAAAATTGAACAACACATTTTTTTAAATCATTTATTTTTTTGCACTCATTTGCTATTAACGCAACAATTGAATTCTTTTTAATAGAATCATCTGTCAATGATTTTGACAATTGCCGCAACTCAATTAAGGATTGATTTATAATATCATTGATCCCGTTTATACTATCATTAATTGCTGGTATTTTATTCTCAAACATTAGTTGCTGCGCATACAAACTAGCCAATGTTAATTTCTGCCCTATATTATCATGGATTTCCTGACCAATATATTGCATGGTTTGTGTTTGAATTTCTATTTGCGTTTCTAATAGTTCTTTTTTATGTGTTTCATCAATGTTAAAAATTTCCTTTAAATGCGCTTTCTTTTTTATTCTATACTCGCGTATGAATATAACAATTCCGCCTATAAAAGCTAGAAATATTACGTTAAATAGAATTAACGTTATTACGATTCCTGTTTCCCCCATATAAAAGAAGCTGTAAATAATAAATACATTAGACAATTTGAGATTAAAAAATATAGGTAATACCCATTCCAAAGCCATACATGTTCCGGCTTCAATAATTCGTTAAAAAATGCAGAAAATGGATAGGTCCCTACATAAAACAATCCAGTTCCAATATTTATATAAAACATTTTATTCTCCTTGAACCTTAAAATATCATCGTTTTTAACCTGCTTTAGAAATTCCAAAACAATAAGCACTATAAGTATTATACTTCCAATAGTTAAATTAACAGGATATATCGTTCTTATTTCTTGACCATACAATTCTGAAGGAATAAAAGTCACTAAATACAACAAAGAACATATTAAAAACAATCTTCTATTTTTCAAAGATTTAAGAGCGTATAACCAATAAAAAAACAAATATTGAATTGGAATCCCAAAAAAAGCATAATAATTTTGCTTTCTTATTTCAAAAACTGAAGAGGTGTATTTCCAAAAACACTCTTGTAGAGAAATAAAAAACAAATAAAAAATAAACCACTTCCAATAACTATGTTTTAATTTTGGGTAATAAAAAATAGCAACTAGTGCAGACAAAAATTCCACTATAAGAAGCAACCAATTCAAACATGGATAAGACTCATACATATTACAAAATTAAAAAGCCTCTACCCCTCCATCTGCTGGTGGAATTAAACTTCCATGATTCTGAGCTCCTGAAGAATTAGAGGAGTTTCTAGAATTTTTAACACCAAATGCTAAAGTTCTAACTGTAGAATTTGGATTAACATTAGCATAATCCTCTATATTTTTTAAACTTTCAGTGTATGTCCGTATGTCTAAAGGATTAAAATCTAAATCCCCATTACCTCTATTTATAGTTGGCACCATTACTAATGTATGACGTTTTTGATAATCACCATCTACCCCCTCTGTTAAGTCTTTATAATTCCCCCACATTTTTTCTTCTGGATAACGAGAGTAATAAATACGTAACCCTAAATCTTCTTTTGAAACTTTATTTTTTGCAGCATTTACTTCCGTGTGGTATACAAAAGCTTTAACCGTTTCCAAATCAAACCAAATAGAATGCGCATCATCCATATTTGCTGTATTATTTATATGCTTCAACTGATTGCTTTTATAACCGTTAACCATTTCATGAATTAACGGAACACCGAGTTCACTCATTGGTTCATTAGAATAATCCATACAAACACTTTCTTTTGTACAAGTACAGGATGTTCCAGGAGGATTTTTATACACATAAACTGCAAATGCAATTGCTACTACTGCTAATAATAATGGTAAAATCATAGTTAATTAGTTTTAATTTTTTAAAGATACTTTTTTATACTACAAAGGAACAATTTTATTAGGATTCTCTTCAATGAAATACAACCCTAAAACATAGGGTTAAACAACCTAAAAAATATAGGGTATTTATTCCTCAATATTAACGTTTACTACTCCTCAATTAAAAACGAATATGTTCCGAAGTTTGTAACACAAAATAAACAGGGAAGTCGAAAACTGTAACATAGAGTAGACAAAAAAAACAATTAATTATGAAACTAACAACATTTTTAACCATTGCAATAGGGATAACAATGGTAACAACTGCTAAGGCTCAATTAAAAGTCTTACAAAACGGAAATACTACTATTGGAGGTGGAAATTCTTCTTTTCCTTATTCGCAAACAAAGCTTTCTGTAAATGGATCAACAAGTTTAAAGAGTAGTTTAGAAATTATGAACCTGAATAATAGTAATACTGGTTGGGGAGGACAAATTAGATTCACGTCTAATAATCTTAGTGGCATTAACCATATCATTGTGGATAACGGAGCCCATGAAATGATTTTATTCCCTGGATTTAGTCATAGTAACTCTTCCTCTAGAAAAGTTTCTCTTATAGGAGCGTTAAATGTTTATGGCTATTCTAGTTTAGCAGGAGGCGGTTATTTTTCTGATGTGAGCTTGAAGGAAAACATAACTAAATTAGAAGGTAGTTTAGAAAAAGTAATGAAATTACAAGGAGTTAATTTCAATTGGAAAAAAGGAGTAACAAAAAAGAATGGAGATAATAAAACAGATATCACTGCAGGTTTACCAAAAGGAAGACAGCTAGGTTTTATTGCTCAAGAAGTTGAGGATGTAATTCCAGAAATCGTTAACAATACAACTAGTGGATACAAGACTGTGGAATACCACACTATTACAGCTTTATTAGTAGAAGCAATAAAAGAACAGCAGTCACAAATTAAGTCTTTAGAAGCACTCGTTACAGATTTAAATGAAAAAATTGAAAAGCAAGAAAATGGCACTTATAAAGTTAAAAATACAAGCGTAAGTTTATCGCAAAACACACCAAATCCTTTTGAAAAAACAACTAAAATAAAATACTCGTTGCCAAAATCATATGGAAATGGAACTTTAATGATTAGTGATTTACAAGGGAAAACACTTCAATCAATATCGATAAAGGCAGGATTAAATCAAGTATTAGAAGTGTCATCAGAAAAACTACAAAATGGAATATACCTCTATAGTATGATCGTTGAAGGAAAAGTACTTAAGACTAGACGTTTTATTATCTCTAAATAGAAATAGATATGAAAACTATGATTAAATACATATTTCTTTTTTGCTATTTCGGAGTTCATTTAATGTCAGCACAAGAGACAAATTTCAACTTTGTTTCTTTGGAAATAGCTGAAAAAGTAGCCGAAAAATGGATGAGTAGTAAAGGTCATGATAGAACAGTAAATACTGTCACTTCATTTACTAATGTTGATGTAAAAATAGGAAAATCATTAACCTTCTACATCCTTAATTTTAAAGAAGGAGGTTTTGCCATTGTACCAGCTACTAAGCACGTTATTCCTGTGTTAGCTTATAACGATAAATATATGTTCAATCGAGATAACAGAATTGATGGAGCGCAACATTTCCTAAAGGCCTATAATGAGGCTATTAGTATACATAAACAAACAGAAATTGCCATGGAAACTGCTTCTGAAGAATGGAATACAGTTTTAAACACCTCTAATACTGTCAGTTGTAATGGTCAAAGTACATTATACCCTTCTTTGTTGGAACAATACGGAACCTCAAGATGGGCAGGTTGGACAAATATTTATGATTGCGTTACACCATTAGCCCCATTAGCGCCAAATTCACTTGATTTTAATGATGGGATTGGTGGAACATGTGTACCAACTGCTATGAGCCAAATATGTGCTTTTTTCAGACACCCTTTTGTGGGTACAGGAAACGACCAACATACCATGCTTATAGGGGCGGCAACTGGGCAAACTGTTAGCGCAGATTTTTCGACACAAGCCTTTGATTATGATCTTATGCCTTATGCTTTACAGCGCCAAGGTCCTGCGGACGGTTTTGGTAATAGCTCTGCTAATGACTGGTTGCATTATACTCCACCATGTTCTAACGAAAGAAACGAAGTTGGTTACCTTACTTTTAATTTAGGTGTTGCCGCAGAAATGAATTGGTACTCTAATGGTACTTATGGAAATACATCTAATTGGGCTTTAGATTTAGTAAATCATTTTGGCTATGTTTGGAGTCAAAGTACAGATTTTGTAACCACTAGCAATCCAACATTGTTTAAAAGTAGGATACGAAATTCTTTAGATAATGAAAGACCTGTGTTAGCAGCAGGTTATAATAGTGGAGGCGGACATTGCTTTTTGTATACAGGTTATGAATGCGATAATTATTTTTACGCAAGTCTTGGCTTTGGAGGAAACTCTGATGGATTCTATTACATTTTCACTACAGATGCTAATGGTAATTATTTAAATACGGCATATACAAATTCTCAAAATTGTGCCACAAATATCAGACCCGATTGTGGTTTACCAAGTTATTACCAAGTACCTACAAGCACTTATGGTAGCAATACCGTTACTGTAGAACAAGCTTTAATAGATTTGACAGTAGGTGGTTTAGGTACTACTGCGCAACTTAACAATGGTTCCGAAGCCTTTTTTATAGGAGGAAATAGTGTTACCTTAAATGCTGGGACCAATGTAGCTCTTGGAGCTCAATTACATGTAAAAATAGAAGATTGTAACGGACCTAATTAATTTATTAAAAAAGCTATTCTTCTAAAAAAATACTCATCATGAATGATGAGTATTTTTTGTTCTTAACCAAGCTTAATAGGGTTAAACAACCTAAAAAATAGAGGTTAATTATTCCACAATATTAAGGTTTACTACTCCTCAATTAAAAACGAATATGTTCCGAAGTTTGTAACACAGGAAACCGAAAACTGAAACATAGAGTAGGTCATAAAACTATAAGGTATGAAAACAACGAACCAATTATTAGAATTTATCAATTATTCAAATAGTACTCAACTAGAATATTTTGCAGATGGGAATAAAAAAGGAATTGGAGCTACTATTGCTAAACGCATAAAAGAAGCTCAGCTTGAACTTGATGATCAATTATTTAAATCTATCAAACAAATCTCTGCTATTAAAGGAATTGGAAGTGACAAAATAGCTGATATGCAAGCTGCTATTAAAAAAATGAGTAACAAAACAAAGTTAATCAAGTCTAAAACAATATTCTCATTTAAAGGTACCCCTCCTAGTTTTGAGAACTTTAAAGAACACGTAAAATTAGTACCCACTAAATTAGATACTAAAGATTCTGCTGAAAAAAGTTATTATTTATATTACGATAAAAATCTAGACAAAGAACAAGTTTTTACACACATAAAAATTAGTATTGGCTATAGTAAAAGCTGGCAAGATGAATGGTTTGTTATCCAAGGAAAAAATGGAAATTTTCTATCTGCAAACCCAACTACAGGAATAGTACAATTCGTAGCTCAAATAGGAACAAGTGGGAATGAATATTTTAAATTTTCTCATAACCTAAACATGCATGCTAGTTATGACCCTAATTATCATACAGGCAATAGAGATGTTCAAAAATACTCCTTTTTATACGCGCTATTAAAATGTAAGGCAGATTCAAATCAAACGTTCCAAAACCCGCTTTCTTCTTTATACATTGACTATTCAAATAGAGAGTTAAAGTACGGTGTTGCGTCAAACACAACAAATCATCCTCATCATTTTGACATATATGGAATCCTAGGCCAGCCAGCATGGATAAGTGGTCAAAATCCATTTAAGAGCTTCACCTTGATGACATACTATCACAACCAAGTACTTAACCCTGATCAAAGAGTATTCATTAGTCAAGAGGGAGCTAAATTAAAAGGAATTATAGGTAATGATGTAGGTTGGAAGCCGAAAAACTGGTTTAGATATGTAGATGTGGTTGAAGATATTGCTATTAAAGCTAGACATGAAACAGCATTCTATAACAAAATGCATCTAGCTGTTAACCCAAATGACAGCGTTTCATTCAATCACATTCATAGCTGGCAATCATTTCCATTAAACACAAAATTTGATATGTTAGTGTTTTACGGACATTGGGGAGAAAGGAATACAATTGTAACAAAAGTATTTTTCAGATCTAAAAGCAATAACAAATACTTGTCTGTTGATGCTAATGATAATGTTAGGTGCAACAGCAATACTATGGGAGATAACGAATCTTTTTTTATAGAACAAGGATGGGGTACAGATATTGACGATGTTGTTCTAAAAACATACCATGGGAAATATTTTTACCACTATCAATCTTACGCTAAAGCAGACACCATTACCCCTCTTTCATTTCAACAAATGAGAATTGTAATTCCATAATAGTATTCAACCATCAATAACACCAAATGAAACTCATTTGGTATAATAACTATTTTACTTTTAAAACTAAATAAAATGTCAAAAATAAATCAAAATTGGGCTTTTGGAAAAAATTCAGGATTGGATTTTTCAACTACACCACCATCAGCTACTACATCAGTAATGCCTTCTCCTGGAGGAGGTAATGAAGGCTGTGCTTCAATTTCAGACACAAACGGAAACCTTCTATTTTACACCAATGGTATGACCGTTTGGGATAATACACATATAGTACGTGCAACAGGACTATTAGGAGATTTTTCTTCTACACAATCAGCTATTATTGTTCCAAACCCTAACAACAATAACGAATACTATATCCTAACCATGGATGGATCTTCAAACCCAAATCCTCCATACAATCATTTTAATGGTATTTTAATTAACATAACTACATGGACTCATACTCCACTCTCAAACTTAATAAACCTACCAAGTACTACAGGATATTCTCCATGTGAAAAATTAACTGCTGTACAACATAAAAATTGCAAAGATTTTTGGGTAATTACTATTCTTCAAAAAGGAAGCGATTCTCCAACAAGAGGTATTATAAATGGATCGGGGGTTTTTAGAGTTTTTAAAATTACTACAAACGGAATGACCCATGAATATGATTTAGACATGAAAGTAAATATTCATGAATTTGGATATTTAAAAGGGAGTCCTAACGGCTCAAGATTAGCTGTAGCCAATGGTACAAATAACAATGTACATGTTTTTGATTTTGACAACTCAACTGGTCAAATTTCAATTAGTAGCCTAATAACCATAACAATCCCTATTACAACTGCTAATAACAGAAGTATATATGGAGTTGAATTTTCCCCTAATAATAGTTTATTATATTATGCAAATATAGTTTCTGGCAGACGAAATGGACGAATCTATCAAGTAGATTTAACAGCTACAACTATTACATCCATCCAAGTAGCAAGTTTTAGTAATAAAGGTGGTAGATATGCTATAGGGGCACTACAATTAGGTCCAGATGGAAAAATATACATTGCAAAAGATGGTGAAAGTTCATTAGGAGCTATTTTAGCCCCTGACACAGTTGGCCTTGGTTGTAATGTTGATGAAAATTATATCACATTAAAAAGAAATACTTTATGCTACTTAGGACTTCCTAACCTTATACCAAACCCTTGTCCAGATGAGCATTGCGACTGTGGATGTACTGGATGTAATGACGATTCCGAACAACAAAATGAAGAATTAATTGAAAGAGCAAAAATAAAGTACACACTTGTAAAATCAGATGACAATTGCGCTGATCCTTTTATGGAATCTTGTTCGTTAAATGCTATTACAGAAAAAATTAATTTTGAACCTTGTTTTTCTTTTCATTGGGGAGATGGCGCTAATGACCAAATAGAAGAACATGATACTGAAGTGTTTTACTTAACTGTTTGTAATCCTTTTAAAGATATTAAATACAATGGGCTTAGAATTACAAAAGTTTCTTTAACTCCTGATACACATCCGTTAGAAAAAATACAAATTGTACCTGATAGATTTATAAATATTGACTGCTTAGAACCCTGCTCTTGTCAAACGAGAGAATTTGCAATGATAAACAGAGCAAATGACACTGCAGGAAACTATACATTAAATGTAGCATACTGTTTTGAAAACATCACACTTGAAGCAGTTACTAATAATGGGAAAGCCACTTTTCCTTTAGAGATTACAGAGGACTAAATAGCCTCCAATAGAAGACCGTAGTTAACAACTCTATTAACTACGGCTTTTATTTTTAAACTGATCTAAACCAAAAATAATTCAATTCCCTTATAATCATCGTAAAATTTAATTAGCATAACATTATTTTACTAACCTCAACAACTCCTCTCTACTCCCATTATAAATATTTACATCTACAAACTCTTTAACCCCTCTTACACTTCCCTTATCTGTAAATTGCCAAAAACCCCAATCGTTATCAATATTTTCTACATAAAAATTATAATTGGCCACCCAACACGTATATTCTGAAAAATCTTTATACAAATAATCATTATAAAATGATTCTCCTGAGTAAATTATTGGCTTAATACCATAGTGTTTTTCTACTTTATTCAACCATTTCTGTAAGCCTATTTTTAAATTTTCTATACTCTGGATTCTCGGCACATCCTCAATATCCAATACCGGAGGCAAATCTCCTTTTTGTAGTTTTACCGTATTGATAAAATTATTTGCTTGTAAAATTGAGTTTTCGTTAGGACGGTAATAATGATAAGCACCTCGTACGAATCCTTTTTGCTTTGATTTTTTCCAATTGGTTTTAAATTTCCTATCCTGCTTTACACTTCCAGCGGTAGCGCGCACAAATACAAATGAAATCGGAAAGCTATCCTGAACCCTAGCTACCTCATCCCAATTTATTTTCCCTTGATAATGAGACACATCAATTCCAAATGTTTTTTGTTGATGATGCTGTAACACATCAAATATTCGAAATTGTGTAGTTACCGAAGATACTTTGATTTCTTCATTTTTTTCTATTCGTTGAAAAGCTATATAATACAACGCATAACGATAATGCCATACGCCAAACAGAAAAGCGATTAATATTATAGGAAACAGTATATGTTTCTTAAACGAAAACTTTTTCTTTGGAGGCTTTCTTTTTTTTAAAGGTTTTCGTCTAGGAGATGATTTTCGTTGTAAACGAATTAATTCAGACCGTCCAGAAGCCATACTATCTCTTTAAATTCATAAAAACAGAAAGTAATACATATAAAACAATAATTAACGGAATTGCTAAAAACTGCAACAACACTAACATTACTACCGATATAATCAAAAAGATATACTTTACTGCATTTTCTTTAAAACCATAAGTTTTCATTTTTAATGAAAATAACGGAATCTCAGCATTTAACATATAACAACTTAGCAAGGTAACTGATATTAAAAACCATTTATTTACCATTAAATCATTTAACCATTGGATATCGTTTGTCATTAAAATCAGCGGCAGGCTTAAAATGAATAGCGTATTCGCAGGCACTGGCAAACCTATAAAAGAATCTGTCTGTCGAGTATCAATATTAAAATTTGCTAATCGGTAACATGATGCCAAAATAACCAACAAACCAATTAACGGCAGAAAACTCGTTGTACCATCATTCCATTCAGTAGTTGAAAAATCTAATGCATACGGAAATGATCCTGTAGTTTTTTCAAATAACTTAAATAACACTATTCCAGGTACTACTCCACTAGTTACCATATCAGCTAAAGAATCTAGCTGCATTCCTAATTCACTTTTTACATCAAGGATTCGCGCAGCGAAACCATCAAAAAAGTCAAACACAATTCCCAGCATCACAAAAACCGCAGCCATAAATAAATTCCCCTCTACAGCAAAGATCACCGCTATACTTCCACAAAATAAGTTTAATAAGGTTATTATATTTGGAATATGTTTTTTCATCTATTTAATTTTTTATTTTATCCCACCTGTGGGTTTTAATTTTTCGAGACTTAGCTCGAAACAAAATTACTGCTGTACTAATTTATACCTCATGTCCTTTTGTCGAAAAGTATTCATTAATGTAAAAATAGTAAAGATTTTAAGCTTGTCTATCAAGACAGGTAAAAACATTTATTATTTTAAAATTTAATTTTTAGAAAAACTTCGACAAGCTCAGTTTGACATAAAAACATATAATACCTAAACCTAATGTCATATTGATTTTGTCGAAAGATTATACACAATCCAAACTCAATTTAATCCGTCAGAGTTGGTTTACTTTGACCGCCCTATCCAACCTGATTACTTTTTCAAAATCCGTATGCTTTTATCATTCTGTCATTTCCAGACATATCTTTTCGCAACTCAATATTTTTAAAACCCATAT
>Ga0105354_1001418_pt1 | contig 14712 bp, 7 predicted proteins | sample GOMGulsemesocosm_FD_83658 | JGI IMG/M metagenome (GOLD analysis project Ga0105354, IMG submission 83658) | Methane-oxidizing microbial communities from mesocosms in the Gulf of Mexico - GOM9B Gulf of Mexico | ecosystem: Environmental > Aquatic > Marine > Cold seeps | place: USA: Gulf of America...
AGCTAAAGACTCAACACTCATCCATGACTCTACGGGGGTTGCACCAACACTTGATGAAATAATGCCAATAGGTACTTGATAACGTTTGTATAAATTTTTGGCAAAAAACCAAGCGACAGCAGAAAATTCACCTACAGTTTCTTGACTTACCCTAAGCCAGTTTCCGTTTTCAATATCTGGCTGAGGGCCTTTAAATACATAATGTCTTTTAACGTTGAATTGACGAATATCAGGGTATTGTTCAAGTTTATCTTCTTGCGGAAATTTAGTAAGCGCTTCTTTTACTTTAAATTCCATGTTTGATTGACCCGAGGCTAAATAAACATCACCAAAAGCAATATTACTGATTTTAATGGTATTTGTGTCACCTTCAACACTGAATGACTGTTTTATCGCAACTGATTGAGCGGGCAATGAGATCAACCAAATGCCTTTATCATCAGCTTTGCCTTGATAGGTTTTGCGGTTTAAAGTTATCTGTATTTTTTCATCTTCTGAAGCGGTTCCCCAAATATTAATGGGTTGATCTCGTTGTATTACCATTGAATCGGCAAATACGGTCGCTAGTTTTACTTGTGCTTGAGCAACTTCCATTGAAAGGATGAAAGCAGTTATAGAACACCAAATTAACATTGTTTTTTTCGTTATGGTTACAGATGTTCTAGTTATGTTATTCATCGTTACTGCCTTTTGTTAAGCGAGTTACTTCTTTAAGTAATAAAGGAAAAGCTGGCGCTTTCATGTTATGTCCATAACCACCAAGCTCAACAAGTTGAGTTTGTTTATGCCCTACCACTTTCATCATGCGCATCATGTAGGCGTTTTCTTCATATCGTCCTAGCATTTCTTTTTCTCTGTCGCCCGTAATAAGAAGAAGAGGTGGTGCATCCGCGCGAACATGATAGAGCGGAGCAAATACATCAATAATAGGGCGTGTACCTTCGACTCCCATTTCTTTACGAACGGTAAAGTGGGTAATAGTATGGCCACTGAAAGGGATTAAACCTGCGAGTGCATTTGCATCAATGCTATGAGCAGATAGCCATTTTTTATCTAAACCCACCATACTTGCTAAGTAGCCACCAGCGGAATGACCGGATAAAAAGATTTGAGACTTATTGCCACCATAATTTTTTATGTTTTTGAATGTCCAAGCGACTGCCGCTGCGGCATCTTCTATATAAGTAGGAGACTTAACCTTTGGAAACAAACGGTAGTTTGGTGCAACAACACAAACACCTTGTTCTTTTAAGGCACTTGGAATGTATTTTTTACCGCTGGTTAATCCGCCGCCGTGAAACCAGATAACGACCGGTAATAAATGTTTACTGGGGGGACAATAAACATCTAAAACCGATCGTTTTAACTGATAAGAAGTACTACTTTTCTCAACTTGAGAGTAATAAGATATATTCTCAACTATGTGTGATTCAGACGCTGATACGCTTCCAAATACACTAACGGTGTAAAGAAAAATCAAACCTCGCTTAATAAAGAAAAGCACTTAAATTACTCCTTTAGTTGGTACTACCAAACACTTCGATTTCACCAATACCAAAAGGTACTGAAGTGTCTTCAACCGAGAAGGTGGCTTTCAAAAAGCGCACTTTGGTTTTATCTTTCACATCAAAATTCATTGTTGGTACGCTACCTGAGATAAATACACCACTGGCGACCGGAATCCAATTTTTCCGGTTAGTTGACGTTTCAACGTTAATTTTTACATTGGCAGCTGGTTTAAAGGTGAATTCAACGCGCTGGACATCGTAAAAGTTTTCCATATCTAACTCCCACCACACTTGACCGGTCTTGCCATTTTTAACAAACTCAGGTTCCCATTGTCGCCATTTATGACCGTCATTGGCGTATGCCGGATCGTTGCCATTACCTTTAGAAACACCTTTAGCATTGGTGCGAGTAGGACGAGCGTCTGATATTTTAACTGCAGCCTGTTCTTTGATGGCTTTAGTTAATCGATAATTTATATAAGGTCGGTCTTGTACAAGCTTCGAAACGCCTGCTTCAAATAACGGGCTACCTTGTGTAGTAATTTCGATTTTGGCTGGCTCTAAACCTGCTGATGTCGCTTCAATTACAGTGACACCACCATGGTATGAACGAAACTCAGTGGCTGCATGACCATCTAAAATTTGAATATCATTACGGGTAGTGTTTTTAAAGGTAATACTTCTACCTGTCGCAAACTCACCCGGCCCAGAAATAATCGTTAAGGTAACTGTTGGGCTGTTTGAAATATGTATACCGCTAGCATCTAACACCTGCACGTTGATATGGGCGTCATCCGTGGCGTTAGTGCCCTGAATAGTTGTGTTGTCAGTAAATAATTTTAGACTTTTAGCTGTGCCTTTCTCTGGCCACTGTGGTGGCGCGATACCTTTAAAGTAATTGCGATACCAATACCAAGCACGTTTTGGAATGCGAGCAAAATCGACTATGCCCATTTCACCCATGTTGCCGGCAATGCTGCCATGGTCAAAGCCACACCATATTGCATGACCGCTGCGCCATTCTGGTTTTTCGCCATCTTTTATATGAGAAGTCCAACAAGCATCATAATCGCCCGGTCTGTCGGTAACACAAGAGCCATATTCACTCACCATATTGGGAATGCCTGGATCTTTATCTCTGGTTGCGCCATCGCCGTTATAGCCTGCAATGTCGCCTAAAACATCAACACCTGCTCGTTGTGCTCCGCCAATCATGGCTTTTCGAGTTGGATCCAATTTATGAGATAAATCGACCATATCTGATAACAAACCTTTCATATCATCGATGACTTCATTGGCGCTAAAGAAAGCTTCGTTACTCATACTCCATGCAATAACTGAAGGACTATTTCTATTGATCAGAATAAGTTCTTCAAGACCAGCCGCTGCGCTTTTTTCGTAAGCGGTTTTGTCTTTTTCATGAATAGGGTAAGTACTTGAATCCCAATAACCATCATCTTTAAAGCCACCAATGCCCCAAACGGAATTTTCAGGGATGAACATTAAGCCGAGTTCATCACACACTTGGGTAAAATACGGGTGGTGAGGGTAGTGGGAGCCGCGAATGAAATTAAAACCAGCATCTTTCATTAATTTCAAGTCACGATAAACACCTGCTTTGGTTACTGCATCGCCCCAACCAGCATGATCTTGATGTACGTTTACGCCTTCAAGATATAAGTGTTCACCGTTTAAGAAAAAGCCTTTGTCGGCGGTCCATTCTACCCATTTAAAACCAAATTGAGTTTGGTAACTGTCAACAAGGGAATCAACTTCAGCATTGTTTTCATAGAGAGTGGTTATCGCTTTATACAAAGTAGGAGAGTCTGGAGACCATAACTTTGGTTTGCTTATTTCAGCACTGAGTTGTTCAATATCGAGAGTTTGGTTTGCATCAATACTTCGACTCGAAACCATTTCAGTGATTTTTTTATTGTTGCCGTCTACAATGACGGTTTTCAACGTAAATTGTATGGTGGTAATACTGTTGTTTTCTATCGTTGTTTTTACGTTAACTTTTGCTGATTCTTTGCTTATCTCAGGTGTAGTAACAAAAGTACCGTTCCATGCAACATGCAATGGGTTGGTTACACTCAAGTAAACATCACGGTAGATACCACCACTAAAGACATGTTCGCCAGCACGAGGGGCGAGTTGAGCGTCCCAAATATTGTTTACCCTAACGGTTAATAGGTTTTCGCCAGCTTTAGCTGCATTACTAATATCCACTGTAAAACCGGTGTAACCACCACGGTGTGAGCCGACTTTTTTTCCATTTAAGTAAATTTCAGCTACTTGAAAAACACCATCAAACTCAAGGGTTAATGTCTGGTTTAACAAGCTTTTATCAATTTTAAGTGACTTCTTATACCAGCCATAACCCACATAAAAACTTTCAGAGCGGAAATAGGGCAGGCTAAAAGAGTGAGGCAATCCGATGTTTTGCCACTGTGCGTTTTTGGCTTGTTTGTCGGCGGATAGTTCAGTTGAAAAATCGTCAGCTTCAGAACTAAAGGTGAACTGCCAATCGCGGTTAATATTTTCTTTTAATCGACCTTCGTGGTTGTTGCCACTATTTTGGTCATATGAGCAGCTCGATATAAACATAATGCTCATGGCGAAAATTACGATCAGAGATTGTTGTAAAGTTTTCATGCTTATTAAATTCACTCTTTAGTGTTTAAATATATTAAAGGTCAACTCAAGGAATAGTCGCTCTTTGAGTTTTTATATTGCTTATTTAATAGTTCATAGGTGACAGTAACTAAACTGTACTACATAAGGGAGAACGTTACCATATGTTTTATTATAGATAATAGTACGTAAATTCTACGTACTATTACCTCTTTATGCATTTACTCAGCAAGCGTTAATTTTAAGACTTAATGCAAATCATCAGGCCCAGCAGCGGGGTTTTCGATAACAAGCTCACCCTTGTTATAATGAAATTCAATGGCTTCACCAGTACATAATAGTGTGATTGTTTTAATTGCCGATAGATCTTGAACTTTGATCGGTTTGCCAGGTTCAGTATGAGTGTAATAGGGCTTTTTCCATATTCCCCAGCTGTGAGAATCTCCTTGAGCGCAAGGTCTGGCATGTAAATACCAATCCTAATAACTAACGGGTCATTTTAAATGGCTAAAAGAAATAACTACTGCGTTATAAAATTTATAAGTAGAATAGCTACTTACCTTAATTTTATTTCTTGTATTTATTCCTTTTTCCTCATGAAAAAGTAGAACACTTAATTAAGAAAACGGGTATAACCGTTCGAAATAATAGTGAATGACTATTTAGTGAGCTTTAATCCCCAAACGAATTTACCGCTTTTCTTTTTAGGAAGGTTAACAACAAGGTTGTTACCTAGCTGAGTAAAGGCTAAAGCGCCTTTAGCATCTGCTTTAGCAGATAAGAGTTCGATGTTCTTGGCGTTAAATAGAGCCGCTTGAGGTAATTTAATTTGGCCACTTTCTGGCCAAGAGACAAACCAGGCATAAAGATCACCGTTCTTTTCGGTATAACGGATAGCCGCTATATCATACTGCCAAGTGTCTTTTGAACCCGCCTGTAAACTATTGAGTTTACCTTCACCCCAAGTAACCCAAGGTGTAGATTGATGAATACCAATCCCATTAACTTGCATCCACTGGCCAATTTCAAGTAGCGCGGTTTCTTGGCCTTTGTCTAAGCTGCCATCAGCTCTTGGGCCTATATTCAATAGTAAATTGCCATTGCGACTGACAATATCAACAAAGCCACGCAGTAAGGTATCTGTTGGCCAAGCTGCTTTATCTCCGGTATAACTCCAATTACCATTCACCGTGTAATGCGCCTGCCAAGGTCGCGCTTTAATGCCACCTTCAAGCGAACCTTCGCTATCATAAATCGCTTCACCGGTTTTTAGCGCGTCGCGTTTCCAAGATAATGCCACGTCTTTATTCCAGTCTGCGCTCTCGTTGTAATAATTTGCGGCCACTCGCCTGAATGCATCGCGAAATATTTCTGTTTTATATTCATTATGGGCATCCGCAATACCGCCATCGACAAAAATATAGTCAGGTTGATAGTTGTCGATAAGCTCATTCATTACCCGCTCCCATTGCAGGGCATCTTCAGGACGTGGTGGCTCGGTGTCGCCACGGCGTTTGCCGTACAGGCCCTCATTTTCCTGATCCCAGGTGTCGAACTGCTCGCGGAAATTATAATATTTCCAGTGCCGACCATAATGGGTGGAAACTCCGGTTTTAATGCCTTTTTTACGCATCGCCGCGGTTAACTCTCCAACCACGTCACGTTTGGGCCCCATTTTTGCGGCATTCCACTCAATTTCCTTTGAGTCCCATAGGGCAAAACCATCATGATGAACCGCTGGCGCGGCAAAATAAGCGGCACCCGATTTTTTAATTAAATCTGCATAATAATCAGCATCAAATTTATCTAAGGTGAACAGGGGAATAAAATCCTTATAACCAAATTCTCTGCGATCGCCATAGGTTTTTGTGTGATGATCACTAAATTGCTTGGTATATTCTGGATATTTCTGCATGTGCGTATTATCGGGGCTGTAGTACATACTAGTGGCATACCACTCACTTTTGTACGCAGGAACCGAGAACAGACTTAAGTGCATAAATACACCTAACTTACCTTCTCTATACCATTGCGGTACATCATAAGAAGATAATGAATCATGGCTGGTGTTGTACTTTTCTTCGGCAAAAACAGTATTGCTGGCGAGCAAACTTGTGACAATAAAAAGCGTAAACATGTTGCTATGATAATTTTTCAAATTTATCATTATTGACCTTAATTAAATGTATAAAATGAAAAAATCAATAGTTTATGAGCCTGTTTTACTATATTTTTTGCTGATAAAGGAGAATTTTTCAAAACAAAATAATTTGTAAACTTGCTCCCGCCATCTGCGTATATTAATTATTTTCAATAATGTCCGTCATTTGCTTTATAAGCTCAGTTTTAATTAAATCGAACGTTTTATTTAGTGCTAAGTTATGCCATTCATAGGGATCATCTCGGTGGTCATATAGCTCTTCTTGACCATCTTTGTACCTGATGTATCGCCAGTTTTGAGTGCGATATGAATAGGTTTGTTGCCATATATATTCATCAGGTAAATCTTTTAAAACCTTTACATGCCATAAGGCATGTTTGTTAGTGCCAACCGCTAATCCTTCAATTGGCTTATCAATACCAACGCCCATAACCGTTAATGCACCTTGTGGCCCTTGCCATCGCGTTGTTGTATTGGTGTTGAGTTCAGATGAAAGTAAGGGGGCTATTGAATGGCCACCTAAAGGTGCTGCGCCTTTAGATTTACTGTTTGAACCTCCTAAATGAGCCAAGTCTATAAAAGTAGGGTAGAGATCAATGAGTGACATAGGCTGTGGTTGTTTTAGTCCTGCGACACTTTTACCCGGAACTTTGAAAAGCATAGGGATTTTTGCACTTTCCTCCCAAGGAGAGTTTTTGTAAAGGTAGTCTTTTTCACCAAACTGCCAACCATGATCGCTGGTAAAAACAACGATAGTATTATCTTTTAAATGGGTACTATTGAGCGTATCTAAAACTACGCCCACTTGTTCATCCATAAAAGCAATACAAGCAAGATAGGCTTGAATAACTTTCTTTAAGCCTTCGTCATCATCTTCATAGGAGTCTTGCAATGCTTTAAAATAAGCTAAACCCATTTGTGTCATCGGGTAGTTATCTTTAAAGAATGAATCATTGAGATCATTCTGTTTAATCGTGGGCAGCTGGATAGTTTCTAATGGAAACATATCGAAGAAACGTTTAGGTGCATATAACGGGGTATGTGGGCGAACAAAGCCAATACCCATAAAAAATGGTTGCTGAGTGTTAGCTTTGGCTAGCGCTTTTAATTTACTACTTGCCCATATAGCATGTTGTTCATCAGGTAGGCGATCACGGTTATTTTCATCAACATAATTGAAAGGTTTATGTGGATAGCCCCAGCCAGCTTCGTGTTTTACTTTAGCTGTTGAGTCGCCACTAAACGTTGGAACATCGGTTAAAGGCGCAAATGAACCATCAACAATATTAATACTTCTAAAGGGCTCAGGCACAGAAGGGTGACCAACAATTTTATTGCCATTAAAGGCATGAGGGCCATAATTTATGCGCTCAGGAACCCCCCATTCATGCCAAAGTTTTTTCTGGTTTTTATGAAGTAACTTTCCCGTTCCCAGCATTTGATAACCATTTTCACGAAATAATTGTAAAAAGGTTTTATTGTGCTTTAGTACATGTTGTTTAGTAAGTGGTGTCCAAGCAAAATCTTTTGATACATGAGGGTATACACCGGTAAACAAACTATTGCGAGATGACTGGCAAACAGGCGCATTGGTTTGCGCGTTAGTAAACTGCACTGACTGAGCCGCTAGTTTATCAATGTTAGGTGTTTTACTTTGAGGATGGCCGCCAAAGGTGCCTAAATAATCATTAAGATCATCAACAATGATAAATAAGACATTTGGTTTTTCTAAGTCATTACCTTGTGATTTATCATCAGCAATCGCAGGCGAAACTATGCCTAGAAGACAACCAACAATAAAACAGCTTATTAATAAGTGATTTATACGCATTTTGTTTCCTACAGCTTATGGCCAATAATGGCGCTTACTTCACTTTTAAGCGCGTTTATAACATCTTTACTTTTGTTATCACTGGCTAGGTTCGTCCATTCATGCGGGTCGTTATTATGGTTATATAACTCTTCTTGTCCGTTGGAGTAACGAATATAGCGAAAATCTTTGGTGCGGTAGGAATAATTTTGTTTAGTAACGGATTTTTCTCTACCACTGTTGGCATAATTACCAACAACGGTTAATGCACCGTTGGGCCCTTGCCAGTTTGTTGTGGCTGGATCTTCAGACCCTTTATTTTCTAACAAAGGACGTAAACTAAAGCCGCCTAACTTACCGCCTTTATTATTATTTCGGTGATCGCCCTTTAAATGTCCGTAATCGACAAGTGTCGGAAATATATCGATGAGTGATACTGGTTGTTCAACAGAAACATTGCTAACTTCACGATTAATCGGACGAATAATAAGCGGGATACGCGTACTTTCTTCCCAAGGAGAGTTTTTAAATAGATAGTTTTTTTCACCCATTTGCCAACCATGATCGCTGGTAAAAACAACCATTGTATTTCTATTGAGGTCTGGGTGAGAGGCTAAAGCATCAAGCACTTTGCCTACTTGTTCGTCCATAAAAGTGATGCAGGCTAGGTAAGCTTGTAAAAAGTGTCTGATCGCAACGTCTCTATCGCCATCATAAGAAGCTAATAATGTACGGTAATACTTTAATCCTTTGCCGTTAGCGGGAAAGTTTTTATTAAAATGCGTGTCATCAACATCGCTTTTCATCCAAGGCGCTAATTTGATTGATTCAAGCGGGTACATGTCAAAGAATCGATCAGGCGCATAAAGTGGTGTATGAGGTCTAACGAAACCCACACCCATGAAAAAAGGTTGTTGACTTGTTTTCTTAGCTAGTTCTACAAATTTGTCTTTTGCCCATTTTGCATGCGCCTCATCGGGAAGTAAATCACGATCGTTTTCATTATTGTAACGAAATGGCGCTTTTGTCCACCCCATAACCCAACCGGCTTCACCTTTCTTACCTACAGAAATACCACCTTCTGAAAGTCGTCCAAATGAGCCGTCAATAGCACCTATATCTCTAAAAGGGGCAGGAACATTTTTAGTTGCGGTTAACTTTTTACCATCGAATATGGTCGGGCCATAATTATGCTTAACATTGTTGCCCCATTCTTGCCATTCTGGTGTTTTGTTGCCGTGCATTAATTTACCTGTGCCTAGGCTGAAATAACCATTTTCATTAAACAGTTCCATGATGGTTTTATTATGCTTCAACACCGGGTGTTTATATTTAGCTGTCCAGCCGAAATCGCCGGAGTCGTGCGGATAAACGCCGGTAAATAAACTATTACGTGAAGGCTGACAAACAGGGGTGTTTGTTTGCATATTAGTAAAGCGAATGCCACTTTTTGCTAGTTTATCAATATTAGGCGTTTTCACTTGTGGATGACCACCAAATACGCCTTGATAATCATTAAGGTCATCAACCATAATTAACAAAACATTGGGTCTAGCTTCAGTTGTTGATGCAAAGGAAAAGCCCGAAATTATGCATAATGTGCTTGCAAGCATTAACTGTTTTAAAGTCATATTATTGTCTCTGTTCATTTTATTGATATTATTTTGCATTTTTCGTCAATTGCTCAAGCTTACGTTTCAAGCGCGCTTTAACGGCAGCGTATTCGCTATTATCTGCTAAGTTAATTATTTCATTTGGATCTATCTTGTTGTAATACAATTCTTCTTTATTATTACCGTATTTAATATAACGCCAGTCTTGTGTTCTGACGGCAAAGCTCTTTAAGCCTTGTTTTCCCCATTGTTTTACTACCGATAAAGCGTAGCGCTCGGTGTTGTCAGTAGGGGGATGAGCCGAAGTCTCCTTGCCATCTATTAAGGGTTTTAGAGAGGATCCACTTATTGGTAGGCCTTTATCATTTTTACGGTTATCCCCTTGTACTTGGGCATAGTCCATAAAAGTAGGGTATAAATCGATTAAACTCACTGCTGCTGAAATAGTTTGTTTCTTGCTCGTGCGAGGGTCAAATATAATCATTGGCACTTGGGTAGAACGTTGCCATAAGTTATTTTTAAATAAGTTGTTCTTTTCGCCCAAGTTATAACCATGATCAGAGGTAAATACCACAATGGTATTGTCTTTATAAATACTGTTATTTAAAGCATCGAGTACTTTACCCACTTGTTCATCCATAAAGCTGATACTGGCTAAGTAAGCTTGATAATATTTACGCAGTGCATCATCTTTACTGTTAAACGATGCCAGTAGGGTATTGTAGTGTTTTCTACCTAAAGATGTTTTAGGGGCATATAAACTTTCAAAATGGGTATCTTGGTGATCATTTTCAATAAAGTCAGGCAAGTTAATATCGGCTTGCGGATACAGTTCGAAAAACCTGTCAGGCGCAACTAACGGCGTGTGTGGGCGTATAAAACCTACACTTAAAAAGAACGGTTTGTTAAGTTTTGCTTGTTTAAACTCGGCTAATTTATTTACAGTCCACTGCGCATACATTTCATCAGGCAATGGATCTCTGTCTGTTTCACTGACATAACGAAATGGTTTCTTGAAACCACCGTAATACCAACCATTATGTCCGAGTTTATTGCCGTTAGCTTTTACGTTGGGTACTTTTGAAAGCGGTATAAAGGTTGAGTCTAATGGGCCTATGTCCTTGTTATATGGCGAGGGCACATCAGGATGGCCAACCGGTTTTATACCATTAAAAGCTAAAGGTGTGTAATCGGGTCTAATGCCAAAGTCATCCCACGCTTTGGCCCATTGGTGGTGGGTTAGTTTTCCTGTGCCCGCACTGTGGTAACCATGATGGCTAAGTTGCTCCATTATGGTACGTGAATTGGCCAATATTTTATTTTGTCGCCAGTTACCAAAAGCGTATTGACCCGATTCATGAGGTTGAATGCCTGAAAATAGACTCGCTCTTGACGGGCTGCAAATTGGCGCATTAGCGTGGGCATTGGTAAATAAGGTGGCTTTGGCGGCTAACTTGTCAATATTAGGGGTTTTAACACCGATGCTGTTATTCATTACCCCAATAAAGTCATTAAGATCGTCGGCCATAATAAATAAAATATTGACCGGCTTTTCTTTAACCACCATTTTAAACACATCATTAGCTATCGCTGAATTTGTCAATAATAAAGCTAGGCTAGTTAGCGCCATTTTGTTCAAGCTGTTCATGTATTTTACTTAGTATTTATGGCTGACATAAGCCCACTGATTGCCCAGCCAAGTATTGACCTTAAAATCCACAGTGCCACGTTTAGCCTCAATGAGAGTTACGCTATCAGGTTTGGTAAAGACAAAACCTTTTTGTTCTTTAAGTAAGGTGGCAATATTTAACAGTTCTACTTGCTCTAGATCATGTGTAGCTTGAGCATAGAATTGATTAAAACTTGTGGTAGGGTCGTAATTATCGACTAAAGTTAGGTACTCTAATGCCCGTCCTTTTACTCTAATGCTGGTTGATGTGGCTAATAATTTTTTAACTAAAGGTGCAAACACAAGACCTTGTTGACCAAAGCTGGTTAACGCAATTAAACCGCGATAAACCCTGTCTTCTTGTTTGTGATTCAGCGCTGAAGCGAGTTCCGCTTTAGCTTCATCAAAAGGCATTAATGGTAGATTGGCAATATCAATTAATGCTTGAATATGGGTGTTTTGCGCATTGCCATATTCATAAAAGCTGGTGTTAATATCTGTTTGTACTAATTTTGATTCTGCAATAAAACCTAAATCAGGAGACGTTTGTTGCTTTTTTCGTAGTAGATTACGTAGCTGAATTAACTTAGGTTGAAACTTAGCATCGGCTGCCAGATTGTTCGTTTCATAGGGATCGTTGCTTAAATCAAAAAGCGCTTCAGCTGTTTTAGGTTCAAAGAAGGCGGCCTGTTGTGCAGTGAGCTTGCCTTGTTTAAACAAGTTACGCCATTCTTGAAAAGCGAGTTGTTTGTAACGATAGTAATTGTGTAGGCCATCAGGGTAATAAGGTTGATAGTTACGAATATATTTAAAGTTGCCTTTTCTGATACTGCGCACTAAATCAGACTTTTCATCGAATCTGTCTGCTTGGCCAAAAACAACATCACGTTTATTTAAGTCATGTAAACTGGTGTCAGGTGATAAGAATGATTGACCGGTATACTCGCTAGGTATTGCTAAACCGGCTAACGCCAATGCCGTTGGCGCAAAATCTATAAAGCTGACCAGTCCAGAAACTCGGGTGTTTTCTTTTGCTAAACCTTTACCTAATAGATGTTTAAAATTTTCAGGCACTCTAACGACCAAGGGCACGCTCAGGCCAATTTCGAATAAATAGCCTTTACTGCCAGGTAAAACACCACCGTGATCACCAAAGTAAAAGATAAAAGTGTTTTCTAACTCGTGGTCTTTCTCAAGTTGTGCAATGAGGTTAGCCATTTGATTGTCAGCTTTTAGATGATTATCTAATGTGCGGGCATGGGTATAACGAAACGTAGGCGTGTCTGGGTATATTGGCGCTAGGGTTATATCTTTAGGATCATGCTTTGTTGCAACGTTTGTGATTGCGCCTTTTTTAAAGTGCAATTTACTTTCATGAGTTATAGCAAACGTTTGAACATGGAAAAAGGGTTGGCCTGCTTTTCTGTTACGCCAGTTAGCCGTTTTTGATGATTGACTCCACAGCGTTTTATCATCTTTAAAATTATAATCTGTTTTTACATTGTTGGTGGTGTAATAACCTGCTTGTTTTAATATCTTACTCAATGGGTTGAGGCCTTCAGGCATAGCGACCTTTTTGTAACTACGATGGTTCATTGTGCCTAAACGTGAACCGTATAGACCAGTAGCTAAGGTACTTCTCGCTGTTGAACAAACGGGCGAATTAGAAAAGGCATTGTCAAATATCAAGCCATTTTTTGCCAGCTTTTCGATAGCAGGCATTTTGGCGCCACTTTCAGCATATAACTTTAAATAATGCTTAGAATTATCTTCGGTAATTAACCAAATAATATTGGGTTTTTTTTCAATTGTTGTCGTTATATTGGTGGGCGAAGAGTCAGCATAACTGTTACTCATTATGTTAAAACTCAGTGTTACTAAAAATGCTGTTTTTAGTACTCTGAATGATATGAATTTTCCCATTGAAACTCTCTCGTTATTGTTAGCTGCTGTTGATTGCTGAATGTTTTTTTACCCAAAAGAGTCCTTTTTTAACACGTAGAGAGTAATAAATGCAAGCTAAATGATATCGTTTACCCTGTTGTTTTTATCAGTCGCAGATATCAATAATTAATATCGTTCATTGGTTTTATATGTTTTTAATTCTTTGTTTTGTATGGATTTGCAGTGCTTTTTTTAATATTAATATTAATGTTAATATTAATTTTTAACTTTCTTATTCAGATAATTAATTGTTGATGATATGCTGTGGTGGTATCGTTATCCTCTAGGGTTTGGGATGTCAAAATAAAGTAATCATTGGAAAGTAATTAATAGGTATCATGATGTTAAATAAACAAATATTCAAATGTATGTTGTCAGCTATTGTAGGTTTACTGGCAATGGTGTTAACCGGCTGCGGTCAAGACTCAAGCAATGCCGATGAAAAAGCCGATGAGAAAACCACTAAAAAACCAAATGTGGTTATTTTTTATGTCGACGATTTAGGCTACGGTGATATTAGTAGTTATGGTATGACAGCAATAAAAACACCCAACGTTGATGCTCTTGCTGCTGACGGTATTCGATTTACCGATGCGCACAGTTCTGCCGCTACTTGTACACCATCACGTTATTCTTTATTAACAGGCCGATTTGCGTTTAGAAACAATGCCGCAATATTACCTGGTGATGCACCCCTTATTATCGATCATACCCAACCAACATTACCTAAGATGATGAAAAAAGCAGGTTATAAAACCGCCGTAGTCGGTAAATGGCACTTAGGTTTAGGCGATGGTTATGTCAATTGGAATCAAGCGGTTAAACCCGGCCCAATAGAGCTGGGTTTTGATTATTCATTTTTAATGCCGGCAACGGGTGATAGGGTGCCAACCGTATATTTAGAAAATCATAACGTGGTTAATCTAGACCCCAATGACCCGATAACCATCAGTTATGAAAAACGAATTGGTAAGCGCCCTGTAGGAACTGAATCACCAGAGTTATTAAAACAAAAAGCTGATTTACAACACAGTCGTACCATTGTTAATGGTATTAGTCGTATAGGCTGGATGTCTGGGGGGAAATCAGCTGAGTGGGTTGATGAAGACTTTCCTATAATTTTTACTAATAAAGCCATTGAATTTATTCAGTCTGCCAAAGACCAACCTTTTATGTTGTATTTTCCCTTTCATGATATTCATGTGCCCAGAGTACCTAATGAAATGTTCGCAGGTAAATCAGGTATGGGACCTAGGGGCGATGCAATATTACAAATGGATTGGATGACAGGTCGTATCGTTGATGAACTTAAAAGGCTCGATTTATATAATAATACCCTGATAATTTTTTCCAGTGATAATGGCCCTGTGATG
>Ga0105354_1001419_pt1 | contig 14712 bp, 12 predicted proteins | sample GOMGulsemesocosm_FD_83658 | JGI IMG/M metagenome (GOLD analysis project Ga0105354, IMG submission 83658) | Methane-oxidizing microbial communities from mesocosms in the Gulf of Mexico - GOM9B Gulf of Mexico | ecosystem: Environmental > Aquatic > Marine > Cold seeps | place: USA: Gulf of America...
CCCTCCAGCATAATGGCTGTAAAAACTTTAATCATGCCAATCACTGTTCCCAACAAACCCAACAGTGGGGTAATAGCTGCAATAGTACCCAGCGCAGATAAATAACGCTCCAGTTCATGCACTACTGCCGCGGACGCCTCTTCAATGCTCTCCTGCATCCGTTCACGGGACAAGCTAGCACTGTTTAACCCGGCGATAATAATAGCGCCTAGTGGGCTGGTTTTTTTGATATCGGCCATCCGTTGGTTAGTCATCTGATCGCTTTTTATCCACAGCCAAACGCTGGACATCAGGTCACTGGGAGCAATTTTTGTTACACGCAAGGTCACTGCTCTCTCCAGGCTAATAGCCAGAGACAATACCGAGCAAATGACGATAGGTAGCATCATCCAGCCCCCAGAAAACAACACTTCTAACACTTAACATCCCCTAATCAGTTTGAATTGAATATCCATCGAGCTCGACACAAATATTTTTTTGATAAATTGCCCCAGTATAAAGGCTTTAGCTGAATTTGGCTCGTTTAATATCTGATTTAAACGTTAGCCAATGAATATTGTCAGAGCAGTGAATGAAGAACTCCACCCCTTTCCATCAGGGTGCCCTCAACTCACCACCAATAGCGTTTATATTGTTGTTTATAGCTGCTAATTGAGCAACCGGAAGCCGTAGAGCTGACGGTTATAGTGCCCAGTAAGTCAGTGCGATGAACACTGACTGCGGCTGATTTCAGCCTGGACAGCACTTTGCTGTGCGGGTGCCCGTATCTGTTGTTAAAGCCATTACTAATCAGCGCCGACGAGAAATTTTCGCGGCGCAAAAACTCCTCACTGGTTGAAGTGTTACTGCCGTGATGCCCGACCACTAACAGTCGCTGTCGGGCATTAATTACACTGGCCAGTAACAGCGTTTCAATTTTTTTCTCCGCATCTCCCATAATAATAATCTTGCACTGTGCATTCCCCAGCTCCAAGACACAAGATTGATTATTCCTCTTATAAGATGCAGCAGTCACTGGCTGGCGATAGTGAAAACTGACACCGTCCCAGACCCAGCGATCATCACTGCGACATGCATCACTAATCTGTTCACTGGTAACAACCATTCCCCGGTGGATTGCACCTGGAGAATAGTCCTGTTGTAGCAACGAAACGCCTCCACTATGATCATTATCAGCGTGAGAGACCACCAGCAAATCGAGTTTATCGACACCGCTGTCGACCAGTTGCGGCTTCACCACTGCAGAATAATAGCTAAAGCCACTGGGAAATGCTGCTCCAGTATCAAAAAGTAAATTACGCCCTCTGGTTTGAACTAAAACCGCCAGGCCTTGCCCTACATCGATCAAGGTCAGTTTGAATTGATATTTTTGCAGGGGTGCATCTTTAGGCGGGTAGAGGGTAACCAGCCAGACACTCAACGCTATGCACTTTAGCCATCTGGAGATAGGCAGAATCACGCACAGACAACCCAGCGCCAACAGTAGTAGCCAAAATCCATCAACCCCGGAAATCCCCACCAAAAAGTACTGGCTATATGTATCCAGGCCAGCCAGTAGCTGCCAATAATAGTCCAAGGTGGCAGCCAGCAGTTTCAGCATTTGATCGTAATTTATCAGAGCCAGTAACAGAGCGGGGATCAGTAACATCAGTACCAGCGAGATAAAGCTGATTGCAAACAGATTAATCAGCGGAGCGATCAAAGAAATTTGTTGGAAATATAAAAGCAATAAGGGGGTTAACCCCAACCAAACCCAACACTGGCTTTTGATCAATACAGAGTATTTTGACTTTGACGTTCTAAACCCTTGCAGTGCGATCAAACTGGCGACCGCAGCGAATGACAGCCACAGCCCTGGCTGCACTACACTCAAGGGCTGCCAGCTGATAATAATCAGCAGTGCCAACCACCAGCGCTGCCACAAATTGCTTCTGACACTCAGCCACTGCCCGGCTAACAGCACAAAAGCCATCAACCATGCGCGCTGCGTTGACAAACTCGCCCCCGCCAGCAGCAGGTAACTAAAACTTAAACTCAGGGCTCCTAACTCGGGGAGAAAAACCAGCGAGTAACGCCAGCCAAGCATCAGCAACACTGAGCGCAACCCGACAAATAGCCACCAGCCGATGGCCACCATAATCCCAATGTGCAGACCACTGACCACCAGTAAATGTAGCGTACCTGTACTGCGCATGTGCTGCCATTGGTCGCTTGAGATGGCCGACTTATCCCCCAGCATTAAAGCCGCCAAGCTCGCTTTAGCTTGCGTACTGATATCTTGAGCTGTTATCCAATGCCTGACTTTGTGGCGCAGCCCAAACAGCAGCGAGTTACCTTTCTCTACTGTGATTATTTTTCGAACGTAGCCCCTGGCATGAATACCGTTGTTCAGGGCCCATAATTTAGCATCGAAACTATCAACGCTGTAATTACCTCTAAAACTTCGCAGCTTTAATTCAAGGCGCAACCGATCTGATGCATTTACTTGATAGCCGGAGTCATACAGCGACAAGCTAATTTTTCTCGACGCTAACACCTGGCCGTTGCAGTCTCCTTCCGTCACTTTAAACATGAAGCGGCTGTAAGTTTCACCGACTTGAGGAAGACCAACCACCACGCCATTAGCTGTACACAGGCGCGCGGCGGAGTCAGAAAACTGCTGTCCAAGTAAATAGCGACCATGCAGAGCCGCCAGGGAAAAACCGATACAAAACACCGCCAATAGCAAAACAATCTTGCTATAGATTCTGGCCAGTTGTGTACGTTTGAGGAACAAACCCAGCAACGTCGTAAATAAGCCAAACAGCAGAATCAACGCCGAAGTGAGAAGACCCGGAAGTACTGCCAAATAGGCGACACAAACGACAGCAAACAGATAAACAACACTGAACACAGGCATAGTCTACTCCTGTCAATATTTCAGTTTTCAAACAGAATCATAGCGACTTATCGTTATTAACAAACAATAAACATCTTAAAAACAAGCACCTGGTAACAGGGGCAAAGAATTTCCCGAACGGGACTACCCATCTATTAAAAATTCTATAGCACACTGCAACTTATATTGATCGCAGTCACTTTTTTAGTTGGCCTGATGCTCGTTGGTGTGCATAATACAGGGCTATCGTATTATAAAGTTCTTGTCTATATGCCCCGTAAATTTATAAAAAAGTATATGCCCAGCGAACAGACCTTTAAAGATCATCCGAGTTTAAAATGGCTCGGTAGATATTTAAAGCATCCCTCGCTATGGCATTTGAATAGGAAGTCTGTCGCCCGGGCTTTTCTAGTGGGTATATTTTGCGCGCTGCTGCCTATTCCGATGCAGATGTTACTCGCCGCTTTTCTGGCGATTGTTATCAGATCAAATTTAGCTATTTCGGTGAGCTTGGTTTGGATCACTAACCCTATCACTATGCCGCCGATTTTCTATTTCACTTATAAAGTGGGCACTTTTGTCTTAGGTAGCCAAGCGTTAGATCATAACATGTCTTTTAGCTATGAGTATGTGAAGACCCATTTAGTTGCATTACTCTGGCCACTTCTTACCGGATCATTGATCTGCGCCACAGTGTTTTCAGTGATTTTTTATGTATTGATTAATAGATTTTGGATTTGGCACGTGCGTAGCAATTGGAAAAAGCGCAGCAAAGACGAGAGTGAATAAGCGACACAGCGGGAAAAAACGATTGTTGTTCAAACAACGACAGTCGGCCTATCGACCAACCGTCACATCTTGATCTAGCAAACTAGTGCGTCAGGGCACGCTCGATTAATTTACCGTCCTCTAAGAACAAGATTCTATCCATACGTTGCGCCAGTTTCTCATCGTGGGTCACTACCACAAAAGATATTTGAAACTCAGCATTTAGCTGATCCATCAGCGCCTGAATCTCCAGCGCCGTGTGACTATCCAAATTCCCCGTGGGTTCATCCATCAAAACGCAGGCTGGCTTAGTGACAAGGGCACGTGCAATAGCGACCCGTTGTCTTTCGCCACCACTCAACTGCGCCGGTTTATGTTTCAGTCTTTCAGCCAGACCTACAGCACTGAGTAATTGCTCTGATTTAGACAGTACTTGTTGTTTCGACTCGCCCGCTAATAACAGCGGCATAGCGACATTTTCTAAGGCATTAAATTCCGGCAGCAAGTGGTGAAATTGGTAGACAAAACCCAACTGCTGATTGCGAATTTTAGTGCGCTTGCGCTCAGAGGTTTGATACAGCGATTCACCCGCTAAGTGCACTGTTCCCGAGGTTGGCGATTCCAGCCCGCCGATGGTATTTAGCAAGGTAGTTTTACCAGATCCAGAGGCCCCCATAATGGCGACTCGCTCACCTTTTTTGATACTAAAGCAGACATCATCTAGCACATGCAGATCGGTTCCAGCTTCGCTGAACACCCGGGAGACACCTTCACAAACTAACACTTTACTCATAGCGCAATGCCTCTGCAGGTTGGGTACGGGACGCTTTGTAGGCGGGGTACAAAGTCGCCAGAAAACTGATAAGTAGCGCTACTAAGACTATCGTTGAAACATCATTCCAGTTTATTTGTGAAGGTAAATAACTGATAAAATACACATCGGAACTTAACACTTCAAAACCGAATAATTGCTCGAGCCACTCAACCAGATCACTGATAGTTAATGCCAGCGCTACCCCTAACAAGGTGCCCATCAATGTGCCTAAAATGCCAATCACTGCCCCCTGTACCATAAAAATCCGCATGATCAATCCGCGACTGGCACCTAAAGTACGTAATATCGCAATATCTGATTTTTTGTCCGTCACTACCATCACTAGCGTCGAGACTATATTAAAAGCTGCCACAAATACGATCAGAAACAACAGCAACCCCACCATGCGCTTCTCCATTTGGATAGCAGCGAATAGATTTCCCTGAGTACGGGTCCAATCGGAGATATAAAAATAGCCATTGAGCTGACCGGCAATTTCTGCCACTGTCGCCCGGGCTTCAAACAAATCTTCGAGCGTCAACCTTAGACCTTCTACCCCTTGCATACGTTTGATTCTGGCGGCATCAGCTATATGGATATAGGCCAGCGAGCTATCTAATTCAGCGCCAACTTCAAAAGTACCGACAAAGGTAAAGCGCTTTAACCTGGGAGTAACCCCGGCAATACTCACTGAGGCTTCGGGCAGCACTAAAGTCACTTTATCGCCCAGGCGCAAGCCTAAATTGCTGGCCAGGTTTTTACCTAGAAATATGTTGAATTTACCGGCTTGCAACTGTTGCCAGTCGCCACTTTTAATATGTTTGGTAACGATAGACGCCCTGGACTCAGCATCGGGATCAATCCCCTGCACAAACGCGGGCTTTACCCGGCCGGCATTGGTAAGCATGCCCTCCGCGCGAATAAAGGGCGCACTGGCAACAACTCTGGGATCCTTAGCAGCTTGCTCGGCCAGAGCACGCCAATCCTCTATCGGGCTTTCATAAGCGGTAATAGTGGCATGGGGTACCATACCTAAGATACGTTCACGCAATTCACGGTCGAAACCGTTCATCACCGACAGTACGACGATTAATGCAGCGACACCCAACATCAAGCCCAACATTGAGACCAGCGAGATAAAGGAAATAAAATTATTGTTGCGCTTAGCTGCAGTATATCGCAGGCCAACATACAGGGAGAATGGTTTAAACATGGTGGCGAATTAGAACACAAAAGTACTCTTAACTCTAACAAATCCATCAATTAAATCGCCAATCGCCAGTACCTTTATCAAGGTTGTTTACTTGCTCATCGTCGAATATGGTCTACATTTCCAGTACAGCTAAGTTTTTACAGGCATCGCACCTTAATGAATCAAAAAACAAATAGCACCCCTGCTCAGAGGACAGATACTCAGACTCAGTGCTGGAACATATTGTGCGTAGATGATGAACAAAACATCCTCAATGCACTGAAGCGGGTATTACGCGGCCGCCAATACAAAGTGTATTGTGCCCTGAGCGCTGAGTTAGGCTTAAGCATTATGTCCCAGCAACCTATAGACCTGGTTATCTGCGATATGCGCATGGGTAGGATGGATGGGGTAGAAATGTTATCCGAGGTCTTTAAGCTTTATCCAGAGACCATCAGAATTTTATTGACAGGTTATGCTGACAAAGAATCTACCATAGCAGCCGTCAATGTCGGCCAGGTGCATAGATACCTGGAAAAGCCCTGGGATAATCAGATACTCTTAGAAGTACTTGAACAAGAACTGACTCAATTGCAATTGCTGCGCCAAAACAACCTGTTATCTGCCAAAATAGAACAGCAAAATCAACAGCTGATAACACTCAACCAAAGCCTTGAAGACAAAGTTAAACTGCGCACCGCACAGATACAATCGGCTTTAGACAAGCTGACTAAGGCCCGAGATAAATCGGTCTGTGATCACCGGGCTACACTGCAGGTTTTTTACAACTTGTTGAGCTCTCAACCTCTGCTAGGCGGTAAAAAAGCGCGCGATATCAGTGAACTTTGCGTGATGTTGGCAAATAAATTGCAGTTGCCAACCGCTGAAGTGATGCAGCTAAAGCTCGCTGGGTTATTACATCAACTGGGATTACTCTGTATTGATAGCACGCTTTACCAGAAACCCTTCGAACAACTTAACACTGTGCAGCAGAAAGTCTATTTAAGTCACCCACAACTTGCCTACAACGCGATGGCTCCAGTGCGTTTCCTGTCTCTTTGTGCCGAGGTTATTTTACATCAATATCGCTATTTCAATAGCGGCGAGCATACACATAAAGGCGTGTCTATTTTGGCTATCGCTCGGGATTACATTAGTGCTATTAGCGGCACAGAACAAAGCGTCAAGCTAAGCCCCAGCTCCGCACTGGAAAAATTAAACGCCGGGGCCGCTAGCCAGTATGACCCTGAAATACTCGCGTATCTACCTGAACTGATTGGTCAACTGGATCAGCAGCTACAGCGCGATGACGAGCAATTATTAGCGGTAAGACTTCTGTCAGCGCAAATGATTCTATCCAGAGATTTATTCAACCACCAAGATTTATTGTTACTGCCTGAAGGTCATGTATTAACAACAGAGTGTCTCGAGCGGCTCACCAATTATATCGACGCTGACCACCCAATTCTGAGCGTCTTTGTTTTCAAAACCGCTGCGGCGCAACTCATAGAAGCTTGTTAAATCATCTAAAAGCTTGTTAATTCATCTTCAGCCCCTCCCAGCGGATTGTCGCTGTCAGGCCATTTCCCAAACTGGTTTCAGAGGATAAGCCTAAAATTAATTGAGCTTTTTTGGGGTCGCCCAGAGAAGCCGAAATATCGCCGCAGCGCGCTTTGGCATAATCAATAGATAATTGCTCTCTGGCGATCATCGACAGTGTTTTCGCCAGCTGCAGTATAGAAGTGGCTTTTCCAGTACATACATTAAATATTTCACCTTTAGTACGCAACAAACCCATTGTAGTGGTTAGATAATTCACTACGTCGCCGACATAGACAAAATCGCGGGTCTGCTGGCCGTCACCAAAAATGGTAATAGGTAAGCCTTGCAAAATGCGATCGATAAAAATGGATATAACCCCTGAATACGGTGATTCGGGATTCTGTCTGGGACCGTATACATTAAAAAACCTCAAACCTACAGTGGGCACCCTATGCACTAACCAGGCCACACGCGCGTGTAACTCGGTACCTAGTTTATCCGCTCCATAAGCACTGAGAGGACTTGGTTGGGAGTTTTCCATCAAAGGAATACTGGCATTATCACCATAAATAGCCGCAGAAGAGGCATACACAACCGGGATCTGCGAACGCTGATCACAGGCCCTGGCCGCCTCAAATACATTCACCGACCCCTGTTGATTCACTTTGTGAGACCCGATCCAATCATTACTTGAACGCTCTACTGAGGCAATGGCCGCCAAGTGAAAGCAGCCATCCACATTCACCATCACCTCTTTAACTATACTACTGTCAGTGACATCGGCAACGATCAGCTGTGCTCCTTGTGCTAAATTACGCTTAAAACCTGAGGACAGATTATCCAGCACTAACACTTGATGTCCCTGAGAAATCAGGCTTTCACACAAATGAGACCCAATAAAGCCACAGCCGCCTGTTACTAAATATTTCATAGCACCCTCCTTTTCCATGAGTTGTTGTTATAGTCAAAGCAAGATACCTGCCAGAATTAACATCCAATAAATTCAGTCACTTAAAACTTTTGCTTGAAAGCTACTCACAAAATGTTTCTCAATCTGCGAGAGTTACTTAAAAAAGCGATTTCGACTGGATAACGTCTGCTTGATTGCGTTCACTCATCCGTAAACTATTCTTTTAAAACCTGCAAACAACTGCTTTTAAAGTAATTAAATACACACGGCTTGATTTTTGCTCTGTCATTGCTATACCTCAACGCAATGTTCAGGAGTTCAATATGATTGCCATGCACAGCGTAAAAATTTTCCAACTTTTAGACAGTAGATCTGCGGGGGGCATTGAGACTCACGTGATCAAATTGAGCGCCTGGTTACAACAGCATCAATATAATTGCGAAATAATTTTCTGCCATTTCTATGCCGAGCACCCCCTTACTAAACAACTAACCCGCGCAGGCATAAAGTACCGATATCTGCCAAACCTTTACTCACTGATTAGCCTGTTACGCGAACAACCTTGTCTGCTGGCGACTCACGGCTACAAGGCGGGAATATTTGGACGGCTGATCGCTAATTTTAGCAAGGTGCCTGTGGTGTCAACTTATCACTCAGGGGACAGCGGTAGCGGTAAAGTCCGAATCTATAGCAAACTCGATGACCTAACCGCTGGCTGGGCGGACGCTGTGATCAGCGTCAGTCGAGAAATCAGCAAGCGCTTAAAAACTAAGTCGATTTACATTCCCAATTTCATGCAGGCTGACAATCAACCGAGCCCGGCTATAGGTGAAAGAAAAGATCAGGAAATAGCCTTTGTCGGTAGATTATCATTTGAAAAAGGGCCGGACTTGTTTGGCAAAATAACCGCTGCCTTAGAGTCACCTCACCCCATTTGCTGTTACGGAGAAGGACCTCTGGCCAGCACTCTTGAAGCTGCCAATCCACATATAATCTTTCGCGGCCAATGCCAGATGTCTGATCACTGGGGCAACATTGGCCTGCTGTGTATCAGCAGCCGCTTTGAGGGGCTACCATTTGTTGCCCTTGAAGCCATGTCCAAAGGGATACCGGTGATTAGCTTTAACACTGGCGGACTGCAGGAATTAATTGAAGATAAAATTAATGGCTGGTTGGTTGACCCGTTGGACAACAAGGCATTTAAATCAGCTATCGACAGCTGGATAAAAATGTCTAGTGAGCAAAGATTACTGATGGGTGAGGCGGCTAAGACGCAAATCGCGACGCATTATTGCGCCGATTCTGTTATTCCAGACATCCTTGCCCAATATCAACTCGCTATACAAAAACAGTTATGTGGCTGCAATGAGATCCGTTAACCCCAGCTATTCGCCCTATTTCTGGCTATCTCTGGTGGCAGCCGGCAACGCTTTGTTACCCAGTATTTCATCCCAAGTATTGGCTGTCGGTTTTATAACTGCCCTGACAGCAGGGTTTGAACAAAATGCCATTATCTGGATGGGAATTGCCTGCAGTTGCTACTTGCGCTGGCGGGCCATTCGCGACTTTCAGCTTAGATCAGGATCACTCCACAGTTCATTAACTGACGGCACTCATCGAAAACAGCACCAAATTTGTTTGCTGCTGGCACTATTATTAGTGATTCCCAGCGCCACTTTAAGCTGGTTGATTTGCGCCCTTGCGGCAATGCTTTGGCGAGTGAACAGTCGTTTAAAGAGCAGTGACTTCAGTGCAGCAGTTTTAATGATTGCTCTGGCGTTACGCGAACCTGTCAGTCAGCTCTCGCTGAGTTTGTTTGCAGAGCAAATATTGGGATTTGACAGTTTCCTTTCATCACTGTTACTAAGTGGAGAAACAGACACTACACAAATGGGCAATATCATCGTCAGTAATAACTTTAACTTACTGATTTTAACCGGATGCTCTGCGTTCAACAATGCCTCGCTAGCACTGCTATTGTGGCTGAGTTTGTGTTTGTTACTACACCAAAAAACCACTGCTGCGGACAGTTGGCGAGTATTGATACTGTTGCTTTTAGTTGTACTCACCAACAGCCTGAGGCTATCACTGATGACCTTGTCAGTCGAAGACTACCAATATTTTCATCGCGGTACAGGCGCCACTGCTTTTAACGATTTCAGCACGTTATTACCACTGCTGTGCACTAATTGGAGAATAGCAACATGCCGACAAACTCACTGATGCCTGCGCATTATTGGTTGATACTCGCCCTGAGCCCGGCACTTGCTCTGGCACCTGCCACCAGGGTGTTGAAAATAACGGCTGACAAAGAACCGCCAAGCTTTGATGACACTGTGCTGGCACAGTCCTCGCTACATTTCATGACCCCAATCGGCAGTATCGCAGCGGCTAACCATGGCCCTTATATTATACGCGGGTTCAAGGCACTAAATTGCCCCGGCAACATCGCTATATTGCCGCTTTTCAGAAATGCTGAAGGCGCTCACATTTTAAGATTACTGGCTCAGGGGCAAGTTACGCATGGGTTTATATACAAAGGTTTAATTTACCAACAGTTCCCGCAATTTAACTACACACTCAGCCAATTTAAAAAGAGAGTTAAAGCGGTATTGGGTATTGATGAGAAAATGTTACAGCCACTGGCTTTTGCCGAAACAGGCAATTGCCAACTAGCCGACAATTTGGCCCTGACACTCGCAAAATAGTATTGCCTATCGAAATGGAGAAACAAATGAATATACAAAACAAATTTCTATATAGCATTTTGTTTAATTTAAGCCTCATTTCCAACTTGTCTGCTGCCGAAGACTTAACAGACAACATCGTCAATATAGACCTTAGCCCGGGGCTACTCTTAGAAATAAATACTGCATTACCGGAGCAGACCGTTGTCAATCAGGAGTTCCTTAACCCTAGTTATGACCCCAATATCCTGCTGCAAGAAGATGCAAATGTCGGTGTTACTTTTGTTGATGAGGGAGCGGGATATCGAAATTCCCTGGGCTACTTTACCTTTGAGCAACAAACATTCGACGCACTTACCTTTGCAGACATAGACACCGACAACTCTGGCCACATAGGTATTAATGAGCTGCAGAACATTGAGGGAGTGAATGCTTCGATGATCTTCAACAATGCGTCCAAATCAGGTGCTGGCGGGACTCTGAACGCCGGAGACACTGTCTCTTTGAATGCTGCTGAAATTATCCCAACCGGTGACAATAGCTACGAGATGAATGGCACAGAACTTTTTGCAGAAGGCACTAATTTAGGTTTTTTCCTGATACAAAATGCCTGGCAAAACGGCCAGGTTCAGGGCTGGGACAACAACAGCGACCCTTTGACCTTCTATTCCCTGGACTTCCTAAACCCGGAGAATAGCGCTGCTAACACACTGGATAATGCCGCCGAAAACTCACGCCACATGGCGATGATGACCACCTCGGGAGAAGATGGCCAAGTGGTTCTGGGTTTTGAAGATTTGGTGCGACCGGGAGGCGATAACGACTTTAACGATGCGCTGTTTATCGTTCAAACCGATCCCGTTTCCAGTATGTTCGTGAATGTTCCCAGTACTGGCGAAGTTATCGCGCTACAGGCAGCGCCTGCGAAATTACTCGGCGGGAAAATCTCTACGCTAATGTTTGTCATACTGTTATTGATGCTGGTTCGTGCTAAACCTTGGTTACACCTGCAACAGCCTAAAGTGATTTACGGGGTGGTGTATGGCGAATAAACTAAATCACAGCATACTTGAGTCAATAAAACAAAAAACCCCTACGCTGCCCAAACCTCTGGTTCACAGTTTGATCTATGCAGGCGCAATTGTTATTGGTAAAGGTCTGTCGCTGATTATGGTGCCTGTCAGCACCCATTATTTATCCCCACAAGATTATGGCAGATTAGATGTCCTGCAAACCTTGGCTGATCTGCTGAGCATAGTCATCGGTATGGGCCTAGCTGAAACATTGTACCGTTTTGCATCATCTGCCCCAAACTCAGAGGAGCAGCGCGAAGCGGCGGCCAATATTTTTGCCATCGCACTGATACTGGCTGGCTGCACTTTTGTCATCAGTCAGCTCTTTGCCAGCCAAATTGCCTCTTGGCTACCAGGCAATATATCTATCGTTGATACCCGTTTAATACTGGCAAGCTTGGCTATAGGCGGGATTATTTTACTGCCCATGAGCTGGCTGAGAATAACAGATCAGGCCTGGTGTTTCTTATTCTGCAGCACCACTATGGCGGGGATGCAGGTTAGCTTAGGGATCTTATTTTTAGTGCTGGGCTTCTCTGTGACAGGTATTTTGACAGCAACCTTAATCGCCTGTTTATCCTTGGGTTGCTATTTAGTCTACCGACAGTATAGAGATGTTGGCTGCAGGTTAAATTTCAGGTTGTTCAAAAAATACTCTGCCTATGGCGGGCCATTAGTCTTTGTCGGCATAGCCGGTTTTGTGCTGGGCAGTTTTGATCGATGGCTATTGGCCGCATCGATAGGAACCGCACATATGGCGCAGTACGCACTGGCCTGTAAATTTGGTCTGATCACCGCAGTGTTAATCCAACCTTATGACATGTGGTGGCACGCCAAACGCTTTCAATGCCTACAACAACACAACGGCAGGGAGATCTGTGCCAAGTATGCATCGATAGGTATTACCATTGCGTTGCTCAGTGCGCTCTTTATCAGTTTCACAGGGCCGGTATTAGTACGTATCCTCACCCCCCAAAGCTATCATGCATCAATTGCTTACATCCCCTACCTGGCAATGTTAGCCGCCGTTCACAATATTACTGCCACTCTCAGCTTTGGCATGCTCAGTGCCAATACCACCTGGCGTCCAGCCATCATTGATGGCACGGCAGCGGCCATTGGCCTGCTTGGCTATATAATACTGATCCCCATCTGGCAGATATGGGGCGCGATCAGCGCCACCGCCATCGCCTTAATATTGAGATTAATCATCTCTTACCGATTAAGTCAAAAGACCTTAGCCCTCCCCTATCCCAACACTGCACTGCTAATACAAACTTGCATTGGCGTACTGACCATTGCCTGGCTACCAAACACAGCACTGACGGTGGTAAATCTAACCTTTAGCTTGGCCCTGTTACTGTTGTTTATTGCCAGTGCCTACCGTTTAAGGTTATTGCCGATAAAAAATCGCTACAACTCATCCACGAGGTGGTAAATGTTTCGACTAGCCAGAGAGAGCCGAACCGCCCAGGCCACTATCGCCATAGCAAGCTGTATCATCTTGGCAGTCTTCTGGCATTTACTGGCTTCACTACAAGGTGCTGTGTTCGCCCTGTTACCGCTACTGTTGGTATTGGCCCTTAAAGCCCCCTTTATTCTCTGTTTGGCTTTTATTGCCTTCTCTTTTTTTCGCCTACATGAAATTTTCCCCATGCTGTCAGCGCTGCATATACCTCAATTGTTAGCGATAGCCATATTGTTTTCACTGAGCTGTAATATTTGGCTGGGGCGGATTAAAGTTTTTTTCACTCGCGAGTTAATCCTATTCGGCTTTTTTACTTTTCTTGTCGCCATAGGTGCTTTTATGGCCACTAACCGACAACTCGCTCTGGAAAACCTGACCGGTTCTTTTATTAAAATAGCGGTGATGGTATTGGCGATAAGTTGGTTACTAGAGAAAAAATCTCAGTTCAAAATACTGATTTTCACAATGCTCGTTTGCGGGCTAATCACCAGCGCCGCAACTTTATACAATAAGATCAATAAATTAGAACTAGTTGAGGGGACCAGAGTAACAATAGGAAGAAGTATAGGCTCGATGCTCGGAGACCCTAACGATCTGGCATTAGTCTTGCTATTCCCCGCCGGTTTTTGTCTGGCCCTGTTTTTTAGCCGAGGAATAGCGGGGTACATTAAATATTTTTCGCTACTAATCTTCATCTGTATTTTCAGTGCCATTATCGCCACCCAGAGCCGTGGTGGATTACTGGGAATTACCGCTGTTTGCGGTTTATTCGCCTGGAAAAAAATTCAGAGTAAATCGATAATATTTGTGTTCATCAGCGTATTACTGCTCGCTTTAGTGGCGGTAGCTGGATTAGATCAACGCGCATCGGGCGCCGTTAATGAGATGGCCATTGATGACTCGGCCATGGGCAGAATTTACGCCTGGCAAGCTGCATTTAATATGGCTCTGGACCACCCGATAGCGGGGGTGGGATTGGATAACTTTATCGCCAACTATTTTGCCTACAGTGCCATGTGGGATGGGAAAAATCACGCAGTGCACAGCACTTGGTTTGGAGTCCTGGCAGAGACAGGCATCTTAGGCTTCAGTGTGTTTATCAGTATTATCTATCGCCTCTACAGACTCAGCCAACAGTCTTTACAATACCTGGATAGCTCTTTAGAAAATCTAGGTCCCTATGTTAATGTCTGCGCCCAGTCTACCCAAGCCGGACTGTTAAGTTTTTGTGTCTCCGGGAGCTTTTTAACCATGGGTTTCACCTGGCCAATCTATATTTTACTGGCGATTAGTATCGGCCTCGCCGCCTATATTAAAAGGCATCGGCGGAAATAGTCTTGAGTAGCGAGTCGGAAGTCGGAAGTCGGAAGTCGGAAGTCG
>Ga0105354_1001424_pt1 | contig 14690 bp, 10 predicted proteins | sample GOMGulsemesocosm_FD_83658 | JGI IMG/M metagenome (GOLD analysis project Ga0105354, IMG submission 83658) | Methane-oxidizing microbial communities from mesocosms in the Gulf of Mexico - GOM9B Gulf of Mexico | ecosystem: Environmental > Aquatic > Marine > Cold seeps | place: USA: Gulf of America...
CGCCTGCATCTTTATAGCTAAGTGAAGTTGTATTTGTATCGTTAGACATAGCAATAGACCTTTAAAGTCAAAATCAAAAAATATGGGGCGGTGAATTTTGTGGGCGAATACTAACAGATAGCGTATAAACATGCTAACAAGAGCCATGAAAATATCATATAAAGTTGATATTAAATGTGGACTTCTGGGTCAGTTTTTTAGTGCTTCTGAGAAAAACAGTTTTGCTAAAGTGACCTAATAAATTAACCGCTTATCTATTTATGAGTATCAGAGTAAGTCGATGATTATAGCAGACTTTGGAACTCGCCTTTGTTAGTATTCGAGTATCTATTTATTGGCTTTGGAGCTTATTGAAACATGGAGATATCACAGCGTTGGTTTTTGCTAATGGTGGTGGTTGTATTAGGTTATTTACTGGTGCTATTAGGTCCTATTTTATCACCTTTTTTAATCGCTGCTTTACTGGCCTACTTAGCTGATCCTATAGCTGATAAATTAGAGAGCTATAATATGAGCCGGACACATGCAGTACTGATTGTATTTAGTGCTCTGATGCTGTTTATGTGTTTGATGCTTTTAATACTATTGCCTAAGTTAACTGTGCAAGTCACCATTATGGTTAAACAAATTCCAATAGCCATAGATCTACTTGAAAAAAATGCATTGCCATTAATCACTCAGTATCTAGGCTTAGAGCTTGAACAGTTTAACTTTGACTTTTTTAAAGCCTTAATACGCGACAACGTTAAGCAAACCGGGAGTATTTTAAACAATGTGCTGTCTTCAATTGCTAACTCAGGTTTGGCCATTGCTGCCTGGCTAGCCAATGTTGTGCTAATTCCTGTCGTGTTATTTTACTTGTTACGTGACTGGGACATCATGGTCGCAAAAATACGTAAACTATTGCCTAGGAATATAGAGCCTACTGTTGCAGGGTTGGTACACGAGTGTGATGAAGTACTCGGTGCCTTTGTTAAAGGGCAGCTAATGGTCATGTTGGCGCTAGGGGTAATATACAGTGTCGGCTTATGGGTGGTGGGTGTCGACCTTGCTCTATTGGTAGGAATGATCGCAGGTGCTGCCAGTGTTGTCCCTTACATGGGATTCTTTGTTGGTATTGTGGCTGCGTTTATAGCCGCAATGGTGCAGTTTAATGATCCTGCGATACTTATCTGGGTGAGTTTGGTGTTTGTCATTGGGCAAGCATTAGAGGGAATGGTTCTTACGCCTTTAATGGTCGGTGATAAAATCGGGCTACACCCGGTTGCTGTCATCTTTGCAATTATGGCCGGCGGTCAGTTATTTGGCTTCATCGGTATCTTAATTGCGTTGCCGGTGGCTGCTGTGATTATGGTGCTGCTAAGGCATCTGCATTTAGGGTACAAACAAAGTGCGCTTTATGAAACGAATCAAGGTGATGAGAACGCAGGGGATGAAGAGGTACTTGAGGTGAATCTGGAGTCGCCAGTAAGTAGTGAATCATTTGAGAAAAAAGATTAGGTAGCAAGGTGGTGGGTAAAGACTCAAGCGCCTTAGTCTCATAAGATAAGGTGCTTGTTCTAAAATATAAGTTATGAGAAGAGTGCTGGGTTCTGTTTCTTTTTGCCAAATAAAAGATTGATAATTAACATGAGTACTCCGAGTGCTATGACAGCGTAAGAGCAGTAAACCAAAGCTTCAGCCATTGTTATGTCCAGCCATAACATAGGTGTGTATCCGCAAGCTTCCCAGGGCTCGAATACAGCAGGGAGCCAGACATCTAAAGGCAACCACTGTGGAAACTCGGCTTTAAATCCACAGGTGCTTTCTACTTGGTTTCTCTCAATCCTTAAGAGCAAGTCTGATTTAATATAAAAAAGTGCGCCAGCGGCACTAAGCGCTATATTCATAATATTGGCAAACAGCCTGATACGACAAAGTAACATGGCAACGAGTGCAATCGCCATGATAATGAAAATGACGGCTCGTATTTCAATACACAGCACACACGGACCGTAACCCAATTGATATTGAAAATAGAGTGCTATCAGTTCAAGGCTTAGCCCGGCGATAAAGATTAAAAACCAGTAGCTTGATGAGCGGCAGATATTTGCGGCTAGTGAAAGCATTTGGGATCCTCAAAAAATTATAGTAATGTTTTTAGTTAAAATTCAAACACAAATAAACAGTAAGTGAGAGAAAATAAATCATAAGTGCTTTGGAAGAGCAGTGTCTTTCGCCGCTATATTCCATGTTTAGACAATTAAGTTATTGTCATGTTTACCAATCGTTTATCGATTAAACACGGCAGATATTAGTATTTTTCTTTTCGTTTGTCCATCGTGCAATTTAAGGGTATTGTGTCACAAAAAATACCCTTAAAAACATGCGTTACTAAACTCTCTGTGATGAATGAAAACTTTAGTGACGGATCATTTTTTGCTGGTTGTAAAAATCCACATTAAATAATTCCAAATTAAGATAGGTGAGCAGTTATATTGAAAACATTTCAAGAAATAAAAGCGAGTTACTCTTATACAGAGCTCTGTAGAACCCTTTCGCTTGCCTGGCCGTTAATTATCGCGCAATTAGCCGTTATTGCTATCAACACCACAGATGTTGTGATGATGGGGTGGCTTGGTCCTGAGTTCTTAGCAGCTGGCACATTATCAACGGCTATATTGCATCCGTTATTACTCGCAGGCATTGGTCTACTAAGTGTCGTGACACCGCTAGTCGCGCAGAATTTAGCCGCGCGTAATTTTAAACAAATTAGACGTACGACAAGACAAGGGTTGTGGGTTGCGACTTTGCTAAGCTTTATATCCATTCCTATATTGTTACAAATAGAATCAATTATTTTATGGTTAGAATTGAGCCCATCAAGTGCTGTGTTAGCCCAATCTTACATGGATACGGCTGTGTGGCATTTGTTCCCGGCCTTTTTGTTTTTTGTGCTGCGAAATATGGTATCGGCACATAGTGATACAAAAGTGATACTTAAAATTACCATCGTTGCTATTGGTTTAAATGCTTTGGGTAATTACAGCTTAATGTTTGGCAATTTTGGCTTCCCTGCTCTTGGCTTGAGTGGCGCAGGCATCAGTACAACGATAGTTAATAGCCTTATGTTTTTGTCTCTACTTGTCTATGTGCTTAAACACCATCGCTATGGTCGCTATTTTATTCTAGTGCGTATCTATAAACCTGATTGGACTATCTTCAATAAAATACTAAAACTAGGTTCGCCGGTAGGGCTTATGATAGCCGCGGAGGCCGGTTTGTTTTCAATTGCTGCAATATTCATGGGATGGTTGGGGATACAAGAGTTGGCGGGTCATGCTGTGGCGCTTCAAATAGCCGCGATCGCTTTTATGATTCCATTAGGGTTGTCTAATGCAACCACGATAAGGGTCGGTTATGGTTATGGCGCGAAAGATAAGCAGGCGGTCATTGTGGCTGGGTGGATTTCAATAGCGCTGGGCATCGGATTTATGTTTTCAACCTTAATATTGTTTTCAATTATTCCCGATTATTTAGTGCATTTGTTTTTAGATCCATCAATAGCCACCAATAGTACCGCTATTGGTTATGCGATCAGTTATTTGTTTGTCGTGGCGCTGTTTCAAGTGGCAGACGGTGGGCAAGTTGTAGCGGCTGCTGCATTGCGCGGAATTAATGATACCAAGCTTCCTATGTATATCGCTATTTTTGGGTATTGGGTATTGGGGATGCCTACTGGGTACGTGTTGGGGTTTGTTTTTGAGTATAGAGGAGTTGGAGTTTGGCTTGGTCTAGCCGCAGGGTTAACCTCGGTTGCTTTTATCTTAATCTACAGATTCTGGAAGTTGACCAAAAAGATAGATTTTGCTGGTGTTGCAGATGGCGAATTAAGTGGTCAATAAACATTTTCAGGTCAAAAAATATAAGTTAGATATTGCTGGTCATTGTTACACTTACCGCCTCTACAGGCGCCATGATAATGATAACCAACGCTGTATCTTGTTGCTACATGGGGCAGGAGTTGCCGGTGTTGATACTTGGTCATATATCATTGCGAAATTAACGCAGTGGCAATATATTTTGGTGCCGGATTTAAGAGGGATGGGAGAGACGGTCTCTCACTGTAAAGGCGAACTTGCTTTTAGTGTAGAAGAGCTAGTAGAAGACATGCATAGTTTAGTGAGTAAACGAGGTTGGGGTAGCTTTGATCTTGCTGGGTATTCATTAGGTGCTTTAGTAAGTATGTTATATAAACAGCGCTATTCATCTCAAGTGCGTCAGCAGTACTTATTAGAACCCGGATTATTTGACTGTATAGATTGGAATGACTCAAAGAATTTAAGGGCGCAATATGCACAAGCGGTTATTGATTTAAGAAATAACCAAGCATTAACGGGTGTCACGAATTTTCTAAATACAATTTCTCCGCAAAGGAAAAGATTTCAAAAGACAGAAGATATAGTCATTGGCCGATTGTTAAAACGCCGACTGGGATTTGCTAACGCTTTACAAAGTGTCAATGATCTCGCTTTATCACTTGATCGCAAACAGTTAGTGTTAGATCAAGGAAATGTTGTGAGTATTATTGGAGGTTTAAGTGTTGAATCTATGCATCAATATCACCAACAGTTAGCAAAAAACTTACCACACTGGCAATATATCAGTATTAAGGGCTGTGATCATTCACTGCCCTATCAAAAGCCACGTCAAATAGCGGCCATTCTTAATCGAATGTCAGTATCTATCTCTAACCCTTGAATATCCCCTTGCTGTACTAATTTTTGCAGTAGCTTAGCGATGAATCCGACAGGCTCATAGGTTGTCCTAATAATTTTACTCTATTCAATATTGTCGACTATCTTAGTTGCTTTTTAGTTAAGCGTAACTGGAGTGGTGATTTCCTTTATGTCTGCTTCATGAGCTTTTGTTAACACTGCAGGTGAGTTTCAATAATAAACAGCGTGTAAGTCGAGGCTGTGTTCAGTTTTCTTGTTGGATTGTCGACAATGTTTAGTGAAAGTATTGACCCTGTGGAGAAACAAGCGTATCTTGTCTTTTAAATATTGTCGACAATCTCTGGTATTAGACTGCACTTAGGTGAATTGTGAGTAAACAAACAGCGATAGAAAAACCGAGCTTAAGCATCTCTAAATCAGGCTCTAAAGAGTTTAGCTCAGAAAAAACATTGGCTGAAAATGTGATGGATTTGTTAGTCACTGCGATTGTTAAAGGCGAGTTGGCACCTGGCACTAAAATAAGTGAGCCGGAATTGGCACGTCGATATGGGATTAGTCGAGGTCCATTGCGTGAAGCGATAAGACGATTAGAAGGGCTGCGACTTGTTGAGCTAAAGCCTCATGTTGGTGCCCGTGTCGTTGAGTTAAGTGTTAAAGAACTGATCGAGATATATCGAGTACGCGAAGCATTAGAGGGAATGGCCTCGAGGCTTGCTGCGATTTATATGACACAAGAAGAAATAGATGATTTGCGCTCGCTATTAGATCGCCATGAAGAGTCTATCTCGCAGCTAGATGGCCAATCTTATTTCCAAAAGGAAGGAGATTTGGACTTTCATTATCGCATTGTTAAGGGTAGTAAAAACGAAAAAATGCTGGAGCTGCTAGGCAGTGATTTGTACCACTTAGTGCGTATGTATCGCTATCAATTTAGCGTTTCCAGCTCTAGACCGAAAAGGGCGCTGAAAGAGCATCGTCAAATAATCGATGCGATTGAAGCACGAGACCCTGAGCTGGCCGAAATTTTGATGCGTAGGCACATCAGTGCTGCAAGATTAAATATCGAAGAAAAACTGGATAGTTAAACTCTATTATCAAGGCTCCAGTCAGCGCATTTTAAAAATGCGTCCGAGATTGGTGCGTCACTAATAAAAATTCAAATGATATTCAACAAACAAGTTGAGGAAACAATATGACAGCTATATCTCCAGGTGCGCGTTTTCGTCAAGCGCTGGCGAATAATAATCCACTGCAAATAGTCGGTACAGTTAATGCTTATCACGCGATGATGGCTGAGCGAGTGGGTCACAGTGCCGTGTATTTATCAGGAGGTGGTGTTGCTAACGCCTCCTACGGACTACCTGATTTAGGTATGACCTCAATGAATGATGTGCTTGAAGATGTACGCAGAATAAGCAGTGCGGTAGAAACACCGTTATTAGTAGATATTGATACCGGTTGGGGTGGTGCTTTTAATATCTCTCGCACTATAAAAGAGATGGAAAAAGCGGGTGCCGCAGCGGTGCATTTGGAAGATCAAGTAGCGCAAAAGCGCTGTGGCCATCGTCCAAATAAAGAAATAGTTAGTCTCAATGAAATGGTCGATCGTGTTAAGGCTGCCGTAGATGCTAAAACAGATGGTGATTTTTTCATTATAGCCAGAACGGATGCTTTTCAAATGGAGGGGCTGAACGCAGCCGTTGATCGTGCTCAAGCGTGTTTAGAAGCGGGTGCAGATGGCATCTTTGCTGAAGCTGTACACACCTTAGATGATTACAAAGCATTCTCAAAAGGTATTGAAGGTAAACATTTACTCGCCAATATTACTGAGTTTGGGGCGACGCCACTGTTTAACAAAGATGAGCTGGCTGCCAATGGTACGACTATGGTGCTCTATCCATTATCAGCATTCAGGGCTGCAAACAAAGCGGCTCTGAATGTTTACGAGACCCTGCTCAATGATGGCGATCAAAAAGCAGTAATCGATACCATGCAAACGCGTATGGAATTGTATGATTTCTTAAATTATCACGATTTTGAGCAAAAGCTCGATGCATTATTTGAACGTGAGAAACAACAATAATAACCAAAGGCTAGCACTGTTATTAAATATGATTTTTGGACAGTGAAAGTCAATGATAGGAGAAAATTATGGCTGATTCTAAGACCTTAGCAGGGGCTGGTTTACGTGGGCAATCTGCAGGTCAAACTGCGCTCTGTACTGTCGGTACGACAGGTGCTGGGCTAACTTATCGCGGCTATGATATGGCTGAACTGGCTGAGAAAGCAAAGTTTGAAGAAGTTGCTTATCTTTTGGCGTATGGACAATTACCTAACATCGAGCAATTAGCTGGGTACATTAAGCGCTTAAAGGCACAGCGTTCTTTACCACAAGCATTAAAAACAGTGTTGGAGAATATACCTAAAGAAGCACATCCTATGGATGTGTTACGCACGGGTTGTTCAATGTTAGGCAACCTTGAAACAGAGACCGATTTTTCAACACAAACTGCGCATATAGAACGTATGTTAGCGGTGTTTCCCTCTATTATTTGTTATTGGTATCGCTACACCCATGACGGTGTACGTATAGACACCAATGCGAGCGATATTGATTCTATCGGTGGTCACTTTCTGAGTTTGCTGCATGATAAGAAGCCCAGTGCTTTACATGAGCAAGTGATGAATGCCTCTTTGATTCTCTATGCCGAGCATGAGTTTAATGCCTCAACTTTCACCGCGAGAGTCTGTGCATCAACATTGTCGGATATGCACTCTTGTGTCAGTGCCGCTATTGGATCTTTACGGGGGCCTTTACATGGCGGCGCCAACGAAGCGGCTATGGAGTTGATAGAAAGCATGGATAATGCGGAGCATGCAGAGCAACAAATTTTGGGTATGCTGGCACGTAAAGATAAAATAATGGGATTTGGTCATGCTATCTATAGAACCAGTGACCCACGCAATGCCATTATTAAGAAATGGTCCAAGAAATTATCTGAAAGTACTGATAACGCGGTGTTATACGACATTTCAGAGCGCGTTGAAGCGGTAATGTGGCGTGAGAAAAAACTATTTTGCAACGCTGACTTCTTTCATGCCTCAGCTTACAACTTCATGGATATACCCACTAAGCTGTTTACGCCCATTTTTGTCTGTTCAAGAGTGACAGGCTGGACAGCACATGTCATGGAGCAGCGAGAAAACAACCGTATTATCAGGCCTAGCGCCGATTACACCGGCCCTACAAGTGCTACTTGGCTGCCTATAGAACAGCGTACATAGGTATTTTAAAAGTAAGCGTAGTTGAATCTTGCGAGCGCTAGATTTAATAGAAATGAATTAGGCGGAGCCTAAATCATCAAGGGCTTAATCAATTAAAACAACAGCGCAGTTTTTCTGTGCTATGAGAGTGTCGTAAAAGGCTAAGAGCAAAACAACACTGAGGAAAACTTGCCAAACAGTGGCACAGTCTGCTCATATTAATGAGTTTTACTGGCTGATTGGCAGGTTTTTTGACGCTGTCTTGTTGAGCCTAGTCATTTGATCCTCTCCTACATTAGTTATCGGATATGACAATGAATAGCCAATATCGCAAGCCTTTAGCAGGCATCCACCTCGATTATTTTGATACCGAATCTGCAATAGAAGATATCGCGCCAGGCGCTTATAAAAAGCTACCTTATACTTCAAAAGTACTGGCTGAAAATTTAGTACGTCGCTGCGACCCAGAGCAGTTAGAAATATCGCTGCAGCAAATCATTGAGAATAAAAGTGAAGTTGATTTTCCCTGGTATCCAGCACGTGTTGTGTGTCACGACATATTAGGCCAGACAGCTTTAGTCGATTTAGCGGGTCTGCGTGATGCTATTGCCGAGAAAGGCGGTGATCCAGCAAAAGTGAACCCTGTGGTGCCTACTCAGCTGGTGGTTGATCACTCGTTGGCGGTGGAGCATGCTGGTTTTGAAGAGAATGCTTTTGAAAAAAACAGAGCGATTGAAGACCGACGTAACGATGACCGATTCCACTTTATTAATTGGACTAAAGAAGCATTTGATAATGTTGATGTGATACCTCCAGGTAATGGCATATTGCACCAAATTAATTTAGAGCGGATGTCGCCGGTTATTCAAGCGCGTGACGGTGTGGCTTTTCCTGATACTTTAGTGGGTACTGATAGTCATACGCCGATGGTCGATGCTCTCGGTGTTATCTCTATAGGGGTAGGTGGTTTAGAAGCTGAAAGTGTCATGTTAGGGCGTGCATCTTATATGCGTTTGCCTGAAATAGTTGGCGTAAAGCTTACAGGTGCGCCAGCTGAGGGGATTACTGCTACCGATATCGTACTGTCATTAACCAAGTTTTTACGTGAAGCAAAAGTCGTCTCTACTTATTTAGAATTCTTTGGCGAAGGTGCCGCCAAATTAACATTGGGGGACAGAGCGACAATCTCTAATATGACGCCGGAGTTTGGTGCTACTGCCGCGATGTTTTACATCGATGAAAATACCATTGATTATTTAAAACTTACTGGACGTGATGATCAGCAAGTCGCTTTGGTTGAGCGCTATGCGAAGCTCACTGGTCTGTGGGCTGATGATATGAAAGAAGCACATTATCAGCGAGTGCTGGAGTTCGATCTGTCGAGTGTATGCAGAAGCATCGCAGGGCCATCAAACCCGCACAATGTAGTACCAGTTACAGAATTAGCTGAGCGTGGTCTAGCGGCAAAAATTGAGGAGTCTGGCGATCTAATGCCCGATGGTGCGGTTATTATTGCTGCGATTACCAGTTGTACTAATACTAGTAACCCGCGCAATATGATTGCAGCAGGGCTTATTGCCAAAAATGCCAATCAAGCCGGTCTTGTTCGCAAGCCCTGGGTAAAAAGCTCACTTGCACCAGGCTCTAAAGCGGTTAGCTTATATCTAGAAGAAGCAGGTTTATTGTCTGAGCTCGAGAATCTAGGTTTTGGTGTGGTTGCTTTTGCCTGCACATCTTGCAATGGCATGAGTGGTGCATTAGATCCTGTGATAAAGCAGGAAATTATCGATCGAGATTTATACGCCACGGCGGTCCTTTCAGGTAATCGTAATTTTGATGGGCGTATACATCCGCATGCCAGCGAAGCCTTTCTGGCGTCACCTCCATTAGTGGTCGCCTATGCATTGGCAGGTAGCATCAGGTTCGATATTGAAAAAGATGTGCTAGGTACTGATGCGAGTGGTGGTGAAATTCGCCTTAAAGATATATGGCCAACGGACGCGCAGATCGACGCTGTATTAAAACGTAGTGTAAAGCCTGAGCAGTTTCGCAGTGTTTATATCCCAATGTTTGATCTATCAGATAAAAGTAAAAAGCAGGTCGATCCACAATATGATTGGCGTGAACAAAGTACGTATATCCGACGTCCTCCCTACTGGGAAGGCGCGCTTGCAGGGGAGCGAACCCTTAAAGGCATGCGACCACTAGCGGTATTGGGCGATAATATAACCACCGACCACTTATCGCCTTCAAATGCGATAATGCTGGATAGCGCAGCAGGTGCTTATCTCGACAAAATGGGTTTGCCTGAAGTAGATTTTAACTCTTATGCGACGCATAGAGGAGATCACCTAACGGCGCAGCGCGCGACATTTGCCAATCCAAAGCTATTCAATGAAATGGTCAAAGAAAATGGTGAAGTGGTGCAGGGCTCACTGGCACGTATTGAACCTGAAGGCACAGTGTCACGCATGTGGGAGGCTATTGAAACTTATATGGAGCGTAAGCAACCGCTGATTATTGTAGCTGGTGCTGATTATGGCCAGGGCAGTTCGCGTGACTGGGCGGCTAAAGGCGTGCGCTTAGCAGGGGTTGAAGTTATTCTCGCAGAAGGCTTTGAGCGCATACATCGCACTAACTTAGTGGGTATGGGGGTTTTACCTTTAGAATTTAGATCGACTGACAATCGCATTTCTCTATTACTGGATGGCAGTGAGACCTATGATGTCATCGGGACTCCAAGCCCGCGAGGAGAGCTTAGCGTAAAAATTACCCGTAGCAGTGGAGCGCAAGTCGAAGTGAAGGTGATTTGCCGTCTAGATACTGCAGAAGAGCTCTCTATTTATCAAGCTGGTGGTGTTTTACAGCGTTTTGCGCAAGATTTTCTAGCCTCAAGTTAAGCGTGGAAAACTAAGAATACAGCGAATATGTTCCCAAAATGTTCGCTGTATTGCAAAGTTGAGAAATTTATAAGGAACTAAGCATGACACATGTCCCGCAAATTAAAATCCCCGCAACTTATATGCGTGGTGGTACCAGTAAAGGCGTGTTCTTTCGCCGACAAGATCTGCCAGATGCTGCGCAGGTAGCAGGTGAAAATAGAGATGCGCTGTTGTTAAGAGTGATAGGTTCTCCAGATCCGTACAATAAGCAAACTGACGGTATGGGCGGGGCTACATCGAGTACCAGTAAAACGGTCATACTCGATAAAAGCAGTAAGGCGGGTCATGATGTCGATTATCTGTTCGGCCAAGTTTCAATCGACAAGCCTTTTGTTGATTGGAGCGGTAACTGCGGCAACTTAACGGCGGCAGTTGGAGCTTTTGCGATTAGCAGCGGCTTGATAGATGCGCAGCGAATACCTGAAAATGGTTTATTTACTGTGCGTATATGGCAAGTGAATATTAATAAGACCATTATTGCGCATATTCCTATGACTGATGGTCAAGTACAAGAGACGGGAGACTTTGAACTAGACGGCGTTACGTTTGCAGCGGCTGAAGTTGCTATAGAGTTTTTGGACCCTGCGGGAGATGGCGCTATGTTTCCTACCGGCAATGTAGTGGATGATCTTGAAGTGCCAGGTGTAGGTGTATTACAAGCGACAATGATCACAGCGGGCATTCCCACTATTTTTGTCAACGCGGCACAGCTGGGATTTAGTGGTATAGAATTGCAAGATGACATTAATAACGACCAGAGTGTGCTGGATAAATTTGAATTGATACGCAGTCACGGTGCACTTAAAATGGGCTTGATTTCAAATCTGGATGAAGCCAAAACACGTCAGCACACCCCAAAGGTTGCCTTTGTGGGGCCTGCGCAAGACTACCTCAGCTCTTCAGGGAAAGGTATTAAAGCGACTGAGATTGATTTGAATGTACGCGCCCTATCAATGGGGAAACTACATCATGCAATGATGGGGACAGCTGCTGTTGCTATCGGTACTGCCGCAGCTATTGATGGTACTTTGGTAAATTTGGCGACTCAAAAGCCTGCTGGGAGAGAAGTGGTCTTTGGACACCCATCTGGAACTTTATTAGTCGGAGCTGAAGCCAGTACCAATAATGGACAATGGCAAGCAGATAAAGTGATGATGGGAAGGAGTGCCAGAGTACTGATGGAAGGCTGGGTAAGAATTCCAGGAAAATACATATAAAACGTAGCATCATATAGCCATGTTAACTCTTGATTTTACGCTGGATAAACAATGAACACTAGCATCACAGAAAAGGACTATTTTGAGCATAGCTTTAAAGCCCTCGAAGCAAGAGAACAGCAGTTTTACGATATCAGTTTTGAAGCTTGTGAATTTAAAAACTGCGATTTAAGTGAAGCCGCTTTTAGCAACTGTCGCTTTATAGATTGTGATTTTAATGACTGCAACCTCAGTGCAGTAGCGTTAAATGGTTGCCGCTTTAATGATACAAGATTCAAGAATTGTAAAATACTAGGTGTGGATTGGGGCAAAGTGACTTGGCCAAATATAGTGTTAGAAGATTTGCTAAGCTTTGATCAATGTATATTAAATGACAGTAGTTTTCATGGGCTTACCTTAAAAGGGCTTAAGTTGGTCAATTGTCGCTTACTTGAGGTCGATTTTCGAGAGGGGAGTTTTGCTGGTGCAGATTTTAGTGACTCTGACTTCACGAGAAGCCTTTTTAATCGCACCACTCTAATTGACGCCAATTTTTGTGAGGCGACTAACTACAGTATTAATATTAATAATAATATTATTAAAGGCGCAAAATTTACTCGCATTGAAGCCCTGTCACTACTCGACGGATTAGAGATAGAGCTGTTTGATTAATTTGCAGTTGCAGAAGTCGGTGTCGTCTGCTGCTTTGATTGTGAAATAGGCAGTATTAGGGTGAAACATGTTCCTTTACCTAGTTCACTGGTAACGGTTATTTCGCCTTGGTGTTGCTTTATGATCCCGTAGGAAACTGATAGACCCAGACCGGTACCACTACTGACATCTTTAGTGGTAAAGAAAGGGTCAAATAATTTATCCATGTTTTTTTTGTCAATACCAGAACCGTTATCCTCAACTTCAATCACAACGGTATCATTAGCAGCTTTGGTTCTAATAGTGATAACCCCTTTGTCAACAAATGACTGGGATGCATTCATAATCAAATTCAAAAACACTTGGTTTATTTGTGAAGGGAGACATTCAATGTTGGGAATATCCGAATATTCACGGTTTATGTCGGTGTTGTATTTAAGTTGATACGAGGCAATGCCTAAAGTGCTTTCTAGCCCCTGATGAAGGTCAAAAAGCTCTAAATTATTGTCATCGGTTCTAGAAAAACACAGCAAGTCTTGAACAATTTTTTTGATTCTATTGAGTCCTTCAATCGACTCGCTAATCATCTCCTGAGCGTCTTGTTTTAAATACTCAAAGTCTATTTCTTGTTCAAATTTAGTAATTTTGCTGTTTTCATCTAATAAGTGGGCAAAATGTGTTTTGTAATAATCAATAAGTTTGAACAGTTGTTGGTTGTTTTCACCAAGAGCGTGGGTATTGGAGTTAATAAAGGCAATAGGATTGTTAATTTCATGGGCAACACCTGCGGCTAACAAGCCTATAGATGCCATTTTTTCCGATTGTAGTAATTGGCTCTTGGTTTCCTTTAAGTTAGCTATTGTGTTTTGTTGTTCAATATATTTTTGCTTTAAAGCGAACTGCAGTTTTTTGTTTTTACTAATATTAGTGGCCGAAAATAAGAAACTATCAGCAGAGCCTTGCTCTGAGTAAATAGCCGTAAGATTGGCAGTTAAATATATATTTTGGTGGTGTTTATCACTAATAGTAAGTTCGTAATTAGTGCTTTGGTTAGGTTGTTTTTGCTGGTGGGGCAATGCAGTAAAAGCACTGAAATCAATTTTTTTAAATAGCTGGTCGTTAAATAGTTGTTGAATCTGCGATTTCGTTTGACCGGTAAGTGCCAGAAAGCTGGGTGTAGCATATTGAACTTGACCTCCAGGGGTGAGAATGACAGATAATGTTGGGCTTTGCTCGACTGCTCTTAATAAATGGATGTTCACCTTACTGAGTTTATCGTTACTATCGCGAAGAGATTGCAAGGTAAGCTCAAGCTTATCAGTTGTGTCAGTTAACGCGAGTTCGAAAAGTTGTAGCTCATTTAGTTTGTCAGGATAGAGTGTTTGGTGATTCTGACGTTTATCTAAGGGTAACTGTCTTACCATGGACATTAGCTTCATTAATGGCTGGCTTAATAGCTTTTGACCAAAATAAATAAAAACCAGCCAAAGAATAACGGTTTTAATAATAGCAGCGCCAATTAACGCTATTAAACGCGGCTGCACTTCTTCTATGACCACATTGTTGTCGGAGTGGAAGATGGCCAAGCCAATATTTTGCGTCGACAGTTCAGTAGGATCTGTTAATTTAAACGGGTATCGATAGCTGCTCGCTTGTTGGTTCTCTGGTAGAGTTGGAGAGTCATTTTGAATATTAGGGATCTCACCCGCGGTCGCCATTAATGAACCATCATCATCAAATACTTGCACACCGACAATAACTCTTTGAGAAATAATACCTTTAAGTAAACTCTCTAGTAATGGCTCGTCTAAGTGCCATAGCGCTGTGGCCAACCCTTCTTCAACTAATGGTTGGTGTTCCATCATTAGTTGTTGTACTCGATCTTTTGTTTGGCTGTATTCCAGCCACGCTTGAGATAA
>Ga0105354_1001426_pt1 | contig 14686 bp, 15 predicted proteins | sample GOMGulsemesocosm_FD_83658 | JGI IMG/M metagenome (GOLD analysis project Ga0105354, IMG submission 83658) | Methane-oxidizing microbial communities from mesocosms in the Gulf of Mexico - GOM9B Gulf of Mexico | ecosystem: Environmental > Aquatic > Marine > Cold seeps | place: USA: Gulf of America...
AAAAATTGATGCACATTGGTCATGCTCTGCCATTCGTTTATCAGTGCCTGCTTGTCTACTTGAAGAGAGTCAACAGTCTCTGTCTCTGCCGGTAAATCACTAAAGCCCAGTGGAGCAGAATTATCAACTTTAAACTGATTAATTAACGTCGCAAAAGCTTCTGTATCGCTCGTTGGCTGCAGATAGATTTTTTGAATAGCGCCGCCTGCACAATCAAAGAACTGTAAACTATATCTATAACCATCTTTAATGGCTTCTTGTACAGCAAAACCACTGGCCCAACGACTGACAATAATACGCAAGTCAATTTTTCTATCTTCAGAAATCACTAGCCCCATAGGCCCTCTGACACTGACATTACTGTAAACGCCTTTGCGCTCATGCACTGCGCTGTCATTGCGAGTGAGTGTCATGATGTAACCAAGAGAAGGCAATGTCTGAATAATATCGGCAAAGCTCGTCGATAAACGCACACTAGTGACGCCACATTGCTGATCAATCATTGCAGCTTCTGATACTTGTAAACATTGCGCCTGTTCTCTACGACGCAGTTTTGGTTGTTCTACACTTAACAATTTATAACGCTGATTGAGTTCACTACCTGTTTCTGAGTCGCTAAAAAATGCTCGTAAATTTTCCACGTCCTGCTCCTAATTATTGATTTATTATTACTAATAAACGGCAATTGAGCTCAACGCTCAATTGCCATACTGATTAAAAACTGCCAGTTATCGCCACCCGAAACTCACGTCCAGCATGAATCGCGTCTGATTTATCAAATACTTTTTTGTCGTTGATATTCATGATATTTGCACTGAGTTCATAATTTTCAGAGAAGCTTTTTACCACCCCTAGGTTAATCACCCCATAACCTGATATTTTGTCGGTATTGTCAGCATTGGTATATTGCGCACTCACCCCTTGTAATGACGCGGATACTGTCGCATCAATAAAGGCTATTTTTTGGCTGTAATTCAAATTAGCGATATGCTTAGGTCTATCTATGATTTGATTTCCATCATTTGTACCGCCGTCACGATTAACGGCATCGGTATATGTGTAGTTAAATGACAGCTTTTTACCCTTTTGTAGCTGCCAAGAAAAGCTACTCTCTAATCCCCTAATTTCAGCTTTATCGACATTTGAATAGAGGTTTATTTGATTACCGCTACCGTCAACTCCACCATCTGCAGTGGTAATCATGTTCTCAATATCTGAAGCAAAAACACTCACCCCTGCCGACAAAGTATCGCCGATGTAATCAAAACCTATCTCCGCCGTTTGGCTCTCTTCAGGCTTTAAATTGTCATTACCCATATAGACACGCCCCGGCCCACCTGAAATCACATAGTTTGATGACCCTTCACGTATAGCGGGTGACATACGTCCTTCTGCATAGCCTACTTTTACTGACCATTGATCGTTTAGCTCGGTATTCCAATAAATTTTAGGGCTTAATTCACCGCCATACTTGTTGTGATCTTCATAAGAAAACCCCAAAGTTAGGGTGTTATTTTCATTTAAATCAATGGCATTTTGACCGTACATAGATGCTGATTTAAAGGTATCTTCGAAATCTCTATTTGGTCTTCTAACATTTTCTACACGATAGCCAATACCTGCAGTGAGGTATTGAGTTTCTGTCAGTGCACCATCGACTGACCAACTGGCATTTCTATCTTTGATAAACCAATCTGTCCCCGAATCATCAATATCATTGATTGCATTAGACAGTGATAAACTCGAATTGAACTCGGCTATTTTAAAAATATAATCTAAGCCAAACAGCATTTTAGTCTGATCAAGCTCATCAGTAGACACACCAGAAAACCCAGTACTTTGGTTTACTGAATCCTCCCGCCCATTGATATAACTTAACTCAATTCTATCTTCCTCATTAATCTGCATTCCCAGTTTCAACTGTGCATTTGTTACCTCACTATCAGGATGACCTGAGGTACCATCACTATTGAGGAAACCATCGTTCAACTGTCTATCAATATTTAAGCTCAGATCAAAGCGTTCGCCTATTTTTCCACCTGTTGAAAAATTGACTCCCTTGCCATCACCGCCAGCACCGATTATGTTTTTTGCAGAAACGGTAATGCTACTGCGCCATTGAGCTTCAGGTTTTTTCGTGATGATGTTAATCACCCCAGAAAGCGCATCGGTACCATACAGGCTAGAGGCCGCTCCGCGGATAACCTCAATACGATCGATATTCTGGATCGCGACCCAATTAGTACGATTACTTGGACTACCTGAAATATTCCTTTCAGCGTTAGCTATACGCTTACCATCTATCAATACCAAGCTGTACTCAGAAGCCATGCCGCGGATACGTATTTCACTGCCTGCTGTACCTCCTCCCGCCCCTACTGAGATACCCGGTAAGTTAGACAGAGCTTCTTCGACACTGCGCGCACCACTGGCTTTAATTTCTTCTGCAGTCACGACACTGACCGCCCCTGAAAACTCTTGCGCAGCGATAGGCGCTTTCGCGGAAATAAAAATAGTATCATCACTTTGCGCAGCGTTAATTAAATGGGTGTTGGCGAGCAAAAACGCGGCACTTAGTGCAGTTAAACGGAACTTCATATTACAACCTATAGAATAAAAACAGCCGATTGGCTGGGACGATTTTTAGTTGCACTACTTGGCTGCCGCAATGGGTAGGTGGCTATACTAGGCAAGGGGAAATGGGTATTTTGAAAATTATTTAGTGAGTATCAACTTCCCGTTACGCGTTATACGCAACATATAACGCTGATCATTATGGGTAATGACCAATTCTTTTTTTCCTTGCATTAATTCATGAGTCGTAACGTTTTGTGGAACAGCAGAGGCGGCAGGAATGGTAACGGACATTGATAATTCCAGAAATCTAAATGATAATGATTTAGATTTAAGCATTTATTTTTATACTATTCAAGCTTTTTTCCGCTTTAATAAAAATAAATAAGAACTTATGACTCAAAATAGCGACGGTGTTTTTTACTTCTAACCGTACTTTTTAGCTCAGTATATAAAAGCTGTCTCAAATCTGCTTTCTCTCGCTAGCATCGTCCAAGCTCGATAGGCTCCTAGCTAATACGTGGCTAGGATCCTGATTTAATACCCTAGAGAAATGTACATTAGCCCGCTGTACTTGCTGTAATTGTAGCGCACAAAGTCCCATTAACATTTCAATTTTGATTGGGCTGTCCACGCTATTTTCAAAGGCTTTCTGCGCATTACTATAAGCCAACTGCCACTGCTTATTTTGATAATAAAGCTGAGCCAGTTGTTGATAATTTTGAGTACTTGGCGCACTTTTCTCCAGTACTTCAATCGCTTTAGTAAACATTTTAGCTGCGCGATAAAAATATATCAGAAACTGCACACCTTCTTCACTTTGCAGATACTTCCGCTCAATTGCTCGCTCTATTACTTTGCTTGCAGCAGAGGGATTGCCACTTTGTGACAAACCACTCGCCAGCCATTTAATATGCTCTGAGCTTTGTAACACGTCATTTTTAAAAGCACTGTATAAAAGTGCCGTTGCATCCTTTTTATTGCCTTTTTGTTCATGCAGCATCGCCAGCGCTAACCAATACGATTGCTGTAGCGGTGCAAGTTCCAGCAATTGCTTTAAAACCTTTATCTGCTCAGACTCATCGCCTAAACCACGCTCTATTGCCAGTAAAGCTTGATACCAACTCAGCTTGGGCTTACCTGTTTTCGACAGCGCTTTTAATAGCATTTTCTTAGCAGCTTGCCATTGCTCTAACGCTTTGTAACTCAAGCTAGCACGCAGGTAATCTTGAGCAGTGAAAGACGAGCGTTTACCTTGCACTAACACTTTTTGCCACAACAACCAGTGATCAATACTGCGCTGCCAATCTTTCAACTGGTAACTCGCTTGCATCAATTGGGCTTGAATATTGTGTTGATCTTTTTTCGGCAGTACCCCAAAAGACAATGCTTGCTGATAATACTGCCTGGCCATAGCCCAATTACTTTCAGCCAGCGCTAAATTCCCCATGATCTGCCAACTCAGTGCATGTGCATATTGACTGTGCTTTTGCTGCGTAAAATCCTGCAACATATGCAAAGCTTGTTTGTTTTTCCCTGTCTCGATACTTTTATTCGCAAAAGAGAGCACCTTATGCTCTGCACTTGATAACACTTGCGTTTTCGCCTGACAAATACCGCTGAGCAATAGCAGACAAAATAGAGGTATATAGGCTTGATTCATCACATTACTTATCCAATTTAAAGACTAGTCGCTGAGTCCTTCTATAAGCGCGGGCTACTTTTGTAAACTTCCATCTAGCCACGGCTTTTAATACGGCTTTATTAAATACCTTTGCAGGCCTCGCACTGGTTATCCTTAAACTACTTTTATCAACCAAACCATTACTATTCACCAGAAAACTGACAACAACCTCCCCTTCTATTCCCCGCCTTCTAGCTCTTTTAGGGTAAGTAGGCCGCACTCTTGATATGGGCTTAGATGACGTACTGCCATTGTTAGTGACGGCTCCAGCTGTATTTGATGCTGTATTGCCCCCCTCTGCATTAGCGGCTGTCGATGTCAGTGAACTCGCTTTAGAATGGGACGATTTTTTAGCCGCTTTAAGCACTTTATCTGTCGGCTTTTGCGCAATTTTTTTTACAGGTTTTTTTTCAACTCTTGTAGGCGCAGGCGTGGTTTTTTTAACCTGCTTTTTTTGGGGCACTACCGCTTTAGCTGGAATTGGCTTAGGAATCTCAACCAAGCCATTTTCCAAAGGCTCGAATAACTCTTCAAGTACAATATCCGCCACCTGTGGTTCTGCTAACGAAATATCGAGCTCTGGTTCATCAAAGTCTAACGCCAATGTTATTTCAGGGATTTCTACTTGAGTTTGCACAAACGCTGGCAGCGTTAGAGGATCAAACTCGCTAATACTCAAAGCCGCTGTCGGATTAAAATCTATATCACTGATATTAAAACTGGCAGGTGCTTGCATTGGCGGCATAGCTATTTGCTTAATCCCCCCTAAGCCCGCCAATTGCACCATCAACAGCAGCAGTAGTAAAACGACCAGCCCAGACACAGGCCCTAGCACTAGATGCCTCATTCTGACTTCTTTGTAGCAACCGCTACTTGCTTCACTCCCAGCCCTCTAACTTCATCGAGCAAGTGAATAAGATCGCCTGTGGGGGTATTTTGGTCGGCTCTAATCAACACCGATAAAGCTGTTGTTTCGGCCAATTTTGGCACTAGAGTATTGGCTATTTGCGCTTGAGATATTTCTTTTTGGTCATACCAAATTTGCCCCTCATCATCTATAGTAATAATCATGCCTTTGGATTTTGGCTCACTGCCTAAAGACGAACTCGGGCTATTAATCTGAACACCTTGCTCTTGCACAAATGTGGTTGAAACAATAAAGAAAATCAACATGATAAACACCACATCCAGCATCGGAGTCATATCGATAGTCGCCTCTTCAGCAGCGCTGGTTAAGTTGATACGAGATCTCATGAACGCATCTCTCCAACCTGCTCAACTGCAGCTTTTACCGCCATTTTATGGAGCGACAGCCCCTCTAACAACAAGTGCTTGGCCACCACTAAGCGCTGCAGATAAACAAACAGAAACATTGCGCTGATAGCGATGACCATGCCCGCCATTGTTGGTAATATGGCACGCGCAACAGCTGCAGCCATTGTTTGCGCATTCGCAACACCGCTATGACTAATCACATCAAAAATTTCTATCATACCAACCACTGTTCCTGTTAACCCCAACAATGGACAGACATTAATGGTCGTGCGGATCAACCCCATTGAATGATTTAACAGCATCTGCGCTTTCAACATTTGCTGCGTGAGTTGATATTGACTCATGTTCTGCTGAGCCATATGCAGTAACTTGGGGAATTCGACTTTTAAAGCCCAGACTTTTACCAACAACAGGCTCCATAGTACAAATGCCGTGACCACTAACACAATTAACACCCCCCCCCCTGCTGCAAACAATTGCTGCACTGAGGTCAGGTCAATCGAGGATAGGATCAACTCAAGCAAGAGCAAGACCCTCAAGTGTTATATCTGTGCTCGTCTTCTCTGTATTCGCCGCAGACGCTATGACTGGTTCTTTACCTCTTCGCTCATTGCTGTCGTTTTTATCCACAAAGTAGTCACTGAGTAGCCCTAAGCTCTGCTGCTGAATCAATTGCAAAATGGCTTGCGACTTAGATGAAATAAAACTATGACAGAACAACAGTGGAATAGCCACACACAGTCCCATGACAGTCGTTATCAATGCCTGAGAAATACCGCCAGCCATCAGCTTAGGGTCACTGGTCCCCAACAACGTAATACTCTGGAATGTTTCTATCATGCCAGTGACCGTACCTAGTAGTCCTAATAATGGCGCGACAGCCGCCAAGAGTTTAACCAGAGAATGGCAGCGCTCTAACTTGGGTATTTCTGATAACATGGCTTTATCAATCAGCAACTCTGCACGCTCTAGAGACTCTACACCTTTAGCGGCTTTAAGCACTCTGCCTAAAGGATTATTACTCACCATGCTTTGCAGCTTTATTGACCGTTGAATCTTACGACTCACCCAACTCATATACAACACACGCCAAAGCGCAATCATCCCCCCTAAAGCACCTAAAGCCAAAATAATATAGCCCACTAATCCGCCTTGTTCTATTCTCTGACGAAGGTTCGGAGTACGGCTTTGCTGATCAAGCAACTGACCTTTTAAAGGATCGATGGTTAATTGATTACTGGTGCCATTTACAAACTCCCTTGCCTGTTGTTTTAGCGCTTCACTGACACCCATTCGCACTTGCAGAAAGCCTGTATTAGCATTAATAGCGAGATAGTTACCTTGCGCATCTATGGCATTAAATGAGCCTATTTGCAGAACCTCGGTAGCTACCGTATTACCCTTTTCATCAATCACTTTTCCATCAAAACGGCTGATACCAGCTTTGGCTGTCATTTCCTGCATTAGTATCAACCACAACATTTTCAAGTCTTGTAATTGAGGCACGTCATCACTATTGGCAAAAGCAAGTGCCTGTTGAGCACCCTGAAAACGCGCGCTAGAAAAACTGTTATCTAGTGTTTCAGAAGCCTGTTTAGCGTACTTTTTAGCAAAGGCAAATAGCGCACTTAGCTGCACACTACGTTGAACTAATTCATCGTTTTTTTCTGCGTTTTGTTCGTTCAACGCTGTAAATTCAGTTAGAAGTTGTTGTTGATGCTGCTTTTTTAGCGAAATTTTATCGCGTAAGGTTTGTAACTGTAATTGTCTATCTGCGCCACTTTTAACGAAATCAGCTAACCGTTGATCTTCTTGTAATTGATGTTGTGCTAGCGAACTTTTAACCTTTTTAAGTACATCAGCCATATTCTCGCTGGCACTACTTAAACTGCTAAAACACATGAGTAGAGCGACGAACATTGGAAGCTGTATAACGCTCACTGTGTAACCCCCCTTAAACTAAAATTAACTAATTTAGGAGCAGCGATTTCGGCCGCCATATTCATCGCCACCTTTAACTGCGCATTGTTTTCATCATCTAGCTTGTTCCAATGTCCACTAACTCTGTCTAAAAGTGACGAACTACTGCCATCTAAACGCTGGTAATACAAAGCGACTCTGCCTAAACGTAGAAATTTGACTTGCGTCTCTAGACCATCAATTCTGACGCTGCCAGCATAGCTTTGCATTTGATGCGCATATTGATCTTCTTCAAAAAAGGCCTCTAATAGTTTTTTATATTTAACACTGACATTGAAGCTGGGGTTGTCAATATCTTCACCCAAACGCCGGATTTGGTTGATTCTATGCTCCTTCAAGAAAGGAATATCGGCCTCGACAAACGCCGCCAAGCTTTGATACATCTGTGTCATTAACGGTGTTATTTCACGATCAATGTTGGCGACAGAGTCCAATTGCTGAGAAAGACTGCGTGAACTTTCCTGCGACAGCTCTATTTTTGCCAGCAAAGTAGCATTATAAGAATCAATATCCGATAGCCGACGGGTTAATTGAAGAAACTCTTGATCGAAAGATTTTTGTTCATGGCTGAGTTGGTCTATTTCTTTTTGCACTCGCGCAGATTTGGCATGGGCGCTACTCACTTGTTTGTTTACATCATCTACAGATGCCGCAAACAGTGCAGGTGATGCATTTAGTAAACCAGTAGTAACGATAACGTATAAGGTAATATATTTCATATTAATCTAAATGAGAGTGATTGGCGTTTCGCTATATTAAAAGATATTCATTCTCATGTGCAACCTTTTTTTACATATACACTTCGGACTTCGTTTAATTAAAAGAATTGTAGAATATTTGAGATAGTTTCCGTCCTGAAAGAGGAAACTGGATAGACCGAAGATTTCGTTTTATCGAGGAAAAGATGCCTAAAGAGGCAGCAGTGCAGAGTGTATGAAATAGTCAAGATAGGTCGATACCTTGACTATTTACTTTCAACACAAACATCGTCTAAGTGAGTAATGTACCGCCTTCCACATCCACTATTGTGCCGGTGGTATAACTATTAGTCATCGCAAAAATAACACCCTGTGCCACTTCTTCTGGCTTGCCTGCACGGCCCATTGGAATATGCGCGGTCATATCTGCAAGCTTTTGTGCTTTTTCTTCGCCCATCGCATCCCACATCGCTGTATCGATTAAGCCTGGGGAAACACCATTAATTCGCTTAGGGGTAATCTCTACACTCAGCGCTTTGATAAACGCCTCAACGGCACCTCCAGTACAACTAAGTGATGACATTCCAGGCTTATATTTACGGGCAGGCGTACCACTAACTAGCGTAATAGAGCCCGTAGTTTTGACAAACGGCTCACCATTTCTGACGACATTGGTGTAACCCCAAAACTTTTGAAAAGCGGCAGAAAATTGCTCGGCTGTTTGCTCTGTGAAAGGGGCTATCGTACGATCAGCACCAGTAGCGGCTGAAACTAAATAGTCAATCTCGCCCGCCTCTTCAAAAAGAGTTTTGAGGCTCGCTTCATCATGCGTGTCTGCCAGCCGAAAACTCACTTTTTCGTCACAGTGGCTTTTGGCCTTCTGTATATTCTCTTGTGATCTTCCCGCCGCATATACAACAGCCCCTAGTGCAGATGCAGCTTGTACAACAGCTAAACCAATGCCCGAAGTACCACCTATCACAACGACAACTTTTTCTTGTAAATTTTTCATTTATAACTCCGTAATTTAGTCAACTTCGATCCGATAAGATGGCCGTAGCCAGAGCGACTCAGTTACTCAAGGTGAGCACTACAAGATATAGCCGTCTGGTTATTCCAAACAGCTAAAACTAGCAGTGTGCAAATTGAATGAGAGAGACGTTCGTAGCAAGCGGCTGTTTCTAGATGAAAGCTAGTTATTGATAATAAATGTTTGAAGATTCTAGCAAGAGTACAAGATGAGTCGCAACCTCATCTCTTTATTTTATATCTGTAGCTACTCGGGCTTAATCAATCGCCAGAAGAAAAAGTATATTTTGGATAATCTTTCTTCACCTTTGAGGCAGTAGCAAGCTAATTAACAATAAACTAATATGACCATTTCCCGATTCATTCGCATAAGTTGAGCGCTTAATTCTATAACCTCTACAACAAACTCATAAATACCCCTAAAAATGTTATCGCTATACAAATTTTTTGTTACTTCAAAACCCGCTTTAGGGGGTTTTATCATTCGAAACCCATCCCGTTACTAAGAGATAATTGTAGGTTTTTCAACTTAGTGAGCCCTCTGAGAATACAGGGGCATCTAACAGACTAGGAATGAGGAGCTGTTATTTGAGCACAAAAGCGACTAGCAGATAATATTCGCAAACACACGCTTTTTTAGCGCCTTAATGCTTTTCGGGAAATTAGCCTGTAATTTGGATCTGTTTTTGTAGATTTTCGCCTACAAAACAGGTACTAATACTGTCGCTTTTTACCATCAAATCACTACGTCAATCAATAATCATTTTTCACCGAACATCAAGAGCGTTTATATCGCGTGCTATGAGGCCAAAAATTAATGACGAACAGAGAAATCAAATTTTCAAGTGAACAACAACTTGTTTCCATCACTGATTTACAAGGCAAGATACTTTACGTCAATGATGAGTTTTGTAAGATTAGCGGCTTCGAAAGAGATGACTTGATCGGTAGTGATCACAATATCGTCCGACACCCCGACATGCCTAAAGCTGCTTTCGCCGATCTCTGGAGCAAGCTTAAGCAAGAGCAAGCGTGGCGTGGCTTAGTTAAAAACCGCTGCAAAAATGGTGACTTTTACTGGGTTGACGCTTATGTCACTCCGCTTTACGAAAACAACAAAGTAACAGGCTATCAATCAGTACGAGTAAAACCCAGCCAGGAAAACTGCGACGCGGCTACTAACCTATATGCAGATATTAACAAATCAAAATCAACCTTTGATTTTCATGCCCATTCAGCGGCTAAATACACGCTATTTGGCGCACTTCTGCTGCTCTCCATCTTCGCTCAATTCTATTTCGACAACACTATTGCGAGTATCGCGGTCCAGCTAGCCTCCATTGCCAGTATGTTCATTATTTTTTCTGAAGAGCTGATTACTTTTCCCTCTTTTGCAAAGCAACTAACAAAGAAAATTGATAGCCCATCACGGCAAGTCATTTGCGGCAAAGGATTTACCGCAATTATCCGTTACCAGTCTGAACTTCTGCAATCAAGGATAACTACCGTACTCGGCAGAGGAGTCGATATAGGCGCACGCTTGACTGTCATCTCGCAACAGCTAAATCAATCAGCCGACCTATCGCTTGAGGGTATTGAGAGGGAAAAGTACAACCTTAAAGAATTATCACTCGCCATCTCTGAGTTCAACAGCACTATTCTTGCTGTAAACAACAACATAGCCCAAACACATGAACAGGTCGAAGAGGTTTACACTGAATGTAAAACAGCCACCACGGTTATTCAAACAACTCAACAAACCATTGTAAAGCTATCTGATAACGTAGGGGCAGCTGCCCTAACCGCAACTGGCATGATTGAGAACGCCAACGACATTAGTCAGACGATGGCAGAGATCAATGGCATTGCAGCGCAAACTAACTTACTTGCTTTAAATGCTGCCATTGAAGCGGCACGTGCCGGCGAACAAGGTAGAGGTTTTGCCGTTGTTGCCGATGAAGTCAGAAATCTGTCAAAGCGAACGCAGCAAGCAGCCAGTAGCATTCAAGAATCAATCGTACAGTTGCAAGAAGTACTGGGCGGATTTAGTGAAACAATGGCGCACAGTAAAGAACAGGCCCAGAACTGCGCCGATGAAAGCAATACGACCCGCGCATCAATCGATAACATCACCCAATTGATGAGCCTAGTTAGTAGCAAAACTTTAGAAGTAAGCTCCGCGACAAACCAGCAGCAAACAGCGACAAGTCAATTTATTGAAAGCCTTAACGAAATTGAGGATATATCTAGACAGAACGCTGACCTATCATTAACCGTTAAAGAAAATGGCATCGATGTTAATAGCAAAACAGTAGAGATTAACGAATTGAGCAAAACATTTAAATAGCGCCTTTAAGCAAAACAAAAGCATTGTTTTCATTTGCCTTTGTTGTTTAAATAGCGATGAATTATACGCAGTATGAATCATCGCTATTTAATACCCCCTACAATCAAAAACGGCCATGATTAAATTTTTATATACCTAGTCGGCGCCATCAAGACAGGTAATACGAATGCACTTTCTGGGGGCCTATGCTATTTTCAATAAGCTTGGTCGCAGTTGACCAGTCTGTTTTCGGACAATCCCCTAGACCACTTTCACTTTTATTACCGAGAACAACATGTCACTGGCATTAATCACACTGTTTATTCCCACGTTCTTTTTTGTCTCTATCACTCCTGGCATGTGTATGATATTGGCCCTGACAATGGGCATGTCGATAGGTGTGCGCCAAACGATGTACATGATGTGGGGTGAACTACTTGGCGTCGCTATTGTTGCAGGCTGCGCAGCTTTAGGTGTTGCAGCGCTTATGCTAAAACTCCCGCAAGCTTTTATTGTATTAAAGCTGGTAGGTGGCGCCTATCTGGTGTGGCTGGGCTATCAAATGTGGTGTTCAAGAGGCAAGCTTGTACTGAGTGATTCATCGCAAAACTCACCAAAACGGCCTGCCAAAGAACTGGCATTTAACGGATTTATCACAGCGATAGCCAACCCTAAAGGCTGGGCATTTTTCATTACACTACTCCCCTCTTTCTTGATCGCTGATCAACCTTTGCTCCCTCAACTATCTGTAATGATCGCCATTATTTTAGTTTTGGAGTTTGCGTGTTTAATGCTATATGCCACCGGCGGTAAAGCCTTACGGCATCTGCTAATGAATAAAAACAACGTTAAATTACTCAACCGTATTTCAGGTAGTTTAATGATTATTGTCGGTTGCTGGCTCGCACTGAGTTAGTTTTAGGCAATTATTTTTATACCGCAGAGGATATATTGTACACAATAGCATTCACCTAAAGCCTGAGTTCTGGTAATCTATGAGCGTGGTGCCTTGAGGATTTTTAAACCTTCCTCAAACTACTCTCAGACCGACCTAGTGTAGTTTTTTACTCTACTTGAAAAATTCAGGCCTCTGTAATAGATGTTGGAGTGACGAGTTGAATAAAAAAGGTTAAATGGGAAGTGAGACAGTCAATTTTTGATTATGCCTTCGCTGCCCCCGCAACGGTATGGTTCGTTAAACGAAAAAGTTTACGAACAAGAGCCCGGAACCAGCCACAGAACAATGTTAGAGGTTTTATTACGCCATAACGACTCTATTAGTTATGTCTCTTATTATCTAAAGCCTCGCTGAAGAATTTTTTAATCTTTTATTTGTACACGGGGATGTGTACCGGAGACTCTATATGCAAAACGCTCAACAAGTTACTGCTCAAACAGCTGACGTTACTCTATCAAGCACCAAACAAATTTTTGTTGCCCTCTCTTTAGGTGTAGCACTGGTATTGTTGGTAGGTTTCGCTCCTATGGAAGTTATTCATAACGCGGCTCACGATGCCCGTCATGCTTTTGCATTTCCCTGCCACTAGGTATCTGCTGGACTAAGCGCTAAGCTACTGCGAAAAATCTGAGTTTGGCCATATATCCTGTTATTTCTCGTCAAATAGCACGTTTTCAGCCTTAATAGAGTAGAAACTCTGTCTCAAGTATTTTTCTCCTAGTGATAGCTCAAGCTCAACAGCCTTGAGAAATACGTCAGATAATCCAAAAAATCATTTCAATATTATATAAATTTACCCGCTAAGCTGGCTATTGATTTGATTGCATCACTAATATTTCGAGAAGTAGTAATGACTCTACGCAATCTAATATTATCGGCATTAATGGTCGGTATTCTTTCAGGATTGGGTTACGGCCTTTTCCAACAGTTACAAATCAACCCAATTATCTATGCCGCTGAAGCTTTTGAAGTTGCTGAACCTGCCAGTGGTGACGGACACTCACACGATCACTCTGAGGCTTGGGCTCCTGAAGACGGTTTGCCTAGAATAATATCGACATTAGTTGCTAATATCAGTATCGCTTTTGCGCTAGCGTTAATTATGATTTCACTGATGGCATTACATAACCAGAAGTCACAAAAGCCAAAAATAAGCACATTCAGCGGTGTTATTTGGGGAGTCGCTGCGCTGTATAGTTTATTTGCAGCCCCCGCATTATTGGGGTTGCACCCAGAAGTACCAGGTACTAATGCCGCCAATTTAGAAAATCGTCAGATGTGGTGGCTGTTCTGCACTTTGGCCAGCGTATCAGGTATCGCTATTGCTTACTATGGCGCTAAATTTTATAAACTAGCAGGTGTGATCTTGATTGCATTACCACATGTAATAGGTGCGCCTATGCCGAGCGAGCACGGTTTTGCCAATACTGCTCCCGCAGCCGTTCAAGCGCTGAGTGAGCTAACCAGTCAGTTTTATTTGATGACATCGATTGGAATGGTCATTCTATTTGTAATGATGGGGGCTCTTTCCAGTCTTTCTCTAAGAAAATTTGTAGATCGTTCCCAGTAATTTAAATGCTAAAAGCAGAGCTAATCAACAAGCTTTTTATCCTCTTCCAGCAAGGGGATAAAAAGCTAATTTCCCAGCTTAAACTTCAATACCCCGACGCTGTGATCAATACCCAGTGGCATTTTCAGATCACCCATCTCTGGCAGTTTTATCTACACTTTTACCAGTTTACGGATATTAGCTATCATGAGTTTCGAAAATTTTTATTCAACTCTCCAATCAACCATCAATTGAAAGTTCATCAACTGAGTATTAAAATTGCTATTTCAGCGCCTCATATCGATGATAGCGAATACTACCTTACAGGTTATTAAAGATCCCCGGAACAAGCTCTCTCGCTTTGCGAAGCGGGAAATAAAACCCATGTTAATCTTGCTTACGTCTAACTCATCTCTGTTAAAGAGTGATAATCATTCTTTAACAGAGAGATAGCTTCTACAACGGGTATTGGCTTATAATACAAGAATCCCTGCACGACCTTCATGCCAAGTTTAGCTAAAATATCGCGCTGCTTTTCTGTCTCAACCCCCTCTATTACAATGTCTGTATTCAGTTTACCAAGAATCTCTAAAATACCTTCAAGTAAAATAAG
>Ga0105354_1001431_pt1 | contig 14666 bp, 15 predicted proteins | sample GOMGulsemesocosm_FD_83658 | JGI IMG/M metagenome (GOLD analysis project Ga0105354, IMG submission 83658) | Methane-oxidizing microbial communities from mesocosms in the Gulf of Mexico - GOM9B Gulf of Mexico | ecosystem: Environmental > Aquatic > Marine > Cold seeps | place: USA: Gulf of America...
AATCCGACGCATATATCAGCGAAAATCAGTAGTGTCTTCTAAAATTATTAAAGCGAAGGCAACCGATGAAAAAGCCCAGAAATACCAACAATATTTCGATTGGGATGAGCCTTTACATAAAGCTCCATCTCATAGATTATTAGCCTTATTGCGTGCACAAAACGAAGGGTTTGTGCGTATAAAAGTAGCTGTTGATAAAGAGGACGCTTTGGATAGTATTGACAATACTGTAATTAAAACAGGAAGTCAGTCGTGTGCCGATCAGATTTTTATGGCAATTGAAGATTCTTATAAACGATTGTTACAGCCAGCGATAAGTAATGAGGTATTAAAAGTTGCAAAGGAAAAAGCAGATGAAAAAGCTATTCAGGTATTTTCAAATAATTTACGACAACTATTGTTGGGTTCGCCATTAGGGGAAAAACGAATTTTAGCTTTAGACCCAGGTTTTAGAAGCGGATGTAAAGTAGTTTGTTTGGACGAGAACGGCGATTTGAAGTATAATGATGTTATTTATCCACATCCGCCACAAAGCAAAGAAACTGAAGCGTTAAAAAAGATTAAATCATTAGTAAGTAAGTATAACATTGAAGCCATTGCTATTGGTAACGGAACAGCATCAAGAGAAACAGAAGCCTTTGTTAAACAGTTAAATTTAGATAAAGAAGTACAAGTGTTTGTAGTTAATGAAGCGGGGGCATCAGTGTATTCAGCTTCTAAAATAGCTCGAGATGAATTTCCAGATTATGATGTAACGGTAAGAGGAGCTGTATCTATTGGTAGACGATTGGCAGATCCTTTGGCCGAATTGGTAAAAATTGACCCTAAATCTATTGGTGTTGGACAATACCAGCATGATGTTGACCAGTCAAAATTAAAGAAGGAATTGGATACTGTAGTGATGAGTTGTGTAAATACTATTGGTGTAAATGTAAATACAGCAAGTGCTCCGTTACTGAGTTATGTATCTGGTATTGGAACTACAATTGCAGAAAATATTGTAAAATACCGAACGGAAAATGGGAGTATTCAGTCACGTGCAGAACTGAAAAAAGTACCACGTTTAGGAGCGAGAGCTTTTGAGCAATCTGCAGGATTTATGCGAATCATAGACGGGAAACATCCTTTAGACAATTCGGCAGTTCACCCAGAACGCTATAAATTGGTGGAACAAATGGCGAAAGATTTAAAAGTAAAACTTTCTGATTTGATAGGGGATAAACAGTTGATTTTAAAAATACCTTTGGATAAATACTGTACAGAGGAAATTGGCTTGCCTACGTTAAAGGATATCATAGAAGAATTAGAAAAGCCTGGGGTAGACCCAAGAAAATTAGCTAAAGTTTTTGAGTTTTCAGCTGATTTACAAAAAATAGAAGATGTAAAAGTAGGGATGCGCGTACCAGGTATCGTTAATAATATTACAAACTTTGGTTGCTTTGTTGATATTGGTATCAAGCAAAGTGGTTTAGTGCATATTTCTAAATTGGCAACTAAGTTTATTTCCGACCCCAATGATGTTGTGCAATTAAACCAACACGTAACTGTAAAGGTAATTGAGGTAGATGAAAAGCGAGGGAGAATTCAACTGAGTATGGTGGATTAGTTTTTTTTAGCTTTACGTTTGTCCTTATTTTTAACGAAAACTAATTTATTCTTGCTTTTTGAGTTTTCACGATGTTCAATTTCAAAATTTCCAATAGATTTAATTAATGGCGTTAATTTTTCAAAACCATAATTTCTAGAATCAAAATTAGGTTGCTTTTTTTGAAGCAAACTTCCTACGTCACCAAGAAATGCCCAACCATCTTCACCTGATGAATCAGTAATAGTAGTAGATAATAGCTTAATTACTTTTGGAGTAATTTTATCAATACTTTCTTCTGTTTTATCTTTGGTATTAATATTCTCCTTCTTGTTGGATTGATTCCTAAGGATTTCGATGTATATAAATCTATCACAAGCAACGATGAAAGGTGTAGGCGTTTTTTTCTCCCCTATTCCGATAACTTGCATACCAGCTTCTCTTAACCTTGTTGCTAATTTTGTGAAATCACTATCACTAGAAACTAAGCAAAAACCATTTACTTTTTCAGAATAGAGAATGTCCATAGCATCAATAATCATGGCTGAGTCAGTGGCGTTTTTTCCTGTAGTATACGCATATTGCTGAATGGGTGTAATTGCATTTTGTAGTAGTAAATTTTTCCATTTAGATAAATGAGGATTTGTCCAATCACCATAAATTCTTTTAATGGTTGGGTTTCCATATTTCGCAATTTCCTCCATCATCTCTTTTACATGAGCAGAAGGTATATTATCTCCATCTATAAGTACTGCTAAATTTAAATTCATAAATAACGTTAGTTTATAATGGTATGAATATACGCTTTTTTAATGGCGTTTATTTATTATCAACGTTGTAACTTATTTTCGTGGTATAGCGCTAAGGGTATTTTTTATTTTATCCCACTTCCAAATTAAGAAAGTGACAAATAGGAAAACTCCATTAAAAATTAAAGTAGAGATAATGAACGGTGTCCAACTATCAAAAGTAGCTGGGTTTGAAATGTAAAGGAAGCTATCACCTAAGTTGCTATTTGTAATTAGATGTCTTGTTGCCCAATTATTACCTAAATGAATTCCGATAGGAAAAAGTAATGTTTTGGATTTTAATAAAGCTGTTGCAAATAATAGATGACCGAAGGGAATTGTTATTACCAGAAGTACGATCATCCCTTTATTACTCATAATGTTTTCGTCTAAAACATGTATCAACATAAACAATATTGAAAACAGAATATTTGCGATAACTATATTTGAGATTTTAATCGTTTTTTTAAACAAGTAGCCTCTAAATAAAAATTCCTCGGTAGCTACTTGTGGGAGTATAAAGTAGAACGCATATAAAATAGTTGAATAATTCATAGAAGTACTTATTTCGAATGATTCTCCAGTATATAAAGTTCTTGCATATTTTGCGACGAAGAGAGCAAAAGCACCTATCATAACCCCTAAAGGGAAGTAGGAGATGTTCTTTAAGCTAAAATTCAATCCTATTGCATGAAGTGATTTATTATCGGTTTTATATAACACCCAAGTAGCTACAAATAAGAGTACGCAAGCAGTGTAAGGAAAGTATTGTTTTATAAGCCCTTTATTAACCAACCCGCTAATAATAAGTGCCAAACCAAATAGTATGATTGCTAAAATATATCTTGATGTATTAGGGTATTTAGTTGCTATCATTTTCATAATCGTTATTATTTTGTTGTTGAACAATACTCGTATTAAAATGGAATAAAGCTTTTACAAATATGTAAGTCATTATTGAAGGAAAGAGGCCATTAAAAAGAAGAAAGTATAACTCATTCCATTCTGATGTAAAGTTAGTTCTTGAAAGCTCTGTGAAGATTAATTCTCCGTATGGTTGAGAAGAATAAAAGAACGACATTGTAAGGTTATACCCTAGATGAAATCCTAAACCCAGTAGGATAGATTTGGATTTGTAAAATGTATACGCCCAAACATAGCCAGTTACACCAGTTACAAGAATAACATAAACTATAGGAACTATCCTTTCGGATGTCATACCATATGAAAATACATGATAAATACCGAAGAAAAATGCAGATATCAAAATAGCTCGCTTTGCTCCCAACTTACTTATTAAAATATAAAGCAGTGCTCCTCTGAACACAAGGTCTTCAGTTAACGCAGACCTAATATGATATATAAATGAGTCAAAAATTAATGAATAGTTAATTTTAGTATTTAGCTTCCAATCAACATCAAGTAAAATTTGTTCAATATAAATCCTTATAAGGTTTATAAAAACTATAAATCCTAAGCCTATAACAAATTGAATAATGCGTTTTCCACATGGAATGAATCCCAAGACTTCGATGTTTTTTTTCTCAATGAAATACAAGAGTATCCATGAGATTACTATTATAACTAATAATCCTAACATAATATGTTTAATAAAAACTTATGAAATACTAAGCCTCTTTGGGTTTTAAGAATGGAATAGAGAGGTAGTAATTACATGTTTGAGAACTCATTGCAGACATGATGTTTTTAATGCTCACAATGATTCCGAAGAGAAAAACAGCAGCAGTTCCGAAAAAATTAAATCCTGGAAAGGGAAAGAATAATAATAATGAAATAATCAACAACAAGTTTATGGTACAATGAAAATTGATAACTGCTCGTCCATGGGTGTCGTAAATTTTATTATCTTCAGCTTTACTGATCCAAAGAAAAAGTGGGATTAATACATTAGCGAATGGTATAATTAACCCAATGAATGGTGTTCCATGAAGCAATAGCATCCATTTTCGTTTTACAACTTCTTCGTTTGGATTGTCTAAAACTATTAAATCATCTACATTTACGTTCAATCCAATAGCTAATAGTTTTATAGTTTGTAGATGAGGTTTTACATCGCCTTTTTCTATGCGCTGGATTGTGCGTACACCAACTGTAGTTTTATCAGAAAGATCTTCCTGAGTATATCCTTTTAACTTTCGCTGATAGATTAAATTTTCACTTAATGTTCGATTTTTCATTTTGTATGATTTGATAATACAAATTTAAGAATATCTATAATTTTTTAGCACGCCATTTAAATGTCACCTATCTGTCATTTATAGTAAATATAGGTGTTTCAGAGTTAAATGTTATTATTGTTGATGTAAAATAATCCTATTCTATCCAATATAGTAATTATCTCTATTCATTCATTTCCTGTGCCTTTTTTGAACAACAGTTAAGGTGATTGTTTTTTATTCTTAGTATATTTTTCTTTTATTTAAAACTTAAAACCATATTGATTATTGGTGCTATTTTTATATGTTATTTCCGATAATTTAAGGAAATGAAGATAGATTCGTATTTATGATTTAGATTATTTGTATTACTTTTGAAACACTGAAATACGTTATAATCAATCTTTAGTTTATGTCCTATCAAGATGTGTTTGTTCTTTTCTGGGAACAGGTAAAAGAAAGTGTGCAAGAAGGGAATTTTGCTAAGTTAACCATGGCAAAGACCATTGGTAAACTTGATTTGAAAAATATATTTGTCAGACCAGTTTATTCTGAAGATAGCTTTAAGGTATTACTGAAATTTCGCTATAGATCTAAGGAGACTGAAGATAAGGAAGAAGAACTCACGCTAAGTGAGGCTTTTGTAGTTTTGAAAGGACATTTAAGAGAACCTTTTTTATCTGTTTTAATGTTCTCCACAACAAAGGATGTTATTTTCAAAATTAATAAAAAAGGAGCAGGGAGCATTACTGAAACTTCTCCGTCATTTCGTAACGTTACGCAAGCTAAGAATGATGTAGGATAAGCTGGAAGGTCAGCTTGGTTTGCAATATTACATACGTTTATTTATGTTGATTGTTCCAAAACGATTTTTTTCCTATATATGTAGCTCAATCAAACAGTGAAAATGAAATACTGTACTTTTGCCATTTTCACTGTTTGATATGGGTTTGAGGTATTTATTATTGAAATTTACTTTATATAAAGCTCTAGGTTAGAGATGCTCATTAAAGGTGTAAATTCCGTTAAGCTATATTCGGCTACTTTTTGAATTATTAAAGGGTCTTTTTCTAAAATATCACATAGTTTTTTTTCAGAGGTTGTATTTGCAATTACTATTCCTCCACTACGAGGGGTTTTTGGGCCTCCAATTATAAAAGTTCCATTTTCATATTGTTTAGAGACGTATTCTATATGAGATTCAGTAAAATTATTTACTTCTTCAATTGGTTTAATAAAGTTAAAATTGACGATATACATATTTTAGTTTTTAGTTAAATTTTTTAGACCACTTTTTAGACCATTCCCTTAATGGGTTAAATAGATTGAATAATTCTTCTCCCATGTCTGTTAACTTATAGCCATCAACAACTTTTACAATAATAAAAGTTTTTTGAAGCTCTTTTAATCTTGTATTTAATGTCGTTGGAGATATTCCTTCGCAAACTTTTTCTAACTCACTAAACGATTTTTGGTTTTCTTTTAAATACCAAATAATATTCATAGACCAACTTCGTCCTAATAAGTCAAATAGTGCCATTATAGGTTTTCCAGACTGAGAGCCTCTTACTGGTTTTCCGGGGCTAGGTACGTTCATGTTTTTTTTTACAAAACTACACTTTTTGTAGTCAACTACAAAAAGTGTAGTTAAAAAATATATTATTCTAGAGAAAACTAACTGAGTAATGTGAATTTTTTAAGTTAAACACAAGATCTGGTTATGATGAATGCTAATATTTAGCTATGTCATAAAATTTGGCGATAAATATAAATAAGCTTCAGTTTTAAATACTGAAAACCGTATTGTTGACAGTAGCTTTCACATTGAGCTGAATATTAACACGATTATTAATATTGGTACACCAAAGACCAAAAGAGGTAATAATATATTTAAAATGGATTTACCAATAGAAAATTTTTGAACTTCTGAAATTGCAGTTACACAAAAGATAATTGTCCAAATTCCAAGAACAAATTCTAACAATAATGAGCTATAAACAAAAATATTGGATGCCAAACTAGCACTTGTAATATCGCCTTCTGCTTTAAACATTTCAATTCCATAAACTCCAATTTGAGGGATAAGAAATATCAAGGCAATTATAGTTGGGGTTAATGCATAGGCAAGCATTCTTAATATAGAAGAAGTGTCTCCTTTACCATTCAGCCATTTCCCCGTCCAACTTAATAGAGCCGCATATATGTAGTATGAAATCCAACCCAAAAGTCCACCAATAACTATGCAGACGCCTAATATCATCCATAATGATGTTCTATCTCCCATATCTTTTAAAATAGCTCTGTCAAATGCTTTTGAAATCCCAGCAAAAAATAATAGTATATAAACATATTTATCATACTTGTTATCATTGATGAATTTGAAGACGAACCTTGGGGATGTCCATATTTTCGTAAAAATTTCTTTATCGGTTAGATTTACAATTTCTTCTTTCGGATTAGATTTAATATCCATATATTTATTTTTATTATTGTTAACGATTAGCTACGAATAGAAAATCAGCAGATTTTCGTGTCGACACAAGTATGAGTTTTATATAAGAGTAATTCCTCGTTGTCGTTTGGGAGTTTTGTTGTTCCAGTTAATTCTAAGCCAAGTTTTTCCAAAAGTTTTTGAGAAGAAACATTATTTTTTGATGTAATAGCACTAATTATTTTAATTCCAAATTCATTGAGTGCCGCATTTTTTATTTTATAGGCGGCTTCAAATGCAAAACCTTTTCTTTCATATTCAGGTAAAAATGCAAAACCAATATCAATTCCTTCTAACCCCTCTCTATCATATAATCCACAAATTCCAATTTTCACATTGTTATTTTTATGTACAATTGTATAATTTGAATAACCAAGTCTTTCAAGTTGAGGTTGCATTTTAGTTAATATGTAGTCTTTTGCATTTTCAACAGACTTAATATTTCTGTCTCCTACATTTTCAATCCATTTAGGGCTATTTAATATTTCATAAATAAGCTGTGCGTCTTTGACTGAAGTTGGTTTGATTAAAAGTCTTTCTGTTTCAAATGTTTTATATTCTGCCATTTCGTATTTCATTTTTCAAATATAACAGTTCAGTGTATGAAGCGTAACGTGTGAAAAGATACTACATTTTCGGTTTAACACTTAGCCAATTTTTTATATTTTGATTTAATTTTTCTATTCGTAAAGCAAATTAAAAATTTGGCGGTCTTTGTAAAAAGAAACAAGTATTCCTGTTTTAGTGCTTATTAGCTATGTTTTATACACCGTGTTGTAAAACGGTTTTTATTTTTTACACTTAAAACAACTCTAAATATAATTTGAGATTAATTGCTTCTATTTTTATAATTAGGAAGATTGTTTTTGTATACCAAATTTAAAATTATTTGTTCACCAAGGAGCTTATCCATTATTGACTTTACTTCAGAACAAGATGTCTATTTAAAAATAATAATATTTAAGATAATGTGCTTTTTTGTAACCTATACTTCTTTTTCATCGTCATACATAAAAATAGTATTAATTATCATTCAAAAAACAATCAGATGAAAACAATCAATTACATTAAATTATTTACAGCTTTAATCTTTTGCTTTACAAGTATTGGGTATTCACAAAACCTAACTTCTAAAATTGATGGATTACTAAAATCTAATTTTGAGGCGAATGGACCAGGAGCTACAGCACTCGTTTATAAAAACGGAAAGGTTGTTTATCGTAAAGCATTTGGTAAAGCTAACTTAGAATTAGATGCGCCAATGATTCCTGAAAATGTTTTTAAAATTGGCTCTATGACAAAACAATTTACTGCAGTTTCTATATTAATGCTTTTGGAGCAAGGTAAATTAACATTAGAAGATGAAATTACCAAATTCATTCCTGATTATCCAACTCGCAATAATAAAATTACGATACACCATTTATTAACACATACTTCGGGGATAAAAAGTTTTACTTCTATGCGAGGCCTTAGAGAAATTTCCAAAAAAGATCTAGAACCTATTGAATTAATCAATTTTTTCAAGAATGAGTCTATGGATTTTAAAACAGGAGACAGCTATAAATATAATAACTCTGGGTACATAATATTAGGGTACATCATTGAAAAAGTTTCAGGTATGTCATATGCTGAATTTGTAGAGAAAAATATCTTTGAAAAAGTAAATATGACTTCGTCTTTATATGGTAGCAAAGCTACTGTTATTAAAAACAGAGCATCTGGATACCGTAAGAAAGATAATTATGTAAATGCTAGGTATATAAGTCTTTCACTTCCATATGCATCAGGGTCAATTATGTCTACAGTAGATGATTTATTAAAATGGCAACAGGCTATTTCTAACAATACATTATTAAAACCAGAAACCACAAAAAAGGCATTTACTAATTATACTTTAAATGACGGAACTAAAATTAATTACGGTTACGGATGGAATATAAATGAAATTAATGGCATATCAACTTTAGAACATGGGGGTAGTATTTTTGGATTTAAGTCTATGGGAGTATACGTTCCTAGTGAAGATGTATATGTTATTGTATTGTCAAATTGCGATTGTAATTCGCCTACAACTACCGCTATAAAAATAGCTGCATTAACAATAGGTAATCCGTTTTCTGAAAAAGGAAATGCTGTTACACTTAGTAGTAAGCAATTAAAACAGTGGGTAGGAACTTACAAATATGATGCTAATGTAATTAGACATTTTAAATTAATAGATGGTCAACTGTATAGCCAAAGAGAGGGTGGTAGTGATTTTAAAGTATACCCCTTAAGTAAAACTCATTTTTCATTAGAGGATGGTTTTACTGAATTAATTTTTTCTAAAAAGAATGGCGCAAAAAAAGTACAATTTAAAAGCCGAATCAGATCTTCTTTTGGAACAGAAACAAAAATTTAATATATTAAATTAAGTAATTAAAAAGCCGTTTAACAAAATATTAAACGGCTTTTTAAATTCTAAATAATGTCTCGCCCTGAAATAAGTTGATATAAAATCGACTTATTATGAGTAATCAAGAAAACAAGTAAGTTAAGCATACCTAGTGCGATTACAACTTAGGACTTAAATTAGCTTTAGTAGAAAAAGGTAATTAGACGACCTGTAAACAGATTCAAAAAGCTTAAAGCCTAAAAGATCAGAGCATGTTTATGTAAGTGACATGACGTGTATAAAAAGTAGAGAAGAAACACATTAATTATTTTTAGTTACAGGTGTTTATAAATTTAGTAGTGATGTGAGTGGGATAGAAAATGTAATACAAGCATTTAATATAGTTGTTGAAAAACAGAGAAAAACCATCGATGGCTGGTGGTTATGATTGTTGTCAAAATGAATTGGCTGAACGTGTAAACGAAATTTTAAAGCAAGAATTTTTACTACATAAATGTAATTAATGGAAAAGAACTGAAACAGCTAATTACGGAATGTATAAATACATATAATAACAAAAGACCTAACTCTGTACATAACAAAAAACCAGTGAAGTTAAATTCACTGGTTTGATATAAATTTGATTATAAAAAATTATCAACCTATTTTAGGACGGCACATAACTATTATATTATTTGTGGTTATTCGAAATTAATTTGGTTATCATAATGTTTTTTGAGCAATGAAACTTGTACAAATAGCATCAAGGTTAAAAAAACAATGGCATATACTACTGTTTTAGAAAAGGATAGTTTAGAAAATAAATTAGTCATACTAATATTCGGCATAAAACTAAAATTGACATCAGTGAACCAGCTAATATTACCTGAGGTATTTACTGATAGTATATAAGAAAGTAATAGTATAAAAACTACCGCTATAAATAGCCAAGCTTTTTTAGATATTAACGGTTTGTATATAGTGCTTTCACTTTGCTTGGTTACAACATTAATATTTGACATTATAGTTGCTGTAAAATCTAATGAAGGGGTTTCTAAATTAGACGCTGTTATTATCTTTTCTGATAATTTATCCAAACTATTTTCAATATTATCTCTCATAATAATCTATAATTTCTGGTTCTAGTTTTTCTTTTAAAATTGATGCTAACTTTTTACGACTCCTAAAAAGTTTTACTTTTACATTGGATTTAGATACTCCAATAATTTTTGAAATCTCTTCTACAGATCGCTCATCAAAATAAAATAAAGTCAATAAAAAACCAACATCACCTGGCAATATTTTTAAACAATCTTGTATTACTTGTTTACGTTCTTGCGCTACTAATTTATCTAAGGCGTTGTCTATTGTACTCACTTGGTGCTCTGTAAACTCATCTATAGTAACTACTATAGGGGCTCTTTTTTGTTTTTTTATTTTATCCAAACATGTATTGTAGGTAACCCTATAAATCCAAGTTGAAAATTTTGATTCTCCTTTAAACTTAGATAATGATTTAAATACTTTTAAAAAAGTATCTTGCGAAACCTCTTCTGCTTCTTCTCTGCTTTTAAGCATGCGAAGTGCTAGAGTAAAAACCAAATCTTTATAGCGATCAACTAATACTGAAAAAGAATTAGCATCGCCTTGTATTATCTTAGTTATATAATATTGGTCGTCGTAAGTTGTCACTTAATAATTATCGTTAGTTAGTTTATTTGTTTGACGACTGTATTAGAGGCTTGGTTACACAAAATTAAAAAATAATTTAAAAAAAGTGTAACCTAGCACAAAGAAGTGACGTCATAAGCTATGAACAAATGAAATAATCATTAATTAAAAACGAACAATCATGGGATCAGAAGTAATTATTATACCAAGCTTATTAGCAGCAATATTTTCCATTGCCTACTTACATTATTCAACACGAAATAAAGAAAGGCTTGCGTTAATAGAAAAAGGAGCAGATGCATCAATTTTTGCGAAAGGAAAAATGCATGCCGCGCCAGTATGGAAAATTATTATATTAAACTTATCATTGTTGTTAATGGGTATTGGAGTAGGTGTTTTTATAGCGTCTATACTTCATTTCAATTTAGGTGTAGATGAAGATGTTGCCTACCCAGGCACAATTTTCTTAATGTCTGGAATAGGGTTGTTTACGGGGTTTAATATGACTAAAAAATTAGATCGTTAATTATCTAAATTACTTAAAAACAAAAGGTCGCTTCAAAATGAAGCGACCTTTTGTTTTTAAGTATTCTGTATTGAAATATAGAATATTGCTTTAGGATTAAGAGGAACAAAACACTACATGCGTTATTTGCAGATGTTTTTTTAATCTTAGAATTATTTTATAAAAAAAAGTTTTAGTCAAAATATAATTTACGTCTACTATAACCAATGATTAGACCAATGATACCAATTATAAACATAAATGAAAAGCTAAAAATAACATTATGATTATCAATGAGTACATTTGAAAATATTGTTATTACTAAAAAAACAAATCCTAAGTATATCCAAATAGTATTATGTTCTAATCTTTTTTTAATTGAATTAGTTGGAGTTTTATTGAACAATATTTTTAGAGCATCCCAATCCCAGTATAATAAAAAGAATGTAGCAATTAACATTAATCCAGTAATAATTGATGTTCCTCTAAAATCATACGAAATTGTAATTACAAAAACATTAGCTATTATTGGTAAAAACAGAATTGCTCCTAATTTTGCAAAACGTTGTGTTAAAAGTAGTGTGCCAGTAATAAATTGTGCTAATCCTAAAAAACGCCAATAAATACCTGATTCGTATAAAGTTTCAAAAAAGTGCCAAGCGGTATTTATAGGGTTTTCAGCGCCACTTTCTGCTGTAAACCGTAATCCTTGAATTTTTACAAGACTTGCAAAAACAAAAGCAAAACCAATTAAATACCTAAGATAAATGACAAATAATTGCATCCAAGTCTTTTGTTTCATGTTTTTTTTATTAAAGGTTACTTATTTATACGACGATACAGGACTAATTTTGTAACGAGAATTTAATAATAAAAATTATTTTCATAGGAAAATTCTATAAATAATAATTCATGTAATGACATTTTTTAGTAATTGATATCGGGGTAAGGTCGTTGTATGAAACGAAAACGACAGAGTACAGTAGAACCCGTTTTTGGAACATTGATTCAGTTTATGAGTTTACTAAAAATCAATATCATAGGGATATAATAAGTCAATAAAGAAATGCAGGGATACTCAGTTGTTCTTTAGATGGATTAAAGCGCCTTTTGGTCATCAAAATCAATGGTATTCTACTGTGTTAATTATGAAATGTATTTCCTTATCTAAAATAGAAAATTCCTTAGAAAGGAGTTTTTTGAAGTAATTATTTATGTTTTTTAGGATTTGTATAACGGTTACCGTAGTTTTTATATTATGATTATGAGAGTTTAATGCAAAGAGGTAGGGTATTTGATATTAAAAACGTTTTAGTATAAAGCTATACAGGCTTTTAAATTTTTATTTTCATTATAAAGAGTTTATGAAAAAAATAATTTACATATTATTATTTGCTTTTTTGTCGCTTTTTAAGTTATATGGTCAAGAAAAAAAAAGGTTAAAAAATGGTGGGCAAGTAGTTTTTAATCTACAAAATGGTCAATGCCTAAACAATACTGATAGGGTTAATATAAAAACAACTTTAGAGATAAATAGGCAAAAATTAATTTTTCAAAATAGATATAGTTACCCAGCTAAAAATGTAGCTCCTTCATTTGGGTGGCCAGTAAAAAAGTCAGCATCCGTTCCGTATAATGAAACTTGGGCAATATCATATTATGTAGATCATGACCCAACATTTGGGGTTCAAGATTATAACTGTGGAACAAAAACCTATAACGAACACAAAGGTGTTGATATTTATACTTGGCCATTTTGGTGGGAACAAATGCAGTTGGATCATACAGAAATTGTAGCGGCTGAAGCAGGACAAATTATACATAAATATGGACAAAGCCCTGACCAAAATTGTTCATGGGACGGAAATCCTTGGAATGCAATTTACATACAACATTCTGATGGTAGCGTAGCTTGGTATGGTCATATGAAAAAAGAATCATTAACAAGTAAAAACATCGGAGACACTGTTATTAAAGGAGAGTATTTAGGTATTATAGGGAGCTCAGGTAATTCGAGTGGTCCACATTTACATTTTGAAGTTTATGATAGCTTTGGGGCTTTAATAGATCCTTATTATGAATCTTGTAATTCAATGAATAATAGCTCTCTATGGGTAGATCAAAAAGATTATTTAGATAGTAATATTAATGCAGTACTTACACATTCAGATGTTCCAGATTTTAAATTTGATGAATGTGCACAAGTAGAGACTACAAATATCCAAAATTCCTTTTCTTTAACGGATGAAGTTGTTTTGGCTGTTTATTTAAGAGAGCAACTACAAGGAACATCTATTGATTTAGAAATAATAAGACCCGATGGCACAATTAAAAACAATTGGAGTTTTAATTTTGTAGATGATTATACGATATCTTATTGGACGTGGACTGACATACCAGATATGATAGGTGAATGGACTTGGAAAGCAATTTATCTTGGTCAGACTGTGACGCATAATTACACTATTGCTACTTTGGGTATTGATGAGTCTATTTTGGAAGAGATTAAAGTGTTCCCTAATCCTGTAGAAGATTTTCTGAATATAAAATTAAAGAATAAAAACTATAGTGTAGAGTTATATGATATAAGAGGCAGGTTAATATCAGTTAAAAGAAATGATAATTTAATAGATGGGGGTTTAAATGTAAATTCACTTTCAAATGGAGTATACTTTTTAACTCTAAAAATAAAAGGAGAAATTAGAAAAACCACATTAAAATTTGTTAAGAAATAGCAGTTTGATAAATGTTATCTATGCAATCATGTTTTACCGAGTCTATTTTTATTATTGGTAGCATTTAGCTATGAATAGTACGGAGTAGAGAAGGAATGATCTTTCGTTTTAGTACAAGCCATAAGCTTTTCGGTTTTGTTTTTAGTTTGTTGTTTTATAAAAGCTAAATTAAAAGATTTGGCGCTATATGTAAATGTAAACAAGCTTTAGAGTTTTAACACGAAAGCCCGTATTATTTATAGGTGTCCTAAGTTTGTATTTTCTAAGTTTATAGTATTAATAAATACAAGAACAAAAAGAATAGAGTAAGGTTGTTATAGGTTCAGAGACTCGAGAT
>Ga0105354_1001432_pt1 | contig 14662 bp, 12 predicted proteins | sample GOMGulsemesocosm_FD_83658 | JGI IMG/M metagenome (GOLD analysis project Ga0105354, IMG submission 83658) | Methane-oxidizing microbial communities from mesocosms in the Gulf of Mexico - GOM9B Gulf of Mexico | ecosystem: Environmental > Aquatic > Marine > Cold seeps | place: USA: Gulf of America...
ACTAAAAGAGTATATATGATTAAGAAAGTATTAATAACAGGTGGAGCGGGTTTTATTGGTTCACATGTCGTAAGACGGTTTATTAAAAATTACCCTCATTACCATATTTATAACCTTGATGCATTAACGTATGCAGGTAATATGGAAAATTTGAGTGACATTGAAAATGCTTCAAATTATACATTTATTAAAGGAGATATCACGAATGAAAATTTCATTAATGAACTATTTTCTACGCATGGTTTTGATTCCGTTATTCATTTAGCTGCTGAATCACATGTAGATCGTTCTATTACAGATCCCTTAGCTTTTGCTAAAACTAATATAATAGGTACAATGGTTTTATTGAATGCTTTTAAGGAGACCTGGAATCAAAATTGGACTGATAAATTATTTTACCATGTTAGTACTGATGAGGTATATGGTTCTTTAGGTGAAACTGGTCTGTTTGAAGAAACAACATCTTATGATCCAAATTCACCATATTCAGCCAGTAAAGCCAGTTCTGATCATTTTGTTAGAGCTTATGGAGAAACATATGGTTTGCCCTTTGTAATTACTAATTGCTCAAATAATTATGGGCAAAATCAATTTCCTGAAAAACTGATTCCACTTTTTATTAATAATATATTAACTGATAAACCTTTGCCTGTATATGGTGATGGAAACTATACACGTGATTGGTTATATGTGTTAGATCATGCCATTGCAATTGATTTGGTTTTTCATAAAGGCAAAACTGCTGAAACATATAATATTGGAGGATTTAATGAGTGGAAAAATATTGATTTAGTGAAACTGTTGTGTAATCAAATGGATATTAAATTGAACAGGGAAACAGGAACGGCACAAAGATTAATTAGATATGTAAAGGACCGACCTGGGCATGATTTGAGATATGCCATTGATGCTTCAAAAATTAACAAAGAACTAGGTTGGAAGCCTTCTGTTACATTTGAAGAAGGATTAGCTATTACAATAGACTGGTATTTGGATAATGAAGAGTGGTTAAATAATATTACTTCAGGAGAATATCAAAATTATTATACGTAACAATATACAATATAATGAAAGGAATAGTATTAGCAGGAGGGTCGGGTACACGTTTATACCCTATTACAAAAGGGGTGTCAAAGCAAATGTTGTCTATCTATGATAAACCAATGATTTATTATCCTATATCAGTATTGATGTTGGCAGGGATTAAAGAAATTCTAATTATTTCTACACCAGAGGATTTACCTAATTTTGAAAAATTATTAGGAGACGGTGCTGATTTAGGTATTTCATTTTCGTTTAAGGTACAGCCAAGCCCAGATGGACTAGCTCAAGCCTTTATTTTAGGGGAAGAATTTATTGGTTCTGATGATGTTTGTTTAGTATTAGGTGATAATATTTTTTATGGACAAGGGTTGACTAAGATTTTAAAATCTGCATGTAGAAACGTTGAGGAGAATGGTAAAGCTACTGTTTTTGGCTATAATGTAAATGATCCAGAACGTTATGGTGTCGCAGAATTTGATAAAGCAGGTAACGTTGTATCTATTGAAGAAAAACCGGTAAAACCTAAGTCTAACTTTGCTGTTGTAGGGTTGTATTTTTATCCAAATGAAGTGATTGAGGTGGCAAAGAAAATAAAGCCTTCTGAGCGTGGAGAATTAGAAATTACAACGGTAAATGAAGAATTCATGCATAGAAATGAATTAAAGGTTGAGTTGTTAGGACGTGGTTTTGCATGGCTAGATACAGGCACACATGATTCATTATTAGAGGCTGGTAGTTTTATACAAACGATTGAGAAAAGACAAGGTCTTAAAGTCGCGTGTTTGGAAGAAATTGCATTTGAACAAGGCTTTATTTCGGCTGAGCAAGTTTTAGAACTAGCTAAACCGTTAGCTAAAACAGGCTACGGTCAATATTTAATTAAACGTGTCAATGAACTATGAAAGTAGTAAAAACTAAAATAAAAGACTTAGTCATTATTGAGCCTATAGTTTATGGTGATGATAGAGGTTATTTTATGGAATCTTTTAATGCAGAATGGTTTGAGAAAAATGTGTGTGATACTAAATTTATTCAAGATAATGAATCCAAGTCAACAAAGGGAGTATTGAGAGGTTTACATTTTCAAAAACCACCTTATGCACAAGCTAAGCTAGTTAGAGTGATTGAAGGAGAAGTTTTGGATGTTGCGGTAGATTTACGAAAAGAGTCGCCAACATATGGCCAACATGAAACCGTTTTACTGTCTGGAGATAATAAAAAACAGTTTTTTGTACCTAGAGGATTTGCTCATGGTTTTGTAGTATTGAGTGATAGTGCTATTTTTAGTTATAAAGTGGATAACAAATATTCACCAACCCATGATTCAGGTTTGTTATGGAATGACTCAGAATTGAATATTGATTGGGAAATTAGTGATATTGTGATAAAATTGTCAGACAAGGATGAATTACAAGGCACAATAAAAAATTTTGAGAGCCCTTTTTTGTAAAAATATCAAAAATGAGGAGGTGGTTTAGTATTTAAAAAAAAGAATGATTAAAAAAATTCGTAATAAACTTAACGGTGATATCCATTTAGTCGAGTTACTAAAAGGTAGTGTTATTACCTTTATATTTAAAATGCTAGGGATGGTCTTAGGTTTTATATTGATATATATTATTTCAAATAAAATTGGTGCAGAAGGTGTTGGAATCTATAATCTTTTTAATCAAATTTTAATTGTATTTTCTATAACATTGGGACTTGGACTGAATATTTCTGTTATTCGCTATGTCGGCCAGTTTAATAATAAAAAAGATAGACCTAAAATGGTTTTGTTATACCGGCACATGATAACTACAATTCCTATACTTTCAATATTGATAGGAACTATATTGTTTGTAGAAGCTGAATTTTTTGCTACTTTTTTTAGCGAAGATGAAAGTTATTCGACTTTAATTGAGTTAGTTGCTATAGTTTTACCCTTTTACACTATAAATCTAATAAGTGTTGAATTCATTCGTGGATTAAAAAAACTCCAATTATCAGAATTAATTCGAACTGTCATTCTCCCCACAGTTATTCTAACGGGAGTTATGTTTATTTGGGAAGATTCAATAAAGATAATTGAAATTATATATTTATTTGTTGCAGCTAGTGTAATCAATTTTTTCATCTCTAATAGTACTATTTTTTTTCATCTTAGAAAAATAACAAAAGTAAATACTGTTAAATTCTCAAAGAAAGAACTTCTAAATACATCATACCCAATGATGATTACAGGTTTGTCATATGCTCTAATGGCTTCCTTGCCGATATTCTTTCTGTCGTTTTATTATGAACAACATGATGTTGGCGTTTATAGTATTGCTTTTAAAATTGCTCAAATTATTTCCCTCATTTTAGTAATTGTAAACACTATTGCAGCTCCTAAATTTTCTGAAATGTTTTGGTCAAAAAATACTGGTGCATTACAAAAATTAGTTAGTCAATCTGTTAGAATTATGTTCTGGGCTTCTTTAATTTTGTCAATAGTTATATGGATTGGTTCTGGTTGGATTTTGAATGTTTTTGGAGAAACGTTTATTGAAGGGCAATGGGTTTTAGTTATTTTAGTTCTAGGTCAACTAATTAACGCAAGTACTGGATCTGTTGGGGTTTTGTTAAATATGAGCGGAAATCAAAAAATTTTTAGAAATATTATCATTTGCTCAACAATTCTTATTTCTTTGCTTTGTCTAATTTTAATTCCTAGATATGGTATTGTTGGTGCAGCAATATCTTTTTGCATTAATGAAATATTTTGGAATATCACTGCAGCATATTTTGTAAAAAGTAAGCTTAATATTGTTTCTTTCTATCTACCATTTATTACCTAAAACAGCATGAATATAATATATAAAAATACAAAAGTAAATTTGCCTGACTTTCTTGTTGTAGGAGCTGCAAAAAGTGCAACTACATCATTATATTTTCATTTAAAAAAAAATCCTAAAATATTTTTACCTGAAGTAAAGGAAACTAGTTTTTTTGCTTTCAAGAATTTATCTAAAAATTTCATTTCACCACCAGTACTTCCAACTATTAAAGATGAGAATGAATATTTTAAACTTTACAACGATACATCCGAAAAGCAATTATTAGGTGAGATATCCCCAGCATATTTATATAATTATATTGAAACGGTCAAAAATATAAAAGAATATTACGGAGACTCATTTAATAAAATAAAAATAGTGATGATACTGCGTAATCCTGTTGATCGATTATATTCTCAATATATGATGTTTAAAAGGGATAATTTAGAACCTTTAAATTTATATGATGCAACAAGTAACAGTGTAATTGCATCTAGAATGAATGAAGACTGGAATGTTTTTTATGATTATATTGGATTTAGTAAGTACTATGAACAAGTAAAGTATTATTTGGATAACTTTCCTAATGTGAAAATTCTTCTTTTTGAAGATGTTTCAAAAGACACTGCCCATGAAGTGAAAATGATTTCTGAGTTTATTGGTGTCGAACATTATGCCGTAAACACAAAAACGAAATTTAATAAAAGCGGAGTTCCTAAGAGTAAAACACTGCATAATTTAATGTTGAGGCCTACATTAATCTCAAAAACTCTTAAATTTATTTTTCCTAAAAAAATAAGATTAAAAATTCGACATTTAATTTTGTCTCGAAATTTAAAATCGCCTGTTATGTCTAATTCTGAATATAATCGATTACTTACATATTTCGAAAAGGATCTAAAGAAATTATCTAATTTAATTGATGTAAATATTGACCATTGGCGAATTAAAAAATGAAGTATAGCACATTGTATTTTCTAGTTATAATTATTGTTTTCTGTACTGAAAGGTTAGAGAAAATATTTATGATTGGATTCTTCGACCTATATCCTGCTAGGATTTTATTCATAGTATTACTGTTTGGATTGAATTTTAAAAAAATAAATAAATTTGCTTCATTTAGTACGAGAAAAATATTTCGACTTCTAGTTTTATTTCTTATATTTTATTTCTTTTCAATATTCAAATCAGATGACATATTGTATTCTCTTAAAAAATATTTAGACATTCTTACTATTTTAGGATTTATTGTGCTTGTTTATAATTTCTTCATGACAAAATCAAGACATTATACCCCAGTTCAATTAAATAACCTAATTTTAAAATATATTAGCTACATCGTTTTTATTGTTTTTATTTTAGCCTTAATATTGAAATCTACAAATATGAATGGTTCAAATGATAGAGTCATGTTGGGTATAAATATTTATCGTAGAGTTTCATTATTCCTAGATCCAAACTTTTTGGGTGCATTTTTGAACGTAACGTTTTTCCTTTTTTTATTTTCTACCTTAAAAAGAAAAGCTATAATAATTTTTGTAATCTTATTAACCTTAATTTTAACTGGATCAAAAGCAAGTATACTTGCATTAATTATTGTAAATCTATTCTATCTAAGTAAATCATTTCTTAAGTACAAAATACTTAGACTAACAATGTATACTGGAGTTGTTTCAATTTTGATTTTTACTCTGTATTTTATTAGTTATAGGCCTATAGAAAGTGTTAATTTTCTAACTCAAGATAGTCTATCTAATTCCAAAACTGGATCAGAAACATCACTCTCGAGATTAACAGCCTGGAGTAGCGGATTTCAAAAATTAAAAGAGAACCCTCTCTTTGGTATAGGACCGGGAAATATCGTTAAAGTATCAAAAGGTAATTCAATTTCAGGGGTTGTTGATATATTAGAACAAAGGGGGTATTATGGATTTTCAAGTGAAAAAATAGATGAAATTGCAACTCATAACCAATACTTAGAAATCCTTTTTGAGGGTGGAGTAATTCCATTTATTTTTTATGTATTCTTATTGTTTAATCTCGTCTCATTTTTTAATAAAGCAGCTAAGGAATTACCTTTTATTTTTAAAGGTTATTTATATTCTCTGTCAGCATACTTAATTTGTATTCTTTCAATAAGTTATAACCCATATTATATGAGTTTCATTATTGGTTTCATATTATTCTTGTTTGATAAGTATAAAAAATCAATTGACATAAACGGGAATATTATTGACAATAAAATTTAAAGTCTAATATATTTATAAAATTAATCATGATAAAATATAGTATCATAGTATGCTCATATAACCGGTTTCATTTATTGGTTGAAACTATAGATTCTGTTCTCAGAGTCCTTAATGATAGATCCGATTGTGAAATTCTTATTTTAGATAATAACTCATCAGATCAGACATCTACAATCAAGTCCAAATATTCCTTGGATTCAAGAATTAAATATTTCTTAGAAATTAATCAAGGGCTGTCTCATGCGCGTAATAGAGGTGTTAAAGAGTCTAAGGGTGAAATATTAATATTCCTTGATGATGATATCGATTTCGTAGATGACTATTTTTCTGTTTGTGATATTATTTACAAAAACAATAAAGTCGATATTGTAGGCGGAAAAGTATTACCTTATAATACAGATATACCCTATTGGTTGCCAAAAGAATTTTACTATCTCGTTAGTATTTATGATCCCGGTAATGAATTTTCAAAAATTGATTCGTTAATGGGTGCTAATTATAGTATGCGTAAAACTGTAGCTTTAAATGTTGGAGGTTATAACACAGAGCTTGGTAGAAAAGGAAATTCCTTGATGGGAGGTGAGGAATCGGAATTCCTTTCAAGGGCCAAAGATAAAGGTTATGATGTGTATTATGATCCAAGTTTAATCGTTTTACATAAAATAAATGATAAACTTAATACTAAATATGTGTTGAATTATGCTTTCTTAAATGGAAAATCAACGGCAGTTTATTATAAACAATATTGGGGTAATTTGAGGTTTGTATTGAAACTAATTCGTGTTATCTTTGATATGCTATTATTTTATTATACAAAATTTTCTTCAAAAAAGACCCTGTCTTTTATGAGAAGAAGAATTAAATATAATTATTCAAGAGGTTTCTTAAACAAAAAATAATGAAAATAATAAATAAAATTTTAACTAAAATAAAAGGTGAAGATTTTGAACTTGCAGATGGGCTTTCCTTTTCATATTTAATTGGTCTTTTATGTAGAAGAGGAATTATGTTTCTTCGAGGGAAATTCTCTTTTGTTAAAAACAAAGGTTTATTTTTTAGAGGGAAAAATGTTCAATTAAGATGTCGAAAACTTCTTGTTCTTGGTAGAAATGTAAGCGTAGATTCAGGATCTTATTTAGATGCTAGTTCAATTGAAGGCATTAAATTGGGAAACAACGTCTCTTTAGGTAAAAACACTGTGATAGAGTGTTCAGGGAGTATGAGGTTTTTGGGTAAAGGAATTAATGTTGGAGATGATGTATTTCTGGGTAGAGATTGCTTTTATGGTAGTGCAGGAGGTATTAAAATAGGTGCGGATACGATAATTGGAAATTTAGTGAGTTTTCATTCCGAGAATCACATTTCGGAGAGTATCTCTATTCCGATTAGACTTCAAGGGGTTTCAAATAAAGGGATTATAATTGGTGAAAACTGTTGGATAGGTGCTAAGGTCACTATTCTTGATGGGGTAGTACTTGGTGATAATTGTATTCTGGCAGCCGGTGCAGTTATGAAATCAGGTACATATACTAGTAATTCAATTTATGCAGGCATTCCTGCTAAATTAATAAAGTCAAGATAATCCAATTTCATAATGTTTAATAATTAATATGAAAACAATTTTGTGCGTCCACCAATCTGCGGAATTATATGGTTCTGACCGTATGTTTCTTAATTCAGTAATGGCTCTAAGTGAAAAATATCCTGATTCAAAAATTGATGTTATTTTACCTTTCTCTGGTGATTTAATACAATATTTAAAACCATATGTAAACTCTATTGGTATTAAAGATTTAGGAATTGTTCGAAAAGGAGAGGTAGGAGTTTTATTTGCTTTGAAATTAATTTTTAAGTATACGAGAAAAGCATTTCTAAATATTAATAAATATGACTTAGTGTATGTTAATACTATTGTTATTATAGATTATTTGTTTGCCTCATTTTTAACAAAGAAAAAACCAATATATCATATACATGAGTTACCAGAAGGTAAAATTCTTCGGTTATATTGTTTTTTATTTAAAAGAGCTCGAGTTAAACTTATTTTTAATTCTATTGTCACCAGCAATAACTTTATTTCTTTATTACCTAATAATCAAAGTTCTGTAGTAATTGAAAATGGAATTAAAGGTTTTCCTCAATCTAAAGAACTAAAATTTCTTCCTTCAAATGGAAAAATAAAAATTCTTTTGATTGGGAGAATTTATCCTAGAAAAGGACATTCCGTGCTGTTAGATGCGGTTTCTTCTCTTGAGCAAACGATTAAAAAAAGAATTGAAGTGAAATTTGTTGGGGACTTTCTTCTTAATGACCAACATTTTAAAAATGAGCTATGTCATAAGATCAATGAATATAATTTGAAAGATAATATCACATTTATCAAATTCTCAAGTAATCCTTTGATTTCTTATAATTGGTCAGATATTGTAGTAATACCTTCAACACTACCAGAGTCATTTGGATTGGTTGCCATTGAAGCTTTTAGTGCAGGTAGATTTGTTATTGCTTCTGACCATGGAGGAATCAAAGATTTCATAACAAATGAAGAAACAGGGTTTTTATTTGAACCCAATAACTATTTAGATTTAGCAAGTAAAATTGAAAAGGCCGTAAATAATCCTCAATTAGTTGTTAAGTTAGCAAAAAATGGAAAAGAATTATTTAGAAAAAAGTATACTGAAGATGCTTATAAATTAAGATTCTTAAAACAATTTGATAAATTAATTATATGAAAATAGCAATCATTGGTAGTAGAGGTTACCCGATAGTTTATAGTGGGTATGAAACTTTAATAACTTCACTATGTAAAGAATTAAAAGATGATTTTGACATCACAGTTTATTGTCATGGTCACCTGTTTAAAGAAAGGCCAGATAGATATAAGGGTATAAATTTAGTTTATACGGATGGAAAGACAGGAAAGACAATTGCTCAATTTAGTAATTCATTTTTGGCTTTTAAGGATGCTCGAAAAAAGGATTTTGATATTATTTTTGTTGTAAATGCCGCAAATGGTATATTTGGATTCTATAAGTACTTTACAAAAGCCAAATTAATTATTAATGTTGATGGTTTGGAATGGTTACGACCTAAATGGAAAGGGTTGGGAGCTAAGTTTTTCAAAATGTCTGCTCGATTAGCATGTAAATGGTATGATGTAATTGTTACAGACGCAGACGCTATGCGTGATGTTTATTTGAAAACATTTAATAGAGATTCTGTGGTTATTGAATATGGGGCGTATATACCTGAAAAAGTATCAAATGATGGTCTTTCTGAGTGGGATTTGGTCTCAGATGATTATTTTCTAATTGTTGGTAGATTGATTCCTGATAATAATTCAGATTTGATATTAAAGGCTTTTATTAAATCTAATTCAACTAAAAAACTTGTAATTGTTGGGGATGTGCCTTATGAAGATGAATATGCGAGTAATATTAAAAGTCTGGCAGCTTCTGATGAGCGTGTAATAATGACTGGTTATGTTACAAATCAAAAAACGTTAATGGCGTTGTATCAAAATTGTTTTTATTATTTTCACGGTCATGAGTTTGGGGGGACTAATCCTACTATTTTGAAAGCTTTAGCTTATGGTTGTCCAATTATTGCTATAGATACTGTTTTTTCGAAAGAAGTTTTAGATAATTATAAATATGGAATTCCATTTACTAAAAACATTGAATCATTAACAAAACAAATTGATAACATTGGATCTGAATCAGTTAATAGACAAGTTCTTAAAGATAAAGGGGTTGAACGAATAAACGAAAGATACACCTGGACAAGAATTGCAGAATTATATAAAAATTTGTTTTTGTCATTTAAGGGTTCAAATTAATAGGTTATCTTTGCCTAACTTATTTAAAAAATTGTAATATTATATTATGTTTAAATTCTTATCATCTAAATACTTATCTAGATATTTTAAAGTATTTCTTCTTACAATTGATTTAATTATTTTGAATTTTTCATATCTTATCTCTATAAAGTTAAGGTATCAGGATTTGGATATTATATTTAGAGAAGATTTTAAAATAATTTGGATTTTCATTAATGTTTCTTGGTTCCTAATTTCAATTTCGTTGGAACTTTATAAAATTATTCGTATCCATGAAGTTGAAAAAATTATAGGAAAATATATTTCAATTGTTTTTCTTCACCTTCTAACTTTAGCCTTTATCATTTTTATTTTAAATTTCGAAAATTTTTCAAGGATAAGAATCGCTGTTTTCTATGGGTTATTCCTTTCTTTAATTTTAATTTTTCACATAACCTTTTTAATTTTATTAAAGAATACGCGAAAAAAAGGATTTAACAATCGAAATATTGTTTTACTAGGGCATTTAGATTCTCAAGAAGGGTTGCTGAATTTTTTTAAATCAAATATTTCTTTAGGCTATAACTTGGTTGACTTCTCAAGTAACGTAGAATTAAATGATGTTAAGTCTAAGAATGTGAAAGTGATAACAGAGCTGTCAGATTTTTTAATTTCGGCATCTATCCATGAAGTATACATTTGTATGCATTTTGATTTGATGGATAGAATTAAGGACATTGTAAATATTTGTGAAGACAGAATGATTAGAATAAAAGTTGTACCAGATTTTAGATTTTTCACAGGAAGCAAACATTTGGAATTAAGTTTTTATAATCATACTCCAGTATTAATGTTTCGAAAAGAATCCTTACAGAAAGCGAGATTTAGAATAATTAAAAGAATATTTGATTTGTTCTTTTCGCTTTTCGCTCTTGTTTTTCTTGTTCCAATTGTGTTTCCTATTATAGCGTTAGCTATTAGAATGAATTCTAAGGGTCCTATATTCTATAAACAAAAAAGAAGCGGTGAGGATCATGTAGAGTTTAATTGTTATAAATTTAGATCTATGAGCGTAAATAATTCTCCAGATTTACAAGCTTCAAAGAATGATTCTAGAATTACTTCTGTTGGTGGGTTTTTGAGAAAAACAAGTCTAGATGAACTGCCGCAATTCCTTAATGTGCTAATTGGTAATATGTCTGTAGTTGGTCCCAGACCCCATCCACTTTATATGTCTGAACAGTATACTGAAATTGTTAATGGTTATATGATAAGACATTTAGCAAAGCCTGGAATTACAGGTTGGGCTCAGGTTAGTGGATATAGAGGTGAAACACGGGAGTTATTAGCTATGCAAAATAGAATTAAGCATGACGTCTATTATATTGAGAATTGGAGTTTTCTACTTGATTTAAGAATCATTTGGAAAACAGTATTTAGTTTGCTAAAAGGTCAGGAAACTGCATATTAATAATAAATTATGAAAAAAATTGCTGTTATAGGTACAGGTTATGTAGGTTTAGTGACTGGGACATGTTTTGCAGAAACTGGAAATCAAGTTGTTTGCGTTGATATAGATGTAAATAAAGTTAAAAAAATGAAACAAGGTGTGTTGCCAATATTTGAACCTCACCTTGACGTTTTGTTTGACAGAAATATTAAGGCTAATCGATTAAGTTTTACAACAAATTTAAAAGATGGTATAAAAGATGCGGAAATAATTTTTCTTGCACTACCTACACCTCCAGGTGAAGATGGGTCAGCTGATTTGTCTTATATTTTGGGTGTGGCAGAGGAGCTTGGTAACTTGATTGACTCTTATGTTATAATTATAGACAAAAGTACGGTTCCAGTTGGAACAGCTGAAAAGGTATCTGCACAGATTAGTAAAAACGCAACAGTTGATTTTGATGTTATATCAAATCCAGAATTTTTGAGAGAAGGCTTTGCTGTGGATGATTTTATGAAACCTAGTAGAGTCGTTATAGGTACTAGTTCAGAGCGTGCTAAGGTCGAATTACAATCATTATACTCTCCTTTTGTTCGTCAAGGAAATCCAATATTATTTATGGATGAAAAATCTGCTGAATTAACTAAATACGCGGCAAATTCTTTTTTGGCAACTAAGATAACATTTATGAATGAGGTTGCTAATTTCTGTGAGTTAGTTGGGGCTAATATTGATGATGTTAGAGTAGGTATAGGATCGGATGATAGAATTGGTAATCGATTTTTATTCCCCGGTATTGGTTACGGTGGATCTTGTTTCCCCAAAGATGTGAAAGCATTGGTTAAATCTGGTGATGACTATAATCACTCGTTTGAAATTTTGAAATCAGTAATGCAAGTAAATGAAAGTCAGAAAACAATTTTATTCCCTAAAATTAAAAATTATTTTAAGGGAAATTTAAAAGGAAAAAAAATTGCCATTTGGGGGTTAGCGTTTAAACCAGATACTGATGATATTAGAGAGGCTCCGGCACTTTACATGATTGAAGAATTGTTGAATACTGGTGTTGAAATATGTGCTTATGATCCAGAGGCAATGGAAAACGTTAAAGGTTTATTAGGAGATAGAATTTCTTATGGTTTAAGTGAATATGAGGTTTTAGAAAATGCTGATGCCTTACTAATATGTACGGAATGGGGATTGTTCAGAAATCCTGATTTTGATAAAATTGGAACACTTTTAAGTGATAAAGTAATCTTTGATGGAAGAAACTTGTATGGTACTGAACAAATGAATGAAAAAGGTTTTTATTATACATCAATAGGTAGATAATTATTATATGGAGAATATGAAAAAAGTATTGATAACTGGGGCAGCTGGTTTTTTAGGGTCACATTTATGTGATTATTTTATTGAAAAAGGATTTGTAGTAATTGGTATGGATAATCTAATTACGGGAAGAATGGAAAACATTGATCATCTGTTAAAAAATGGAAATTTTTCATTTATAAACCATGATATAACTAATCATATAGAAATAGATGGTGATTTGGATTATGTTTTGCATTTTGCTTCTCCAGCAAGTCCAATTGATTATTTGAAAATACCAATTCAGACTCTTAAGGTGGGTGCAATGGGGACTCATAATTGTTTAGGTTTAGCAAAGAATAAAAATGCGCGCATGATCATTGCTTCAACTTCAGAAGTTTATGGTGACCCAGAAGTTCACCCTCAAACGGAAGAGTATTGGGGACATGTCAATCCTATTGGACCAAGAGGTGTTTATGATGAAGCTAAGCGTTTTCAGGAAGCAATAACTATGGCTTATCATACGTTTCATGGCTTGGAAACAAGGATTGTTAGAATATTCAATACATACGGCCCAAGAATGAGATTAAATGATGGCAGAGTTTTACCTGCTTTCATTGGACAGGCACTTAGAGGGGAAGATTTAACGGTGTTTGGAGATGGTTCGCAAACGAGATCATTTTGTTATGTTGATGATTTAGTAAAAGGTATTTATAAATTATTAATGAGTGATTATCACATGCCTGTTAATATTGGAAATCCTTCTGAAATTTCGATAAGTGATTTCGCTGAAGAAATCATTAAACTTACAGGTACTAAGCAAAAAGTAATTTATAAGGATTTACCTGTAGATGATCCTAAGCAACGTCAACCTAATATTGATAAAGCAAAAACAATTTTAGGTTGGAACCCAGAGGTTTCTAGACAAGATGGTTTGAAAATTACATATGATTATTTTAAATCACTTACAAAAGAAGAATTAACCGCAGTAGATCATAATAATTTTGATGAATATATTATTCGATAATATTCGACTTCTTTGCCAATTGATATAATTCGCTTTTCATATAATAAACAAAACTTAATTATTTTATTTTGATAGAAACACAACACCCTATGCAACACGACTCTGAAGAACAAATTAATATTCGAGAAGTAATTTTTAAATACTTGTCGTATTGGAAGTGGATCGCTTTGAGTTCATTTATATTTTTGATATTTGCTTTTTTATACTTGAGGTATACACAACCTGTCTATACTTCTAAAGCCACAGTGCTAATTAAAGATGATGAAGGGAGCGGAAGTTTGCCCGGGATGGAAATTTTTAAAGATTTTGGTTTATCTGGTGGGTCAAGTAATTTGGATAATGAAATTCAAATTTTGAAATCCAGAAAATTGACGGAATCGGTGATCAAAAAATTGCAATTAAATAAGAGTTATATTTCTCGTGGCGAACGTAGTGGGCTTATCGCTGGTGAAATGTATACGGATAGTCCTATTCAAATAAATCATGCTTCACATGATAGCTTATTGTATATGGAGGAGGTTAGCTTTGATTTAACAATTCGAGATGAAGTTTCTTTTGAATTATCTGAGTTAGATGGAGAAGAATTTGGAATTATCAAATTTGGAGAAGAAATTAGTACATCAATTGGTTCTGTTATCATTAATAAAACGGCGTTGTTTGGTGAAAATTATTTTGATTTAGACTATGTAATTTTAATTACACCGTTAAATGAGTCGATTACTGAACTTCAAGAAATTTTAAAGATTGATAGGATTAATAAGGATGCTGATATTTTGTCAATTAGTTTGAAAGGTTCAGTTATCCAGAAAAATAATGACATTATTAATGAATTGATTTTTCAACATGAGTTGGAAGGTATAAAAGTTAAAAATGAGGTGACAGAAAATACACGTGATTTTATTAAGGAGCGAATGTTGTTTATCAGTAAAGAATTATCTGAAGTGGACAGCGCGAGTTCATTGTTTAAAA
>Ga0105354_1001436_pt1 | contig 14646 bp, 14 predicted proteins | sample GOMGulsemesocosm_FD_83658 | JGI IMG/M metagenome (GOLD analysis project Ga0105354, IMG submission 83658) | Methane-oxidizing microbial communities from mesocosms in the Gulf of Mexico - GOM9B Gulf of Mexico | ecosystem: Environmental > Aquatic > Marine > Cold seeps | place: USA: Gulf of America...
ATGCGGACAAGTGCAACAGAAAGTATGTACAGGTAATGCTGTAGTGAAACCAGGTAAACTCTATGTGGTGCAACGTTATGTAAACCAATGTTTGAGGGTTGTACGCCCGAAGTTGGAGGGTAAACGGTTCGATACTATAAGTAATTGTAGTACTAGATAAATGATAGGGACTCTTTTTAAGAGGACAGAATCCGGCTTATGGTCTGCTTATTTTTTTATTACTCTATAGGTATGTTTTTTAGTATCACTTTCAATTTGAATAAAATACATCCCGTTTCTATAGTTTGACATGTCAATATGTATTTTATCGGCATGTATGTTTTTTTTCAAAACTTTTTTTCCTGAAACATTAGTGATGCTTATTTTATCAATTTTCGTTGGCGAGGAGATATTAAGTTGGTTAAAAACTGGGTTAGGGTAGATGCTTAGTTTTTTAGTTTTCTTCTCTTCAACTCCTAAAATACGTACGCTAATTGTCCCGAACATAGTATTCGGATGTATGTTACATTGGTATGGGAAATCTCCAATTTTAGTGAACGTATGACTAAAAGTAACACCTAATCCTATTTTATCTTTACTATCGAATTTTTCCTCACTATTAGGAAGGCTTGTTACGGTATGAGTTAAATCATCACTCCAAACCCAAATAATGGTATCTCCTTGATTGATTGTTAAATCACTGTTTGAAGCACCAATTTCCCATAAAATTTCTGAGGTGTTTTGTGAAAATAATGAAAATGATGTAACTAATAGAATTAGAAAGAGTGTAATTTTTTTCATAACCAAAGAGAATTAATTTACTTCTTAAAGTTACGAAAATTATTTCAGTTATATATGGTGTAATAACTCTTTAACCGCTCATATATAGTTGGTTACTATTCTTCTTCTTGTGATTTAACTTGTGGGTATTCGAAAAAACTAAACATGCAACCACCATATTTTTTAGCATAACTAAAGTTGTCTAAATGATCTAATTTGGTGTATGTAGAATGTTCAATGATTAAATAACCGTTATCGGTCAGTAGTTTATTATCAAAAACTAATTGACGGATTTTAGCAAATTTCTCATCACTAAAATCATAAGGAGGATCAGCAAATACAACATTAGCTTTAAGTTTTACTCGCTCTAAGAATTTAAAAACATCACTTTTAATAACGTTAATGTCAAACTCAAATTCTTCTGAAGTTTTTCTAATAAATGCAGCACAGCCATAATCGGCATCTACAGCAGTGATTAGTTTACAGCCTCTAGATGCAAATTCATAACTGATGTTACCAGTTCCTGAAAATAAATCTAACAAAGTGATTTCATCAAAATAGAAATCATTGTTTAAAATATTAAATAATGATTCTTTTGCTAAGTCAGTTGTTGGACGCACAGGTAGCTTTTTAGGCGCTGTAATTCGTCTGCCTTTATATTTTCCAGAAATTATTCGCATTTAAAATGTATTTAATAAACTAAAGTGGTTATAGCCGTATTTTGGTTTTTGTTCAATATCTCTTGCTATAAATTGCGTGTTTCTACTACCAAAAGAAATATTTCGGACGTATTGGTATAAGATACTATATAGCTCATCATCTAAGCCTATATCTCCTAATAAAATTAAATCGATAATTTCTGTATCCAGTTGTAACTGTTCTATGGTAAAGAGAATATAATAAATAAAATCCTCTTTGGTGTTAAATTCAAAAGAGTTGAATAAGTTTAACTCCCCATTTTTAATATGAATTAATTCAAATGATGTAGGAGAAACATTGCAATATAGTTTGTTTGTAGTAACAGCTGCTACTTTTAGTAATTGTTCAACAATAATTGTATTAGCGTGATGGTATTCGAAACTACCAAATCGTTCGAAAAAGAAGTTGTTTATGTTCACAAATGGTACATATACAGAGATGATTTCTTTAGAAACAATTTCATCAGTAGCAATAAAATCCGATTCAAAAATTTTATTATTGAATTTTAAGTAATCAACCAGATTGTTTTCATCATACAATCCTTTGGGAACAAAAGTACAAATATTGTTTTGATGAATTAAATTAACTTGTTTGAACTCTTGTTGTAATAGGGGAGTATTTTCAAATTCAGTAACTAATAATTTTTCTAATTCTAACGGGTTTTTTTGCTTGTCAAATTGAATCTCTTTTAAAAAGAGTATATTATTTTCAATAGTATCCACTATACAAAAAGAAAGTCCATTCAAGCTAACTTGAACGGACAGTATTCTATTTGATAGTAAATTTATATTACTTCTTTTCGTCATAGTATCTAGGCCAGTTACCCTCAGTTCTAACTTCATCCATCGAACCTACACTAATGTTAGCTCCATTTACACCATCAACAGCTATAGTTTCTGATTCTTCAAAGACTAAATATGCTGGTTGATCTGCTAAAACTAATTTCTTTTCCATTTTAGCTTCAAATACTGAAAGCATAGATTTTCCTTTTTCAATTTCTCCAGCTTTTAAAGTGAATTTGGCATCAGTACCAGGAATATTCATCATCGTTTTATAACGATCTGAATTTTTAAAGATAGAATCTTTAACAGATGCAGTACCTAAAGTATCAATAACAACGATGTCTTTAGTCATATCTATACCAAATTGCTTTGATAATTCAATATCTATAATAGTAGAATCTTTACGTTGAGTTAAAGTATATTTAGCCGTATCGATGAATTTTACTAAAGAATTCCAGTCTCCATTATATTTTCCTGTAACCGCTTTATGAGCAATTTCGGCTTTTCTAATATCTTTTAAATTGTCAATTACTTTAGCGTAACGTTCTTTTTTAATTTTTTTAAATTCTATAGGCTCCATAATCGAATTATATAAAGCTCTACCAATAAACAATGCAGCTATCCAAAATAATATTGTGAAGATCCATTTTTTATTTTGCGGTACGAATTTATCAATCAACTTTACTATTGCAAAAATTGCTACGATTGTTAAAACAATTAAAAGTATTGTTATCATTTTTTATATAAAATTTAATTAATGTCTTTGCACAAATTTACATTTTTTTTTCAATCAGTAAAGTAATAAAAGAAAAAATACTAACTATCTTTGAAATCCACTATTATACCTGAGACTTATTATATGAACAGCACGCAATTTCATACCTTATTAAAAGAAAAATTTCCTTTTGATCTTACTTTAAAACAAGATGTTGTTTTACAGCGACTTGCGAATTTTGTGTTAGATAATGAAGATGATAATCTTTTTGTGCTAAAAGGGTATGCTGGTACTGGTAAAACAACTTTAATTAGTACGTTGGTAAATAGTTTATGGAATGCACACAAGAGTGCTATTTTGTTAGCGCCAACTGGTCGTGCGGCAAAAGTTATTTCAAAATACTCTAAGAGAGAAGCACTTACAATTCATAAAAAAATATATTTCCCAAAAAAGCAAAGTGGTGGTGGAGTTAGCTTTGTATTACAACCAAATAAACATAAGAATACTATTTTTATAGTTGATGAAGCATCAATGATATCCGATATAAATACAGATTCTAAGCTTTTTGAAAACGGATCTTTATTAGATGATTTATTGCAATATGTGTATTCTGGAAGTAAATGTAAGTTAGTTTTTATAGGTGATACTGCACAATTACCTCCAATAAAGTTAGATGTTAGCCCTGCATTGGATGAGCAACGTTTGGCATTAAATTATAATAAAGAAGTCGATTTTATTGAGTTAGATGAAGTTGTACGTCAGGCAGAAGGATCTGGTATATTGAGTAATGCAACTTTATTACGAGAACAATTGGCAACAAATTATTTTAATTCATTCGAATTTGATTTAGGTTCATTTCCTGACATTGTTAGGTTACAAGATGGGTATGAAATACAAAATGCTATTGATGAATCTTACTCCATGGAGAGTAAGGAAGATACCGCAATTATTGTTCGTTCTAACAAGCGTGCAAATATTTATAATCAGCAAATACGATCTAGAATTTTATTTCAAGAAAACGATTTAAACGCTGGTGATTATTTAATGGTTGTAAAAAATAATTATTTTTGGGTAAAAGAAAATAGTGAAGCTGGTTTTATAGCTAATGGTGATATTATTGAAGTTTTAGAAATATATTCTTTTAAAGAATTATATGGGTTTCGTTTTGCTGAAGTAAAAGTACGTATGGTTGATTACCCTAATATGACACCTTTTGAAACAGTATTGTTATTGGATACAATTACTGCAGAAACGCCAGCATTGTCTTATGAAGATGGAAATAAACTATATCAAGAAGTTCAAAAAGATTATGAAAGTGAGACTTCAAAGTATAAGAAATTTGTGAAAATTAAACAAAATAAGTATTTTAATGCTTTGCAAGTAAAGTTTTCATATGCTATGACCTGCCATAAATCGCAAGGTGGACAATGGAAAACTGTGTTTGTAGAACAACCGTATTTAAAAGATGGTGTAAATAAGGATTACATGCGTTGGCTGTATACAGCAATAACACGTGCAGAAGAAAAACTATATTTGATTGGCTTTGGGGATGATTTTTTTAACAACTAATTAACTCATAACTAACAACTAACAATGCTTGAAACTACAGAAACATTAATAAGTATCTTTTTAGGGATAGGGTTAGCAGCTTCGGTTGGGTTTAGAGTTTTCGTTCCGTTATTTTCGTTAAGTTTAGCATCCTATTTTGGAGTAATTCCTTTAAATGAAAGTTGGGTATGGATAGGGAGTATAACTGCTCTTTGTACTTTTGGTATTGCAACTGTTTTAGAGATTTTAGCATACTACATTCCTATTTTTGATAATTTATTAGATACTATTGCAGTTCCTTTAGCAGCCATTGCAGGAACAGCTGTTGTCGTAAGTACTGCTGCAAATTTAGATCCAATAGTTACATGGTCGTTAGCCATAATAGCTGGTGGAGGAACAGCTGCAGCTATAAAAGGGAGTGCGGCAACTACAAGAGCTGCTTCAACAACTACAACTGCTGGTTTAGCAAATCCGATAGTTTCAACAGTTGAGACTGGAGGTGCTACAGCAATGTCTGCCGTGGCAATATTTTTACCAATTTTAGCAATTGTTTTAGTTATAATGTTGCTATCAGGAGTATTTTTCTTTTTTAAGAAAATTCGTTCAAAATTTAAAAAGAAACAAGTTTGAAAAAAGTAACCAGTGTAGAGGAATATATTGAATTATATACTAACTTTTCTGTTCTATTAGGTGAATTAAGAAAAATAGCTTTGACTACTGAACTTGAGGAGTCAATTAAATGGAATAGCCCTGTATATTCATTAAATGGTAAAAATATACTTGGTTTAGGAGCGTTTAAACATCATGCTGGAATATGGTTTTTTCAAGGTGTATTTTTAAAAGATGAGTATAATAAGTTGGTTAATGCCCAGGAAGAGAAAACTAAAGCATTACGTCAATGGCGTTTCGAAAAAAATGAATTAATCGATGGTCAGTTAGTTAAAGCCTATATATTGGAAGCGATTGAAAATCAGAAATTAGGTAAGGAGGTAAAACCTGACCGTAATAGAGCTTTTGAGATACCAAGATTATTAGAGAACAAAATGAATTCAGATGTTGGGTTTAAGAACTGTTTTAATAAACTTTCATTGAGTAAACAACGTGAATATTCCGAGTATATCACAGAAGCAAAAAAAGATACGACAAAAATTGCTCGTTTAGAAAAAATAACCTCATTAATTGAAGCAGGAAAAGGGCTTCATGATAAATACAAAAAGTGTTAACCTATGAATTTTAATAAATTATATGCCATTTGTTGTGGCTTAAGTGCTTTAACTATTTTTACAACCTATATCTTTGTTTATTATAAAAATTTAGAAAATTTTACTTCAGAACTACAATATGCAGTGATTGCTATTTCTACAATGGCTTTTATTTGTTCTTTAATGGTACTTATTAAAAAAGCTAAATTATTATTTTCCGGAGCTTATATGTATACAACCATTATATTACTATTGATATCAATATTAGCAATGTGGTATAATCAGTTTTTGTTTGTTAGAATATAATTAATCAATTACGTGAAAAAGAATAAAGACCGCTATGTTGTTATAGTAAAGAACAAAGACTTATCTATTGTTTTATTCTAAATTAAGTTAATTTTGCCTAATGCCTAATGCCTAATGCCTAATGCCTAATAAGATGAAAATAATTGCAATGATACCTGCTCGCTATGAAGCATCACGTTTTCCAGGGAAGTTAATGAAAGATTTAGCAGGGAAGTCTGTAATCATACGAACCTATGAAAATGCAGTGAGAACTAACTTGTTTTCGGAAGTGTATGTAGTTACTGATTCAGATATTATTTTTGAAGAAGTAGTAAATAACGGCGGAAAAGCAATTATGAGTATTGCAGAACATGAGTGTGGAAGTGATCGAATTGCTGAAGCAGTAGCTAATATTAATTGTGATATAGTTGTTAATGTACAAGGCGATGAACCAAATGTGCATCAGCAAGCCTTAACGGACTTATTAGCAGTTTATGCAACTGATATTAATAAAGAAATAGATTTGGCTTCTATTATGCATCAAATTACCGATTTAGAAGAGATTAATAATCCTAATGCGGTTAAGGTTGTTGTAGATAAAAATAATAGAGCATTGTATTTTTCACGTTCTCCCATACCTTTTGTTAGAGAAGAAAGCACAGCTAAATATTTTAAGCATCAAGGAATATATGCCTTTAGGAAAGAAGCCTTGTTGGATTTTACGCAAATGCCTATGCAGTATTTGGAAGCTACAGAAAAACTGGAACAATTACGCTATTTAGAGTTTAACAAGATTATTAAAATGGTAGAGACTACTCATGTATCAATAGGTATTGATACTCCTGAAGATTTGGTTCAAGCGAATTTAGAATATAAGAAATAGTTATTTCTCCAAGATAAATAACTCATTAATTCGGTGTGTTTTTAGTTGTTTACTCGATTTAAACATACTTTTTAATTTTACATTCAATTGTTTATTTCTCTGTATGTCCTTTTTTGAGGTGTAAATAGAGTTGAATAAGCACGAAGCGTTACTGTTTAAAATAGAATAAATTCTATGCCAAAAATCATCTTCAAATAATTCATTAGGCATTTTTGAATCATTAAAAATATCGATGATAATTAAATCATAAGTGTTCTTAGTGTTTTTTACAAATTGAAAAGCATCAGCTATAACCAACTCTAAATTTGAAATACTATTTAATTTAAAGTAGGTATTTGCCAATTCAATAACATCAGAATCTATTTCAATACCAGTTATCTTAGTTTCAATGTTAAAGTCATTCCTAAGGGTCTTTATTATGCTTCCACCAGCAACACCAAGCACAAGAATATTTTCTGAGTTTTGTAGCTTGTTTAGGCTGATATGTTTTAAACCTTTTTTTAAAACTTGTTGTAAACTACCGTAACTGTAGTTGGCATTTTCGGAATCGATAACTAATTTCCCATTTACTAAAGTTACTTCCAAAGAACCAGATCTTTTTGAAGAAATTTGGCTAACTTTAATAGGGTATAGGTAGCTAATAATTTTTTGTATAAAAGTCATGTTAAATCAATAGGGCTTAAAAGTAATTATTATATTGTAAAATATGTAGCTTTGCTTCCTAGAAAACAATTCTATTGGAGTAATCCATGATTAATTAAACTCATAAGAAGAATTAAAATACTGATGTATAAATTTATTTATTCTAAAATATTAAAATGGAAAGTTTATGGGGAATTCCCTAAAGGCTTAAATCAGTACGTTGTAATAGCAGCTCCACATACCCATTGGCATGACTTACACATGGGCTTGTTACTTAGAAAAGTAACAAATACTACAATTAACTTTGTAGCAAAAAAAGAACTTTTTGTTTGGCCATTAGGTTGGTATTTACGTAAAGTTGGTGGTTTTTCATTAGACAGAACTCCAGGGCAAAACTCAGTTGATGCGTATGCAGATTTATTTAAAAAAAATCCTAAGTTTATATTAAATATAGCCCCTGAAGGAACACGGAAAAAAGTTTCAAAATGGAAAACAGGGTTTTATTATATTGCTAAGTCGGCACATGTGCCAATTGTAATGGTTGCATTTGATTATGAAAATAAAAAGCATATTATATCAAAGCCTTTCTATCAAACAAATGATGTTGAAGCTGATTTTAAATTTATGCATTCGTTTTTTGAAGGAATATTAGGGAAGGTTCCAGAGTATTCATAATATTATTTAACAACCTTAAAAGTCTTTAATGCTTCGTTTGGTTCAATAATGTTGTGCCCTTTCCAGAAGTTAGTATTATAACTAGAAAAGTATTTAACATCAACGAACTTCTTTTCTTCTAAATTTATAAATTCTTCAGGAGTAATGTTTTTTTCAGAAAAAACAATAAATTCTCGTTTTACTCTATCAATGATATCAAAATTCATTTGAAGTCTTAATTCATTTTGCTTTCTTCGACCTTTAACATGTTTGTTTTTCTCAATGATAGTTAATGGTCTGTTTAATAATAGTGATCTACCATTTTCATGACTCAAATATTTCAAGCTATAATGGTTATTTTCCTCAAACTTATTAAATATCATTGTTCCGTGGTATTTAACATGATTAAAGTTTACTCCAAACATATTGAAGATTTTGTCATAAATTGGATTTGCATTACTATAATCTAAGCGCATAATTGCAAAGTCATCAGTGTTGATATATAATGTTCCTTTTAAATCTTTATACCGTTTTGGGCTGAACTCAATAATGTATACCAATTCACCATCTATATAGGTGTAATCTTTTTTAGTGAAGTTGTATTTATTGGCTGAACGAATTACATTTATTTCAGAATCCTCATCATAAAAAACGTTATTTGTAAGTGTTTCAATACTTTTCTTTCGAGAAATGAAATAGTTTTTTTGTTCGTACTCTTTTTCAATTTTATCAAAGTTTTTTGAGCTATTTACTATTGAGTCAACACCTATTTTTGTGCCAAAAAAACCAGATTTCACTTTTAAATAGGAGTTCTGTTTTACATTATCATTAAGTACTTGTATGAACTTATTTTGTAATTCTTCAAATGAAACTTCTTGATCTAATTTATATAATTTTGAAGTTTTAACTATATGAAGCTTTTTATAATTTCGCTCAAAATTACTATAGTAATCACCTAATGTTTCATTATAATAAGCAGTACGTTTTGGTATGGAATTCACCATACTATCAATTAGTGTTTTTGAAATTTCTTTGATACTAGATTTTTTAAAATCTAACTTTAGTTTTTTATAATATTGTTTAAATGATTCCCTCATAAAGAATCGATTTTTTGTAGAGTTTGAGCTATAATTTTTGGATAAATTATCTTCAACGTGTTCGATGATTTCTTCAGCTGAAAGTTTCTGTCCTGATATATAAACACTTGATAATTCAAGTATTTCGGGTTCTAAGTTAATAGTGATATTTTTCAGTTTCTGTATTAAAACAGCTTTAGTTTTGTAACCTACAGAGGAAAAGTAAATTGAATCGTTTTTTAATATGTTATTCGGTATTGTAACACTAAAATTACCTTCTTCATTACTAATACCTCCATTATTTTCGTTAAGAATAATACTTACGTAAGGTATTGGTTCCTGAGTTTCGCTATCAATTATTTTACCGGTAATATCTTGACTATATAGACTATATATACCACCTAATAGCATGATCAAGTAAAAAAAATATTGCCTATAGGTATAGTGTGTTTTCATAATTGAAAAGCAAATTTCGTGTTTTTAAACTGAACAACAAGTAAATGTTATTTTTTTATGATATATATTAACACTAAAACCTTTATTCATGTGACCATGAGTCGTCTGTATCTTTATTTTTTGGAGATAGTCCAATTATTTCATCAGTAGTATTAACCCCTAAGCCTAAGACTGTTCTGTTTACATAATTGAAATATGATACAACTTGGTTAATTTCTAACAATTCACCATCATTAATACCAATATTTTTTAATTGAGTTATTTCTTCTTTTTGAAATGAGCTTGGAGTAAGTGTTAGTTTTTTAGCATAGTTTATTAAGGCTAGTTCTTTTTTACTAAGTATTTCGGTAAAGCTATCACTAATGATTTGTACTTTTAGTTGTTCAGCTTTATTATCATTATTTAAAAACGTTTTCATACCTTCAAAATGATGATAAAAACAATAGTCACACTTGTTTATATAGCTGGTGTATGTTCCTAATAATTCAAGAAACCAATTCTCAAAAGTATTATCAGAGTGGTGTAATACATTTTTATACAAACTCATATGTCCAGTAAGTGTGTGTGGTCTTAAGCTATGGATACTTAAAACATTGTCAATTTGATTGTTAGGCCCTTTAATTCTATTGTATAAAGTTTTTAATTTACCTGTAGCTTCATTAAACGGAATTACTCTTATCCAACTCATCCTTTTTTAGCTTAGACGTATAAATAGTTATATTATTACTAAAGTATTATTGGATACCTAAGAAGTTATTAATCTCAGGAATAGTTTCAGGTTTTACTAACCTGTTATTTACTAAACATACTCCAGTAACATTCGCTGATAAAGCTACTTTATTGTCAGACAAACGTATGATAGTTTGTTTAAAAACTAATTTTAAGTGTCCGTCTTTAAAAGTTTCTACTTGAACTTTGAATTTATCTTTGCTTTTTAAAGAATTTTTAAAATCCATAGCAATTGTTTTTACAACTAAAATAATACCTCGCTCTGTTAAGTCTGCAAAGTCGATACCATGATGGTGTAAAAACTCGTGTCTCGCATGCTCTAAATAGTTTTGATAAACAGAATTGTTTACAATCCCTTGCATGTCCAATTCATAATCTCGAACACTCATTTCTATAGAAAAATCACTCATAATAATTGATGTATTTATTAGAAAACAAAGTTAATGATTATGTCTAAGATGGTGCAATTGATTAACTAATTATTATTTTATCAATTCATTTAAATTGTAATCTAATTTTTAGCTATAACTCACGGTGTTTTATGTATTTGATTTGTATTTGTTAAGTATGTAGTATCTGTGGTTATGTATAAAATAGGTGTTTAAATAATCATGTATTGATAATTAAAAATAAATTTGTTGTTTGTAAAATAACACTTTGTTAATTTTAAAACAATAATAGATATGAAATTAAATATCATTGGGGTGATGTTAGTCTTAGTTACGTTTTTAAGTTTTAATGTAACTAATGCACAAGCAGCATATGTACAAGGAAGCACAGCTATTCAATTAGGAGCTGAATTATCTGTAAATGGAGGCTTTACAATTACTAATTCAGTTATTACAAAAGGTGGAATAAATCAAAAAGGAACATTTATAAACGGAATTAATTCAGGATTGACTTTAAATAGAGGGATCTTGTTGACTACGGGTGAAGTTCAAAAATCATTTGACAATAAAAGCAATATACAAAGTGATGTAATAGCACAAAGCACAGTAACGTATAATGATCCAGATTTGATAGCAATTAATCCTGAATCAAAATACGATGTGTTAATTTATGAGTATGACTTTACTATTACGGGGAGTGAACCAAAAATATTTGCATTAGATTATCAGTTTGCTTCAGAAGAATATCCAAATTTTGTTTGTGATAAAGTGAACGATGTTTTTGGCTTTTTTATATCTGGAGGTGATTTGGTAGGGTCTTCGAATCTTGCTTCTGTAGGAGGGAAAAATGTAGCTGTAAACTTTGTTAATTCAGGAACTGTTGGTTCAAGTGGGGATGCCTCGGTAAACCCATGTGATTTAACAAATGCGTCTTTCTTTGTAGGAAATGGTGACGGGACTACAGCAGCTGGACCACATCATATGGTGTATAATGGTTTTACTACTAAATTAAGAGCTTATACAATTTTACGTCCAGGAATTACTTATCACATGAAAATGGCTATTGCAGACACAAGAGATGATGTTTATGATTCTGGAGTATTTGTAGCTCCAATACAAATATTTAATTTACCACCTAAGTCTGATATTGATTTTGATGGAGTTGATGATTATTTAAATACAACAGCTTTTTTTGGAGATAAAAGTAAGTTAACCATGCAGGCTTGGTTAAAGTTAGATAATGGATTTAATCGAACAGGAATAGTTTGCGGACAAGATAACTTTAAAATTTTTGTAAATAATCAACTTAGATTGAAGGCGTTTGCAAGAACTGGATCATCAGTATATACATATACTTTAAAATTGGATGATAGTACTTTAACAACAGTCTGGGGTGGAAATGTGCAAATAAGAATTAATGGTGGTGCATGGTTGAAGTTTGATATTGGAGGAACGATAACAGATATTTTAAAAACAGCTGCATTTGACAATTCAACTTCATTAAAATTTAATGTTAATTCTGGTGATACTATAGAATTGAAATATAATAATGGAGGAGGTTTTACTACAAATGAAGAAGGGTTTTCCTTAATTTCTGAAGATGGAGTGGTTGTTCATAACTCAGTATTAGGAGTTGTGAAAACTAATAACACATGGAGTTTTACTGCATCATGTATTGGTTGTCCCTCTGTAGTAACTAAAACACTAAATGGGCCAGTTTTAGATAAAGATAAATGGTATCATGCTACTTCTAAATATGATGGTGTTACAGGTAAATTTACACTATATCTCAATGGAGTACAAGTGGCTCAAAAGATAGGGTTAGGGAGTAAACTAAGTATAAAAGATGATGTTTTTGATTTTTCTGTAGGAAGAAACCATGTAGGGAAAAATAAATATTTTAAAGGAAATATTGATGAAGTAAAAGTGTATAATAAGGCATTGAATGAGGTACAAATAAGAGAGCAGATTTATCAAGAAATTGAAAATGTAGGAGGGAAAGTTCATGGATCAATTATACCTAAGGCGGTTGCTGGTGCTACAATAGATTGGAATGATTTGATTATTTATTATGATATGGATATGATATTTGCTACAACTCTGATTGATAATTCAGGAAGCCCAAAAAATGGCGTAGTTAATAATATTACTACTGTTCAATTACAAACTGCACCATTACCTTATGTAGCAAATACTTCAGGAAATTGGACAGCAACAGGAACTTGGGAGCATGGAAATGTTTGGGATATCACCAATTTACCTAATAAGGATTGGGCAATAGTTCAGGTAACTAACAACTCAAAAGTTACCACTACTGCAAGTCATACACATTTAGGAACTTTGGTTGATTCAGGATCAGAATTATCTATAGAAAATGATCAGTTATTAACTACTACGAGCTATTTAAAATTAGATGGCCGCTTAGATTTAGTAGGAGAATCTCAATTAATTCAAACCGTTGGGTCTACGTTTGAAGCAGCAAGTACAGGGTATTTAGAGCGTGACCAGCAAGGGGAATCTAATATATTTAGTTATAATTTCTGGTCAAGTCCAGTATATCCTACTGTTGATGGAATAAATAATTCAGATTATTCTATAGCTGAAATTTTAAAAAGTGGTATCAATGCCAATACACCACAAAATATTACGTTTGCTACATCAGGATATGACGGAGCTACAGCTGGACAAAATGTTACTTTAGCAGATTACTGGATGTTTAAGTTTGTAAATCAACCAGATGTATATGGAAATTGGTTTAATGGTCATGTGCGTTCAACTGGTGATATCAAGGTAGGTCAAGGGTATACCATGAAAGGAGCTGGAGCAACAACACAAAACTATGTGTTTACAGGAAAGCCAAATAATGGAGTTATACAACATGCGATTGGTGCGAACCATGTGTATTTGGTAGGTAATCCGTATTCAAGTGCCTTAGATGGGAATAAATTTATAAACGATAATATTGCAAGTGTAGAAGGTATTGGAAATATTATTGGTAATGGCACAACAAGAGGAGCGTTATATTTTTGGGAGCATTTTACAGGAAATAGTAGTCATGTTTTTGCAGAATACCAAGGAGGTTATGCAACCTATAATTTAATAGGAGGAGTTGTGGCTAACCCTGATGTTGATGTTTCATCAAACGGAACAGGTATAATACGTCCAGGGCAATATGTGCCTGTAGGGCAAGGTTTTTTTATAGAAGGAAGTCCTTCAGGGGGAACATTTGAATTTAATAACAGTCAACGAGTATTTAAAAAAGAAGTAGCAAGTTCTCCAGGAGCAGGTGTTGATTATTCAATATTTTCAAAAACAACTGCGCCAGAAGGGGTTAGTCAATCAGAGCTTGGAATTAACGAGGAAGCTTCAGTATTAGATGTTCAACGAGTGTATTTTAAATTCACAAGACCAGAAGGGTCACAACGAGAGTTGTTATTAGGAGTAAAATCAGGATTAGCTGATGGGGTGAACTATGGTTATGATGCGCGATTGTTAGAGAACTTAAGCTCAGATTGTGGTTGGTTGTTAAAAACAGCTGAAGAAGATGAGAAATTAGTTATTCAAGGAATCGGATCTATTTATGACAATTTAGAATTGCCATTGCATATAAAAGTAAGTGAAGATGGACTTTGTAAGTTTGAAGCGGGTTCACTTGCTGATTTAGACCCTTCAGTAGAAGTTTATTTCTTAGATAAAGAATTAGGTACACGTATACGTTTAGAAGTAGGAGTTGCTACAGAATTTAATTTAGTTGCAGGAATGTATTCTGATCGTTTTTATGTAGTGTTTAAAATGTCAAACGAATCAGAAGTCTTGTTAGTAGAAGA
>Ga0105354_1001437_pt1 | contig 14644 bp, 9 predicted proteins | sample GOMGulsemesocosm_FD_83658 | JGI IMG/M metagenome (GOLD analysis project Ga0105354, IMG submission 83658) | Methane-oxidizing microbial communities from mesocosms in the Gulf of Mexico - GOM9B Gulf of Mexico | ecosystem: Environmental > Aquatic > Marine > Cold seeps | place: USA: Gulf of America...
AGATTCTCAAAGCGGGCTTAATGCCGTACGCAACCTTTCCCATACTATTGATGGCTTTTTATCTATCGCCACCACCCAGCACATAGGCTTGCATCATCTGGCTCAGCCGGTAAAACGCTATATCTTAGAATATGAAGAAGTGGCTTTTAACTTAGATTTCCTGACATCAAAACAGGCCTATGCCGATGTTTTGCAGGGTAAACTCGAATTGGCTGTGATTACTGAGCCATCTCAAGTTGACGAGCAATTACGTTTTATTCCGCTCTGGACTGAGGACCTAAAATTTGTTTGCGCCAAGGACCATCAACTCGCAAAAATTGAGAATATTAGCCTACAGGATTTAAGCATTGTTCAAGGTATTTTACCCGATGCGAATAGTTTTACTCGTCGAGTAATCGATGAGATTTTCGATTTGGCGGCGTTGAAAATCATTCCTAGAGCCGCCTCAAATTACTTAGAGGCGATCAAGATGCTGGTCACTGCAGGCTTAGGCTGGAGCGTTTTACCTGACTCTCTCATTGATGAAAACCTTAAAGTATTAGCACTCGATAATGGGCCATTAAAACGAAAAATAGGCTGCTTAATTCACCAAGATAGAACTGAATCAAACGCTGCCAGCGCTTTTATTCGATTACTTAAAGAAGCACCGCTCAGTCGATAAAGGTTAACGCGCCGCTTTAATCAGCTGACATAACCGTGTTAGCTGTTGATAAGCACTGCTTTTATCCTCACTTTGATTCAAGGGCCAGCCACAATTTATGCGAATACAATCGAGATAAGCATCATGGGTGCTAAAGCTGATACCACTGCGAATATCCACTTCTTGTTTATTGGCGTCACTCTCTAACATAAGCGCATTAATGCCAGGTATTTGTAACCAGAGCACCACTCCGCCCTCTGGCACACTAATTTTGACATCGGCTGTTAAATTCGCCATTAAAAAAGCTCGGTAGGCATAGATTTGCATACTCAGTAACTGCCTAATTCTATTCACATGGCTTCGGTATTCCCCTGAGTTAATAAATTCAGCCAAACTCAATTGCATCAATGCATTAACCCCAAAACGCGTGAGAGTATGCTGTTTAATATAATCAGCGAGATAACGCCCCGGTAAGCACCAACCTAAACGCAAACCCGCAGCAAGTGTCTTGGAGAATGAACCACACCAGACAATATAGCCCTCTTTATCCCAGTATTTAGCGGGTAATGGTGGTTTTCCCTGATGAGATAACTCGATATAGACATCATCTTCTATCATGGGCACCTGATATTGATTCGCCAAACGTGCCAGTTTCTGCTTTTGCTCAATAGGCAATGACCGACCACTAGGGTTCATATGAGAGGTACTAAACAAACTCGCGTGAATACGGCCTTCTTGTAAACAGCGCTCGTAAAAAACCAAGTCCAAGCCTTCCTCAGAACAGGGAATTTCAATAATTTTACGCGATAGGGCCACCAGTAAATCTAACAAACCGCTAAAACAGGGAGAGCTTATTGCAATGGTCTCGCCTTCTTTTGTTAGGGTTTCTATCGCAATACGTACCGCATCAATACAGCCATTGGTAATCACTAAACCCTTGGCTGAAAATGCAAAATGATCCGCCCTAAAATGTTCTGCTATTGCTTGCCTTAATACGCTTTCGCCCTGAGGATTAGGGTAACAAAACAAACTCTGTTGATTGCGTGAAGTAACCCGTTTGATACACCTTTGCAGGGCTTTTGTGGGCTGTAGCTCTGGCGCTATCATGGAAGTTCCAAGGGGGCTAAAAAATTCAGAACTGGCGTTATAACCCAAAGAAGGAGAATAGTGTTTAGGGTCACGCGACTGGCTTTGCAACGCCATTAATTGAGGAAACGCCTCTTCCTCCAGTTTATTTGCCACAAAATAACCCGCTTGGGGGCGCGCATAAATCCAGCCATGCTGCATCAAAAAATCATAGCTTCTAGTCGCTGTTGTTAGACTGACATTATGTTGCTTAGCCAGCACTCTCAAGGCGGGTAAACGACTTCCTAAGGGCAATCTCTGCGCCTTGATAGCCTCAATATATTCATTTGCAAGCGACTCATAGAGTGTCAAAAGGTCATCCTCATTCGGTTAAGACAAGCATTTTTTTAAATTGTACTCTACTTTTTATTTAAAATTGAATCTGCACTCTTATTTATCAATTCGTCATACTTTAACAACTGAAACAAGTTTGTTAAAAAGAGACATATTATGAAAAAACTGGACCTATGCCTACTTACCGCCTTAATGGCGCTTTGGGGTTTTAACTTTAGTGTGATTAAACTGGGGGTCAATAATATCGATCCATTAGTATTAACCGCGTTACGATTTACCTTTGCCGTTTTCCCGCTTATCTTTTTCATTAAAAAACCCGATGTACAATGGCGATACTTGATAAGTTATGGTCTGACATTTGGTATTGGTGTTTGGGGCTTAACAACCCTAGCCATAGATGCCGGCACTTCATCCGGCATGGCCTCTCTACTACTGGATATGAGCGTGGTATCAGGCTTGTTAATTGGTTACTTCTTCCTGCATGAAAAGCTCAGCTTTAACAAGCTATCAGGAGCCGCTTTAGCACTAATAGGTTTAGCGCTTATCATGCAAGAACAAGGGGGTAACGTAACGCTTAAAGGATTGATACTGGTATTAGTCGCCTCTTTATTTTGGAGCATTAATGGCCTGATTGTGAAACGCGCTAATACACGCGCTATTTTCGCCTTTAACTTATGGGCCATGCTGTTTGCGCCTTTGCCTTTATTACTACTGGCAGGCCTTACCCATGGCACTCAAGTTATTACTAACTTACCTCACGATTTAAATGCATCCGCTCTCTTTTCTGCATTATTTCAGGCCTACCCTACGACACTTTTAGGTTATTGGTTATGGAATAAAATGATAGTAAAATATGACCTCTCAAGTGTTGCGCCCATGACATTACTGGTGCCTGTTTTTGCCATCTTAGGCGGTTATTGGTTCTATCAAGAAGCCATCGTTTTAGAGCAGATATTCGCGGCGGTCTTCATTCTACTGGGGTTGTTTATCAGCCAGTTACAGGTAAATCTTAACCCTCTCTTATTCCAAACCAGCACTAATAAGCCAAGTTTAAATGAGTTAGGGAATAAGCTGGAGAAGTAGAAAACTGAGTCGCTTTTCATAAATTAAGCTTACCCTAATGCAGAGCGACCTCCATCTAACTGATCACGACATGAACGACCCTAAGGCAATGACCCTAAGCAAAAGTATCACCATACTGATGTCCCGCAGTTAACTTATACAGCTGTGCAGTGACTAATAATAAGGAGAAAGCTATGTCTTTAGCTCATGCAAACAGAGGTGTTGTTTATCAAGGTCCCGGCGTAGTGCAGGTCGACGCCATTGACTTTCCTAAACTAGAAATGAATAAACGCCTATGTCAGCACGGTGTTATTCTTAAGGTCGTCACCACCAACATTTGTGGTAGTGATCAACACATGGTTCGAGGCAGAACCACAGCTGAACAAGGCCTAGTATTGGGTCATGAGATCACAGGTGAAATCATCGAATGTGGTCGTGATGTTGAATTTTTGAATATTGGCGATCTAGTTTCTGTGCCATTCAACATTGCTTGTGGTCGTTGCCGTAACTGTAAAGAAGGCCGTACTGGTATCTGTCTTAACGTAAACCCAGCACGCCCAGGCGCTGCTTACGGTTATGTTGATATGGGCGGCTGGGTTGGCGGTCAAGCAGAATACGTAATGGTTCCTTATGCTGACTTCACCTACTTAAATTCCCTGATCGTGATCAAGGTCTTGAAAAAATTAAAGATCTAACCCTTCTTTCTGACATTCTACCGACAGGTTACCACGGTTGTGTCACAGCAGGTGTTGGCCCAGGTTCAATTGTATATATCGCAGGTGCAGGTCCAGTTGGCCTAGCAGCAGCCGCTTCAGCGAAACTATTAGGTGCAGCTTGCGTCATAGTCGGCGACATGATTCAAGAGCGTCTTGATCAAGCACGTAGTTTTGGTTGTGAAACCATCGACCTTCGTGAAGAAGGTGAAATGGCCGATAAAGTTGAACAAATCACAGGTTTACGTGAAGTTGATGCCTTTGTTGACTGTGTTGGTTTTGAAGCACACGGCTGTGGTTGTGACCATGGTAAAGAAGCGCCAGCAACCGTCCTTAACTCGGCAATGGAATTAACCCGTGCCGGTGGCCAAATTGGTATCCCAGGTCTATACGTGACTGACGATCCAGGTGCTGTAGACGAAGCGGCTCGTACGGGTGCATTATCTATGCGCTTTGGTTTGGGTTGGGCGAAATCTCACTCTTTCCACACAGGCCAGTGCCCAGTAATGAGCTACCACAGACAACTAATGCAAGCGATCTTGTTCGATAAGATTGAAATTGCAAAAGCGGTTAATGTGCAAATGATTGGTTTGGATGACGCACCAAAAGGTTATGCAGACTTTGATGGTGGTGCCGCGAAGAAATTCGTAATCGACCCTCATAGCATGGTGTCTTAATTTAGTTTGAGCCCAGCTTAACTAGGTAAAACAGCCAAACAAAGCCCAATGTCTCCTACCGACATTGGGCTTTTTTGTTACTTTGAAATAGCAAAGAAATCACTGCACAATAGTTAGTCGATACTTGTATTACCTAAAATTGTTTACGCAGAAAAAACGATTTTGTTTTTATCTAAATCTCTCACATAAGCAGAAAATTTTGGCCCACGTTGACCGGGCTTCCCCTCACAAGTACCACCGAGTTCAATGGCTTTGTTATGCAGTCGTTGCACTTCCTCGATAGAACCCACATTTAAACCTATCATGGTGCCATTGCCATTCGTTGCGGCTTCCTCATTAAAGGGAATAGCGATAGCAAACGCAAAATCTTCACACTGCCAAAAAGTCATTCTATCCGTTGATAACACTTGATTAAGCTCTGTTTGTTCGAACAGTGAATCGTAGAATGTCATAGCCGCTGGCATGTTGTTCGTGCCAAGAACGCAGTAGTCCATTTTCATAGTGGGTAACCTTAAATATGTCATAGAAGTGAATGAGTAAAGACACAGTATAAACAACCACTACTGACACCATATGTCAGTAGTGGTTAGCATAAACAAACTTAATTATATTCGACCTAAAGCACAGTGAATCAATCATTGTTAGTGCTAATCATTAATGAAGATCAAAGTAAAAGTACGGCTTTTAAGGTAACAAATTAAGGTGCTTTTTCGCTTTTGTTTGTGCGCTTTCTCGCTCTTGTTTATGCGCTTTCTCGCTCTCTTTATATACGCTTTTTGACTCAGGATAAAAACCAGTCAGGGTCAGGCATGCAAACTATACATTCAGCCCGCTGATTTTATCTTCTAGCTTGGTTTTAAACTGATACAAATGAATGGCATCAAGAAAACAGTGGCTGACTTCTAAATGCAGTGACAGTTTGAAGCGTTCATCTTGTAATTGATATTGACCCCAAGCAATGAAAGGGATGCCAGCATCTTGATGATGGGATTGTACTGGTTTTACCTGCAAACTAGAGAAGTCCCCCCAAGGGTAGCAGGTGATGTTTAATATATCGTGACGATGGATGAAGTCGTCCATTGGTAGGTGCTCGGTTTGCATCAAAGATTGATGTTTTGTTTGAGCGACAAAATCAGTAAGCGACGCTGTCATAACGCCCATCACTAATTTGAAGAGTTCATCCCCGGTATTAATACCGGTAAAAAGTGGATCAAGTTTATCGTGCTCAACCGGTAAACCATTTTCGATACGCTGCCTAAAACCCGCGATATCATTAGCAGATTGGGTGACTAAAAAGATCAGGCTGTAATAAAAGGAAAGTGAATGCAGCTGACAGTAAGTAACGAGACCTGTGACATCTAATGATTGAGTTAGGCTTAAGCGAGTTGAGCCAATACTGGAAGTGAAAAACTGATAGTGTTTTTGTCGATGCCAAGTTTCAAGTTGGATAGTTTTAACCGCCATACTACACCCCTTATACTCTAGCTTTGTTTGCATTCCTCATTCTAAAACCTAAAAGAGGATAACTAGGGCAGGATTAATGCAGAAATCAGGGAGTTACACTCATCACTCAACTGCCCGCCAGCGCCATAAACCAGACAGCCCAGCTTATTGTATGAATAAAGCCTGCTAGACTAGCAAAGCCCCATAGAGACACAGAAAAGGCGTTTATTTTGCGCAGCCCCATACTCAAAAAGATGAGCGGCAGCAGTATATTACTTAACAGTAATAGTGGCAGAATAACCTTACCTATTTGAGGCCCTATCGTTAACCACATTAGGCTTGTTGTTAACACACTTAAAAGAAGAAAAGAGCCAAAAGCGAGCCCCTCATACTGGCCTTTTTTAATTCTAAAAAAACAGAACAAACAAACTAGGTAACTAGGCAAAATCAATAAGGGCATATTGAGAATGCCCTCCACCTCTAATAGCCAATCAGGAAACATATTCCATAAATTCATACCTTAAACCTCATCCCCTGCCAGTTTTGCCTTATGTTTTTCAAAAGCCTTAGCTAAAAACTCAATCAAGGTTCTCACCCGAATATTATTCTTCATATCCTTGTGAGCTAATATCCATAACCAAGGGCCTTGGCTTACATCAGCCCCTGGAATACGCTCGATACCAGGCACTCCATCAGCTAGATAACAAGGCAATGAGGCAATGCCTGTATGAGCTTGTACTGCGGCGAGTTGTAATACGTCTGAGTACATATTGGTGCGTACAGGAATCAAGGGGAATTTTGCTTTCTGCGACCATTTAAGGTGTTTTGATGCCTGCCCCCAGCCGAGCCATTGACATGTTTGTGGAGCGTTAACAAGATCATGCTTGGCCAGATATTCAGTACTGGCATAGGCACTCTGGTTCACCCTCGTTATGCGCTTTCCAGTTAATGAATCCGCCGGGTTATCCACCAGCCTAATGGCCACGTCTGCATCTCTATTCGCCAAATTTTGCGTTTCATATGTCATATTAATTTTGAGTTTGATATCAGGGTAAAGGCGTAAAAAGGCATCTATGTCTGGCATTAAAAGGTGGCACGCAAAACCATTAGGAATAGTCAGACACAAATCCCCTGCTATCCGTAAATCCTTACCCAATAAATCCCTTTCTATGGCATGAAAATTCTGCTGTATCTGCTCTGATTTATGTAACAGCTCCTGCCCTGCTTGGGTGAGTTCATAACCTGATGCTAATCGGTCAAATAACTGTACTGCTAAATCGAGTTCTAATGCTTGGATACGACGAGCACAGGAGGAGTGGTGCATACCTAGCACCTTTGCCGCTTTCTTTAACCCTCCCGTATTTGCGATCGCAAATACGGGAGGGTTAAAGAAAGCGGCAAAGGTGCTAGGTATGCACCACTCCTCCTGTGCTCGTCGTATCCAAGCATTAGAACTCGATTTAGCAGTACAGTTATTTGACCGATTAGCATCAGGTTATGAACTCACCCAAGCAGGGCAGGAGCTGTTACATAAATCAGAGCAGATACAGCAGAATTTTCATGCCATAGAAAGGGATTTATTGGGTAAGGATTTACGGATAGCAGGGGATTTGTGTCTGACTATTCCTAATGGTTTTGCGTGCCACCTTTTAATGCCAGACATAGATGCCTTTTTACGCCTTTACCCTGATATCAAACTCAAAATTAATATGACATATGAAACGCAAAATTTGGCGAATAGAGATGCAGACGTGGCCATTAGGCTGGTGGATAACCCGGCGGATTCATTAACTGGAAAGCGCATAACGAGGGTGAACCAGAGTGCCTATGCCAGTACTGAATATCTGGCCAAGCATGATCTTGTTAACGCTCCACAAACATGTCAATGGCTCGGCTGGGGGCAGGCATCAAAACACCTTAAATGGTCGCAGAAAGCAAAATTCCCCTTGATTCCTGTACGCACCAATATGTACTCAGACGTATTACAACTCGCCGCAGTACAAGCTCATACAGGCATTGCCTCATTGCCTTGTTATCTAGCTGATGGAGTGCCTGGTATCGAGCGTATTCCAGGGGCTGATGTAAGCCAAGGCCCTTGGTTATGGATATTAGCTCACAAGGATATGAAGAATAATATTCGGGTGAGAACCTTGATTGAGTTTTTAGCTAAGGCTTTTGAAAAACATAAGGCAAAACTGGCAGGGGATGAGGTTTAAGGTATGAATTTATGGAATATGTTTCCTGATTGGCTATTAGAGGTGGAGGGCATTCTCAATATGCCCTTATTGATTTTGCCTAGTTACCTAGTTTGTTTGTTCTGTTTTTTTAGAATTAAAAAAGGCCAGTATGAGGGGCTCGCTTTTGGCTCTTTTCTTCTTTTAAGTGTGTTAACAACAAGCCTAATGTGGTTAACGATAGGGCCTCAAATAGGTAAGGTTATTCTGCCACTATTACTGTTAAGTAATATACTGCTGCCGCTCATCTTTTTGAGTATGGGGCTGCGCAAAATAAACGCCTTTTCTGTGTCTCTATGGGGCTTTGCTAGTCTAGCAGGCTTTATTCATACAATAAGCTGGGCTGTCTGGTTTATGGCGCTGGCGGGCAGTTGAGTGATGAGTGTAACTCCCTGATTTCTGCATTAATCCTGCCCTAGTTATCCTCTTTTAGGTTTTAGAATGAGGAATGCAAACAAAGCTAGAGTATAAGGGGTGTAGTATGGCGGTTAAAACTATCCAACTTGAAACTTGGCATCGACAAAAACACTATCAGTTTTTCACTTCCAGTATTGGCTCAACTCGCTTAAGCCTAACTCAATCATTAGATGTCACAGGTCTCGTTACTTACTGTCAGCTGCATTCACTTTCCTTTTATTACAGCCTGATCTTTTTAGTCACCCAATCTGCTAATGATATCGCGGGTTTTAGGCAGCGTATCGAAAATGGTTTACCGGTTGAGCACGATAAACTTGATCCACTTTTTACCGGTATTAATACCGGGGATGAACTCTTCAAATTAGTGATGGGCGTTATGACAGCGTCGCTTACTGATTTTGTCGCTCAAACAAAACATCAATCTTTGATGCAAACCGAGCACCTACCAATGGACGACTTCATCCATCGTCACGATATATTAAACATCACCTGCTACCCTTGGGGGGACTTCTCTAGTTTGCAGGTAAAACCAGTACAATCCCATCATCAAGATGCTGGCATCCCTTTCATTGCTTGGGGTCAATATCAATTACAAGATGAACGCTTCAAACTGTCACTGCATTTAGAAGTCAGCCACTGTTTTCTTGATGCCATTCATTTGTATCAGTTTAAAACCAAGCTAGAAGATAAAATCAGCGGGCTGAATGTATAGTTTGCATGCCTGACCCTGACTGGTTTTTATCCTGAGTCAAAAAGCGTATATAAAGAGAGCGAGAAAGCGCATAAACAAGAGCGAGAAAGCGCACAAACAAAAGCGAAAAAGCACCTTAATTTGTTACCTTAAAAGCCGTACTTTTACTTTGATCTTCATTAATGATTAGCACTAACAATGATTGATTCACTGTGCTTTAGGTCGAATATAATTAAGTTTGTTTATGCTAACCACTACTGACATATGGTGTCAGTAGTGGTTGTTTATACTGTGTCTTTACTCATTCACTTCTATGACATATTTAAGGTTACCCACTATGAAAATGGACTACTGCGTTCTTGGCACGAACAACATGCCAGCGGCTATGACATTCTACGATTCACTGTTCGAACAAACAGAGCTTAATCAAGTGTTATCAACGGATAGAATGACTTTTTGGCAGTGTGAAGATTTTGCGTTTGCTATCGCTATTCCCTTTAATGAGGAAGCCGCAACGAATGGCAATGGCACCATGATAGGTTTAAATGTGGGTTCTATCGAGGAAGTGCAACGACTGCATAACAAAGCCATTGAACTCGGTGGTACTTGTGAGGGGAAGCCCGGTCAACGTGGGCCAAAATTTTCTGCTTATGTGAGAGATTTAGATAAAAACAAAATCGTTTTTTCTGCGTAAACAATTTTAGGTAATACAAGTATCGACTAACTATTGTGCAGTGATTTCTTTGCTATTTCAAAGTAACAAAAAAGCCCAATGTCGGTAGGAGACATTGGGCTTTGTTTGGCTGTTTTACCTAGTTAAGCTGGGCTCAAACTAAATTAAGACACCATGCTATGAGGGTCGATTACGAATTTCTTCGCGGCACCACCATCAAAGTCTGCATAACCTTTTGGTGCGTCATCCAAACCAATCATTTGCACATTAACCGCTTTTGCAATTTCAATCTTATCGAACAAGATCGCTTGCATTAGTTGTCTGTGGTAGCTCATTACTGGGCACTGGCCTGTGTGGAAAGAGTGAGATTTCGCCCAACCCAAACCAAAGCGCATAGATAATGCACCCGTACGAGCCGCTTCGTCTACAGCACCTGGATCGTCAGTCACGTATAGACCTGGGATACCAATTTGGCCACCGGCACGGGTTAATTCCATTGCCGAGTTAAGGACGGTTGCTGGCGCTTCTTTACCATGGTCACAACCACAGCCGTGTGCTTCAAAACCAACACAGTCAACAAAGGCATCAACTTCACGTAAACCTGTGATTTGTTCAACTTTATCGGCCATTTCACCTTCTTCACGAAGGTCGATGGTTTCACAACCAAAACTACGTGCTTGATCAAGACGCTCTTGAATCATGTCGCCGACTATGACGCAAGCTGCACCTAATAGTTTCGCTGAAGCGGCTGCTGCTAGGCCAACTGGACCTGCACCTGCGATATATACAATTGAACCTGGGCCAACACCTGCTGTGACACAACCGTGGTAACCTGTCGGTAGAATGTCAGAAAGAAGGGTTAGATCTTTAATTTTTTCAAGACCTTGATCACGATCAGGGAATTTAAGTAGGTGAAGTCAGCATAAGGAACCATTACGTATTCTGCTTGACCGCCAACCCAGCCGCCCATATCAACATAACCGTAAGCAGCGCCTGGGCGTGCTGGGTTTACGTTAAGACAGATACCAGTACGGCCTTCTTTACAGTTACGGCAACGACCACAAGCAATGTTGAATGGCACAGAAACTAGATCGCCAATATTCAAAAATTCAACATCACGACCACATTCGATGATTTCACCTGTGATCTCATGACCCAATACTAGGCCTTGTTCAGCTGTGGTTCTGCCTCGAACCATGTGTTGATCACTACCACAAATGTTGGTGGTGACGACCTTAAGAATAACACCGTGCTGACATAGGCGTTTATTCATTTCTAGTTTAGGAAAGTCAATGGCGTCGACCTGCACTACGCCGGGACCTTGATAAACAACACCTCTGTTTGCATGAGCTAAAGACATAGCTTTCTCCTTATTATTAGTCACTGCACAGCTGTATAAGTTAACTGCGGGACATCAGTATGGTGATACTTTTGCTTAGGGTCATTGCCTTAGGGTCGTTCATGTCGTGATCAGTTAGATGGAGGTCGCTCTGCATTAGGGTAAGCTTAATTTATGAAAAGCGACTCAGTTTTCTACTTCTCCAGCTTATTCCCTAACTCATTTAAACTTGGCTTATTAGTGCTGGTTTGGAATAAGAGAGGGTTAAGATTTACCTGTAACTGGCTGATAAACAACCCCAGTAGAATGAAGACCGCCGCGAATATCTGCTCTAAAACGATGGCTTCTTGATAGAACCAATAACCGCCTAAGATGGCAAAAACAGGCACCAGTAATGTCATGGGCGCAACACTTGAGAGGTCATATTTTACTATCATTTTATTCCATAACCAATAACCTAAAAGTGTCGTAGGGTAGGCCTGAAATAATGCAGAAAAGAGAGCGGATGCATTTAAATCGTGAGGTAAGTTAGTAATAACTTGAGTGCCATGGGTAAGGCCTGCCAGTAGTAATAAAGGCAAAGGCGCAAACAGCATGGCCCATAAGTTAAAGGCGAAAATAGCGCGTGTATTAGCGCGTTTCACAATCAGGCCATTAATGCTCCAAAATAAAGAGGCGACTAATACCAGTATCAATCCTTTAAGCGTTACGTTACCCCCTTGTTCTTGCATGATAAGCGCTAAACCTATTAGTGCTAAAGCGGCTCCTGATAGCTTGTTAAAGCTGAGCTTTTCATGCAGGAAGAAGTAACCAATTAACAAGCCTGATACCACGCTCATATCCAGTAGTAGAGAGGCCATGCCGGATGAAGTGCCGGCATCTATGGCTAGGGTTGTTAAGCCCCAAACACCAATACCAAATGTCAGACCATAACTTATCAAGTATCGCCATTGTACATCGGGTTTTTTAATGAAAAAGATAAGCGGGAAAACGGCAAAGGTAAATCGTAACGCGGTTAATACTAATGGATCGATATTATTGACCCCCAGTTTAATCACACTAAAGTTAAAACCCCAAAGCGCCATTAAGGCGGTAAGTAGGCATAGGTCCAGTTTTTTCATAATATGTCTCTTTTTAACAAACTTGTTTCAGTTGTTAAAGTATGACGAATTGATAAATAAGAGTGCAGATTCAATTTTAAATAAAAAGTAGAGTACAATTTAAAAAAATGCTTGTCTTAACCGAATGAGGATGACCTTTTGACACTCTATGAGTCGCTTGCAAATGAATATATTGAGGCTATCAAGGCGCAGAGATTGCCCTTAGGAAGTCGTTTACCCGCCTTGAGAGTGCTGGCTAAGCAACATAATGTCAGTCTAACAACAGCGACTAGAAGCTATGATTTTTTGATGCAGCATGGCTGGATTTATGCGCGCCCCCAAGCGGGTTATTTTGTGGCAAATAAACTGGAGGAAGAGGCGTTTCCTCAATTAATGGCGTTGCAAAGCCAGTCGCGTGACCCTAAACACTATTCTCCTTCTTTGGGTTATAACGCCAGTTCTGAATTTTTTAGCCCCCTTGGAACTTCCATGATAGCGCCAGAGCTACAGCCCACAAAAGCCCTGCAAAGGTGTATCAAACGGGTTACTTCACGCAATCAACAGAGTTTGTTTTGTTACCCTAATCCTCAGGGCGAAAGCGTATTAAGGCAAGCAATAGCAGAACATTTTAGGGCGGATCATTTTGCATTTTCAGCCAAGGGTTTAGTGATTACCAATGGCTGTATTGATGCGGTACGTATTGCGATAGAAACCCTAACAAAAGAAGGCGAGACCATTGCAATAAGCTCTCCCTGTTTTAGCGGTTTGTTAGATTTACTGGTGGCCCTATCGCGTAAAATTATTGAAATTCCCTGTTCTGAGGAAGGCTTGGACTTGGTTTTTTACGAGCGCTGTTTACAAGAAGGCCGTATTCACGCGAGTTTGTTTAGTACCTCTCATATGAACCCTAGTGGTCGGTCATTGCCTATTGAGCAAAAGCAGAAACTGGCACGTTTGGCGAATCAATATCAGGTGCCCATGATAGAAGATGATGTCTATATCGAGTTATCTCATCAGGGAAAACCACCATTACCCGCTAAATACTGGGATAAAGAGGGCTATATTGTCTGGTGTGGTTCATTCTCCAAGACACTTGCTGCGGGTTTGCGTTTAGGTTGGTGCTTACCGGGGCGTTATCTCGCTGATTATATTAAACAGCATACTCTCACGCGTTTTGGGGTTAATGCATTGATGCAATTGAGTTTGGCTGAATTTATTAACTCAGGGGAATACCGAAGCCATGTGAATAGAATTAGGCAGTTACTGAGTATGCAAATCTATGCCTACCGAGCTTTTTTAATGGCGAATTTAACAGCCGATGTCAAAATTAGTGTGCCAGAGGGCGGAGTGGTGCTCTGGTTACAAATACCTGGCATTAATGCGCTTATGTTAGAGAGTGACGCCAATAAACAAGAAGTGGATATTCGCAGTGGTATCAGCTTTAGCACCCATGATGCTTATCTCGATTGTATTCGCATAAATTGTGGCTGGCCCTTGAATCAAAGTGAGGATAAAAGCAGTGCTTATCAACAGCTAACACGGTTATGTCAGCTGATTAAAGCGGCGCGTTAACCTTTATCGACTGAGCGGTGCTTCTTTAAGTAATCGAATAAAAGCGCTGGCAGCGTTTGATTCAGTTCTATCTTGGTGAATTAAGCAGCCTATTTTTCGTTTTAATGGCCCATTATCGAGTGCTAATACTTTAAGGTTTTCATCAATGAGAGAGTCAGGTAAAACGCTCCAGCCTAAGCCTGCAGTGACCAGCATCTTGATCGCCTCTAAGTAATTTGAGGCGGCTCTAGGAATGATTTTCAACGCCGCCAAATCGAAAATCTCATCGATTACTCGACGAGTAAAACTATTCGCATCGGGTAAAATACCTTGAACAATGCTTAAATCCTGTAGGCTAATATTCTCAATTTTTGCGAGTTGATGGTCCTTGGCGCAAACAAATTTTAGGTCCTCAGTCCAGAGCGGAATAAAACGTAATTGCTCGTCAACTTGAGATGGCTCAGTAATCACAGCCAATTCGAGTTTACCCTGCAAAACATCGGCATAGGCCTGTTTTGATGTCAGGAAATCTAAGTTAAAAGCCACTTCTTCATATTCTAAGATATAGCGTTTTACCGGCTGAGCCAGATGATGCAAGCCTATGTGCTGGGTGGTGGCGATAGATAAAAAGCCATCAATAGTATGGGAAAGGTTGCGTACGGCATTAAGCCCGCTTTGAGAATCT
>Ga0105354_1001440_pt1 | contig 14636 bp, 12 predicted proteins | sample GOMGulsemesocosm_FD_83658 | JGI IMG/M metagenome (GOLD analysis project Ga0105354, IMG submission 83658) | Methane-oxidizing microbial communities from mesocosms in the Gulf of Mexico - GOM9B Gulf of Mexico | ecosystem: Environmental > Aquatic > Marine > Cold seeps | place: USA: Gulf of America...
CATGCCCAAGGCCTTTGGCTTCACCTTGGCGCACATGCATTATTGTCACGCCTTTAGGGCATATAGCTTGAACTTCATCAAGCAATGAACGTTTAACACGATTCTCAAGCGTCGTTTCTAGCTCAAACGATTTATCAAAATGATTTTCAATAGCATTTTTTGAAGAGTGAGTAACTAATACAATTTCTTTAATACCAGCGGCAACACATTCATTCACAATGTATTGAATAAGCGGTTTGTCTACTATCGGTAACATTTCTTTTGGGATAGCTTTTGTGGCAGGTAGCATGCGTGTGCCAAGACCTGCTACGGGAATAACTGCTTTTGTGATACTATTTTTCATTGGTAATCCTTATCCTAAAAAATTAAACAAATGTAGGATATTAAATGCTTTAAGTTATTTTTTGTAAAAATCTTTATACCATTCAACAAATTCAGCAACACCTTCAGCTACCGTTATTTTCGACTTGTAACCTGTTGCATCAAATAAATCCGCAACGTCAGCATAAGTTTGATAAACATCGCCAGCTTGCATTTCACGAAAGTTTTTAATGGCTTCAATACCAAGTTCACCTTCGATAGTTTTAACAAATTCCATTAAATTAATAGGTGAACCATGACCTATATTATAAATCGAATAAGGCGCAGAACTTGAAGCTGGAGAGCCACTTTCAACTTTCCAATTATCATCTCGTTTGGGAATGACATCAGCAATTCGAACAACACCTTCGACAATATCATCAACATGAGTAAAATCACGCCACATGTCGCCATTATTATTAATATCAATGGTTTCGCCATCTAAAATTTTCTTGGTAAAAATATAGGGAGCCATATCAGGTCTTCCCCAAGCCCCATAAACAGTAAAGAAACGTAGCCCGGTGGTTGGCAAGTTGTATAAATGTGAATAGCTGTGAGCCATTAATTCGTTAGATTTTTTAGTTGCGGCGTAAAATGACACGGGATGATCAACGCTATCAGACGTTTCAAATGGTGTTTTTTCATTTAAGCCATATACAGAGCTTGATGATGCATAAACAAGGTGCTTAACATTGTTGTTACGGCATCCTTCTAGCACATTTAAATGGCCGATCAAATTCGAATCTGCGTAAGCATCAGGGTTCTCTATTGAATAACGCACGCCCGCTTGTGCAGCTAAATGGATTACTTTGTCAAACTGCTCTGCTGTAAATAGGTTTCGCATAGCGCTGCGCTCGGCAATATCTAATTTTATAAACGTAAACTTGTCATTTTTTTCAAACTGAGCTAAACGAGCAAGTTTTAAATTCACATCGTAATAATCATTTAAGTTATCAATACCAATTACTAAATGTCCTGCTGACAATAGTTTTTGACATGTGGCAGCACCAATAAAACCAGCAGCACCCGTTACTAAATATTTCATTTTAATCCTTAATATTGGTATTAATCACTACCAAATAAATCACGTGTATATACTTTATCTACAATGTCATTAAGCTCTTCAACCATTCTGTTTGCTACAACCACATCTGACATTTGTTTAAACTCGTTGAAGTCTTTAATAACACGCGAATGGTAAAACTCACTTTCGTCGAGTACAGGCTCGTAAACAACCACTTCAATTCCTTTTGCTTTTATACGCTTCATTATTCCTTGAATAGCCGAGGCTCTAAAATTATCAGATCCTGTTTTCATCACTAAACGATAAACACCGACTACTTTAGGATTACGCTTGATTATAGAGTCAGCAATAAAGTCTTTACGCGTTGTATTAGCATCAACAATTGCACCAATAATATTGTTTGGTACATCAGCGTAATTTGCTCTTAGTTGCTTAGTATCTTTTGGCAAACAATAACCACCATATCCAAAAGATGGATTATTGTAATGGTCCCCTACACGAGGATCTAAACTAACCCCTTGAATAATTTGTTTACTATTCAAGTTATGAGCTTCAGCATAACTATCAAGCTCATTAAAATAAGCAACGCGCATTGCAAGGTAAGTGTTAGAAAACAATTTAATTGCTTCCGCCTCGGTCGAACCGGTAAATAATACTTCAATATCTTGTTTTATGGCTCCTTGCTTAAGTAAATTAGCAAATACCTCAGCACGTTCACTTTGTTCACCCACAACGATACGTGAGGGATGTAAATTATCGTATAGCGCTTTACCTTCACGCAAAAACTCAGGTGAAAATAGTAAATTACTACAACCAAGTTGAGTTTTAATGTTTTCGATAAAACCAACAGGGACAGTCGATTTAATTACCAACACTGCACTAGAATTATAGTGAGTAGCCTCTTTAATTACAGCTTCAACTGAATTGGTATTAAAATAGTTATTTTCTACATCGTAATCTGTGGGCGTCGCAATAATAACAAAATCAGCATTTTTATATGCCATCTCTTTATTTGTAGTAGCTGTAAAATTTAAATCATCGCGTGTTAAAAATTCGCTTATTTCAGTATCTACAATAGGAGATTGTTTATTACTTAACAGTGCTATTTTTTTCTCATCTATATCGAGAGCAACCACTTCATTATGCTGCGCTAGCAACATAGCGTTAGACAAACCTACATAGCCTGTGCCTACTACTGCTACTTTCATCTTTTATCCCTTTTAAATTACTTAACAGACTTAATATATAAATTAAGCCATAAAAAATTAACCTTAATTAAAAAGCGTTGTGAATTATTACTTTCAATAAGTTCAGTCATAAACTAATGAAAATTTAAAATCTATTACGATTAATTGGGTATTACCTTATTGCATTCTACGAAATGCCTATTAATTAGATCTCAACCTTTTATAAATAGAACGCAAAAATGTGGAAGGCAATATTCGAACAGAAAATCTAATAATGACATTAAGACAAAATCTCGGAAGATTAACAAACCCAATAGACAAAAATACTTGTTGAATTTTAAACTCATTTAAAGCATATGTAATACCGCTTCTTCTTTCTAATTGACTATAACCAGCTCGCATATTAACTAAAGGCTCTTGAATATTATAAATTTTTGCGCCACTTAATATTAATAATGCCCAAAGATGGTAATCTTGGGCAAATCTATACTTTCCGTAGCTACCAACAGACTCTACAGCGCTTTTTTTATACATAACGGATGGATGATTAAGTGGGTTTCTTTTTTTACTAAATTTAAGTATCTCATCATGATTTTCAGGAAGTTTTCTATATGACTCTATTAACTTCTCATCTTTATCAAATTCACTCACCCATGAACCGCAAACATCTACACCTTTATCTTTAAAAGCTACCAATTGCTTTTCAAATCGACTTGGTAAAGCAATGTCATCTGTGTCCATTCTGGCTACAAGTTCATTTTTACAATGAGATAATCCAATATTTAAAGCATTCCCTAAACCCAAGTTATGCTCAAGCGGTATAACACAAAAGATCTCACCTAACTTATCACGCCACATATCTATTGATTGATATAACTCATTATAGAGTGGCCCATCTATTACTAGTATAATTTCAGCTGGTTTAGTGGTTTGTTCATCCCAAATGCTTTCCATACATCTAACAAAAAAGTTAACTTTTTCATTTTTATATATGGACATTAAAACAGAGAATTTCATGAATTAAGTTCCAACATATACAAACCTCTTTTCCCTTCATGAACACTATCAAAAAACACTTTTTTCCCGTCAAAGCTAAATCTAGGATGTAAATCACAACGAGTCTCAGCGTAAAAATCAAATGATTCGTAGAACTCACCTAACTCTTTTAACTCATTCGAGTTCACATCAAATAAAAGTAAATGTTTCATTCTAGACTTATTTGGATAAGTATCAAAAAGTATATTACTGCCATACACTGACGGGTGACCATCACCAAATTTATCAATAATGCCACTACCAACTTCACTTTTATCTAATGAATATATATTTAGTAAGAAGTATTTATCGCCTAAAGTCGCATCTCTCAGATAAGCAAAAATTGATTCATTATCAAACCAATAGCAATGACTAACCATGCCATCATTAGCGACTAGTCTCAAATCGCTTCCATCAATATTACATACAAGTAAAGCATCGAAACGTCTATTATCATCAGTAAACCATCGATGCATAAACATTACTTTTGTGCCATTAGGAGATATCATAATATGATTAAATTTATGCTTAGCATTTTCCATAGACTGTTGTCTATTTAGACTAATAGCTTGGCTAATACTAACTAATAATTTTGAATTGCCATTACTAAGGTCGATATAGAATAAACCGTCACTTTCGTTTTCCAACCAATCAATTTCGACATTATTGTTATTGTATGCATAATCTCCCCTACCAATGTTTAACCTTTCAAAATTCAAGGTCAACGCAAAGTCTTCTTTATAACAATCATAAATTGGTTGCTCTATAGTTTTTACAAGACCCTTGCTGACATCATACACTTTAGAGACATAGCAACTTTTTTCATTATCATAATTATTATAAATAAAACGTTCTTTACTTAACCACATTAACTTACAACCTTGTTGCCAGTTATAAGAGTAAACTTGATCAATAACTATTTTCTCTCCAGTAGCTAAATTAAATAAAATTAACTCTATAGCCGTTAATGCGCTCGGCATAAGGCTGGTATCTAAATTTGTAGATTGAAAAATGACATATTCATTTGTACAATTTATTGGTGACTTATCATAGTAACCAAAAAAACTAGAATCATCTCCATTACTAATCCTTGTTATTTTGAAATCGGTTTTACTTAGGTACTTTTTCTTATAAAATAAATAATTAATTTTTTGATAAAGCTTTTTAACTTCACCTTTAAGAGCTGGAAATTTAGATAAAAATCCAGCTAACTTCCTTTCAAAAAAATTATAGTTACTCATGAACTCTCCGATAGAGGATCAACATTATAAATAATGCTCAATTAAATTTTACTAACAGCTAGATGGTGTTAAGCCTAAGCTTTTATTACTGAGTTAGTGATTCGTATAGTTTCTGATAATTTAAAGACATTATTTTTGCCGAAAAAATTGAAGTTGCAATTTTTTTTGCTTCATCAGCAGCTTCGCTAGAAAATATCTCTGAAATATTTTCTAACTTTTTAGATAAGCCTTCACTTCCATCTATTAAATTAAAAACATGGCAGCTCTGTAGACACTCAGTAGCTATTTCTTCATGTGACGGAATGTCTGATAACAAAGAAGGTAAACCAGATGCCAAAGCTTCTAAAACAGTATTAGGCAAGCCTTCAGATAGTGAAGCAGATATAAAGTAATCTGAAAAGTTCAAATAACTTGTAACATTATCAACGTTACCTTCAAAATAGGTATTAGAGCTATTGCTAATTTCTTTTAGGTGTTCCATGTCCGGACCATCACCCAATACAAGCAAAGATCCCTTATTTTTAAGCGAGAATTCATTAAATGAATTAACGATAAAGTCCATATTCTTACGTGGAATCAAACTCCCCACAGTTATAAATATAGGTTGCTCTAATAATTTAAAATTAATTGAATCTTTATTTTTCTTGCCGCCTAAATCAACACCATTTTGTATTGGTGTCGCATTTATATTATGCAGACTTAACTCTGAAGCAATTGTTTTTGAACATGCAATAACATTACTACATTTACTCATAGCTCTAAAATGACTTAAAGCCATAATTGTACCTTTCACTTTACCAAACTTCATTGGGTAATCATCGTATGGATAATTTCTTGATGTCATAACCCACGGAATACTTAAACTTAATTTTGAAAACAAGGAATCAGCTCTGATTCCTTGTGAATGCACTAAATCTATACCATTAACATCAATAAAAGTTTTTAGTGCATGCTTAGCATAAAAGATACCTTTTAGCCTCGACAAATTCAGAGTTTCAATGTCGACATTTACTTTGTCGATGAAAAAACCCATCATACTATCGTTAGTCGCTTCAGGAGATAAAGTCAGAATCATAGGCGTATATTTATTTCTATCCAAGCCATTGATAATATATGACAACTGATTTGTAGGACCACACCTCTTTAGGGTACTCACTACATATAATACTTTAATCATTAAAGTCCTTAAAAAATTGATAATGCATAAGGGTTACGCCCCTCTTTTATAAATAAATTTAAATATAAAGTTAAAAATGCATATAAAATAATGATGAAGGTAACAAATACCTTATTTCTGAATATAAAAATAAAATATGGAATAAGTATGACTTCTACAATTCCAAAAAAAGTAGATGTTCTAGCTGCTAATACCCCTAAATCCCAAAATGCGATACGAATACCGACAGCAAATAAATAAAAAATTACAAGCGTTGTAAAGTAAGGGACAACTCTTTCAAGCCTTTTCCAAAAGATTATTATAACAAAAAGGACAGCTGAATTTTTTAGGTTTGTTATATCAAACAAAGAAACTGCATTAACAAATTTTTCACTGGTAGAATAGCTATGTAACTTACGAGCTAAAAATCCTCCACCAGGAATCATCTGAAAAACAACTTGTGCAGCGCCAATAATTCCCAGAAATAATGCAAGAAAATAAGCGGCTGTTACTCTTTTTCTTGTAACTTTTATAAAGCTAAATACATAGCCAAAAATCAAGATAAATGAAGCCATATGGAACAATGAGGCTAAACATAAAGTCAACCAAACTTTAATATGCTGTTTGTTATGTATTTGGGCAATTAAAAATAAACCAATAGCTGCAGCAACTCCAGAACGAATTTGATTAATGTCTCGATAAAGATAAGTATGAACAAAAAACAGCAGTAACGTTAAAAATATATAATGAGAATAACGGTAGTAATTTCGAACGGCAAAGGTCACAGACAAAAAAGCGACACCAGTAAATAAGAAAACGTAGTCGTCAGTAAAAAGCCTAATAAACGCCCCATATATAACATAAAGGGGCTCCATAAAAACAGTCCCATACGAATAGCTATAATTACCGAACAACCAATGGCTAATATCTGGAACTTCTAAAAATTTACTAGCATAAACAAAGTCGTCGGCACCGACTCCTGTTTCCCGTAAACCAGCAAATAAAAATAACATTAAATAACTAAGCATTAAAAATGGAATTTTTAATGCTTTGCCTTGTTTTGTATAGGGTGATAAAGCAAAACAAGATAATGTAAAAAAGATAAATAAATAAGGAGCCATATTAATATATGGCCTTATTCAAAAATCGATTTAATAAATTATTGTAAGTAGTTAGCATTCTCTCCGAGCCTATGTGACATAAAACTAAAGAAGCACACTACTTCTTCAACTTAGTTGCTGTGTAATATAAAGATTCATGCAGTTTAGCTTTTAAAAGTCGAGCACTATCTAGCATGGAAGGCTCATCTTTAGTCGGTAACCCTTTAATATCATACTTACCAACAAATATTGACAACGAAGCAAGCCAAGCCATTTTTTCATCTAATCTATCAGCCCTTGCTCTATTATCACGTCGCCAATTTTGGCGCCAAAAATTAAGAGATTTTTCATTAAATATATTTAAACTGGCTAAATTCCCATTAGTAATTTGTTCTACAACAAAGTCTCTATTGTCGTTTCTTAACCAATCACCATAACGATGATATGATTTGTTAATGTTGTCTAATGCTGATGAATTGGCTTTATTATAAATTTTACCATCCCGAGCCCATGGAATATCTAGCATGTTATTTGACAACTTTCTAAGCATTAATTCATAAATACCATCGGTGCGACACTTTGGTGCTAATGACCAAATAAAACCAAAAACTTCAGGCGCTGAAAACATCTGATATAAAGGTGTTTTCTCATCAATTATTGTCATACAAGAATTTAATTGTCTTCTCATATAATGCATTTGCATTTCAATTTCTCTGTATGATGTCTCGCTTCGTCCCGGAAAACGATTACGAGAAGCTAAAATGTCACCATGCAAAACATTGAGAGATTCAGTTTCTACAGACTTTAGTAAAAATGAATGATGATTAAGATGTTTACTTAATAACGGCGGTAATTCACCAACTTTACGCCCTGAATATTCGCCACGGCCAATACTATCGCCGTAACTACCGGCTAAAACACCATCAAGCCCAGAAAGGTTTGCAATACTGGGCATTGCATGTAAGTGAACAGGAGAGTATTCAGCACCTCTAACACCAGCAATTTTAATGTTTTCTAATAACGTCTCGGGAGTGATTGTGAAGTGATTAAAATCCCAATTATAAATATCTGCGATTCTTTCTGCATATATGACATCACGGCAATCATCAATTCCCCAAGTTAGGGCTGTGACCTTCCCAGTATATAAACCGTCATCTTGTAATTTCTTTATAATCGCCGCTATGATTCTACTATCCATACCACCGCTTAGCAGAATACCAATCGATTTTTTATTAGCCAGGAAATTTAATGCCTCAGTCTTCATTAATTCAATCAGCTTAATTGACACATCATCTTCAGATAAATCAACTTCACCATGAGCAGGCAATGCCGCCGTTATAATAGAATCATTTCCAACTTTACTCATCCAGGGAAGTTTTGTTACTCCCGATACTAATGTTCTATCACCAATAGAGTAGTTTTTCATTAAAATACTTAGCACACTAACAGGATCTATTTCTTTATTACCCCCCCCCTCTAATGCTGACAATATCTCATTATGATAATTATAGTTATCAGTGGAATATTTATCATCCCCAGTTAAATGGTTCCATTTAGAAGAATATGACATCACTTTAAACCTATACTTTTGGCAGCTGTAGTCTTTTTAATGACTCAGCTCGATTAAACTTAGCTTTAATTTTACTTATAAGCCTACTCACTTCATACCTAACAACAGAAAAACGTGGAAAATCCAGTATAGGAACTTCTACTAAATTAAGCTTCTCAATATTGTGAACGCTATTTTTTATTATAAAACTTTCAGTACAATCCGAATGTTTTTGTCGTAAATCAATTATTTCTTCATTTGATGAAACGCAATACTTTTCTATTAAATCATACATATTTTCGTGTTTTATATTTAAGCCTGAACGTCCGTACTGTCGATTATGAATCTTATAAAAGTATCCATAACTACTAGCATCTTTGGCATGATCAATAGCAGTGATAGAAGGTATACCTAATGCACTTGCTTGAACTATCGCAGTTCCAGTACCAACGAATACATCATAATTTTTTACAACTTCATCAAAAAGAGAATAATCAAAGCTTCCTTTCAAATTGACAATGCCTGTCAAATTTTGAGCGTGTATTTCAGACTCAAGGCTTGCTCTAGTTGGACCATCCCCAAATATATCTAATTGGACTTTAAAACTATTGTCGGTTAGTTTTTTTATGACATTGATTAAGTGGTAATTATAGGTTTTAAAATCGACTAACCTACCCACAGCACAAATACGTACCATATCGTTACGTATTAATGTAGAAGTTGTGCTATTTTTAGTATCAATAACACCAATGCTAAAGGTATTTGCATTGGAAAAATCGGAGCCATAATGTTTTTCATACAGTGCAATGTTATCTTGACTGAACATCATCAATGATTTTTTGGGCAAATATTCTAATACATACTTACGATTAATTTTCTCGCAATATGGTATATCATCTCCCCCCCACAAATAGTGCACATAGTGATAAAAACCTACTGTAATTGGAACATTACAATTTCCATGCCTTTTTAAACGATCCGCTAACAAAGCATCGTCACCTTGAAATACATGAATTTGAGATATCCCAGTGAGCAATGTTTGGAGTGGTTTTTTTTTAATTGGACAAATTAATTTAAAGAACATTAGGCTATTTGGAGCTCTAAAAATATCTGCATAGTTAAAAACTTTTGCATATAAACGCATTTCCCGAAGCAGCTCTGGGTTACTTTTTTCTGGGTATCGTAAGATTATTTTAGTTTCCAAGCCTCGGCTATATCTGTCTTTAGCTATTCTTACAAAAAAAGTCTCAATACCACCGAGCCCTAAACACCCATATATAAATAACATTATGATCTTCTTCTAATATATTTAGCAATAAAAGCAACGGTTTCTCTGAGTCTTGAATTAAACATTAGTATCGTTAAGACAAAGAGCCCCCCCCAAAAGACAGGGAGGTTACTATAATTCGCTTTAGTCAAAACCATGAAGCTAGTAACAACAACATATGCTGTCATTAGCAGATAAATTCTCCCCCGTGCAAAAGAATACCAAAGAAAAGCACTAGATTCGGTTCTAACAATAAAAAACATAAAAAATGCAATCACGGAAGCCAAAGCTGCGCCACCTGCACCGTATTTAGGAATAAGTAAATAATTCAATATTGCGTTTATTACAAATGCAAATAAAGATGCAAACATTGCATATTTTGAGCGTCTTGTTATCCCTATACCGACCCCTGTTGTTTGCGACAGCATATAAAATAAAGGCATGGATACACACGCTACAATTAAATACTCGATAGCTTTATATTCATCTGGCAAAAGCCAAGGTAAAATAAATGAAAGCATCCCACAAATAGACCAAATAAATGCGACAAGTATAGTCATATTATCTATGACTCGTTGTATCCTACTATGCTCAACTCCGTTTTTTACCCACTTATATAAAATAGGATGCCAAAAATTAGAAAACATCGATGAAATGACGGAAACAGCACCAGCAACCGAAACCGATAACGCATACACACCCAACTCATCAAACCCGGCTAAACTCTTAAGAAAGAATCGATCCATTGTTGTCAATCCCCAATAGGCAATTCCACCTGCAACTAGAGGTAAACTAAACGACAACATTCCCTTTAGTAGGTCTCTATCGATATTTTTTCCTATTGCAGGTACCCAATTATCTTTAGTAAGGAATGCAAAAATCAACAAAGAGAAAACAATCGCAAGTGTGTTCATTAACATCAAAGTTGAGAACTCTGCAGTCAAATTAAAAAGCAATATCAAACTGATAAACAAAAGTAAAAATGCCTTAGGTGCTATTTGAGTTGCAGAAAAAGCTAACCCCCGCTCTTGCATTCGAATCACATGGGCTAAAAAATTTATGAAAAAACTGCAAAATATGCCCAATACCAGTAAAAATGTGAGCAATAGCGAATCAATGTCAAATAAGGCATCTGATACTGAAAAAGGAAGGATAAGTATTATAAACGTTATAAGCGTAAGTAAGAATAAGCCTGGAATTATGCTTAATTTAAATAATGCGTCCTTATCTTCGACTTCATTGTACTCACGTACATAAGCTTGATGCATAGCCAAACTAAATAAAGATACAGAAAGCCCCAGCACCACTTGAAGCATCGTTAATCGACCGACATCCTCCACAGAAAAAAACCATGCAACAAAAGGAAGAGTAATCAAACTAAGAACTGCAGCACCTATAGGTCCAATTGAAAAATGTATTATTGTTTTAAGATTCATATTTTTTAAAGGTGTTTTTTAAAACACGAGAGGTTTTTAACTCTATTAAATGATAAGAAAAATATGATATTAAAATGGTGAATAAAACCGTCAAAAAGAGAAAAATAGAAATGTCTGTATAACTATTTATATCCCCACTATAAGAAGTAAATAAAACAAACAACACATTAAGAACTAAAGTATGTGACAAGTATATTGAATAACTTATATTTCCTAAGAAAATTCCCGATTTTAGAAATGGAATTTCCTTTTTAAAACCATTTTCTAAATACACAAACAACATCACTATAAAAAAAGAGACTAACATCCGCTCCAAAGCTGGGTGTAAGTTTAAAAATAGCAATAAAGCACTCAGGATTAACACACCCACATTCAATTGTTTTTTATTAAATTTTATTAAATAATAAACACATCCACCAAGAATAAATTCAATTAAAAAGAATCTATAATATCCAGACATTATGGTTTTATTCAAAATAGGTATTAATAACAGAACAATTGCGACTATTACAAATACAGCTTTTGTGTTCTTTTTAAAAATAAACAGTGCTATTGCTACAATAGCGTAAAAAAGCATTTCATAATTTAACGTCCATCCGACACTCAGTGTAGGGAAGACTCCCAACAAGGAACTTGGATTTTCATTTGGTATAAATAATAAAGATTGAATAAAAGAAGTTAATGTAACATCACTTGAATGCATCGAAATTATTACACCAAGAACAACAACAACGACACTATAAAACCAATAATTGGGTACAACTCTAACCAGTCGATTTAATATAAAACTAGAAGCTGTTTTTTCTTTATTGATAACAATATGGGTCATAATAAAACCAGACACTACAAAAAAGACATCAACACCTAGCCCACCAAAATCAGAGAAAAAATCACCAACTACATTAGTTCTCTCAAAACCATAAAATATTTGCATAAAATGATGAAAAACAACTATTAGAGCCGCACCTCCCCTTAATAATTGAATACTGTTATATGTCATCATTATTTACCCATTTTTGAACGACTTCAATTACATGCACAACATCACTATTGCTCATTCCATAATAGATAGGTAAACGAACAAGTCTTTCACTTTCACGAGTTGTAAATTTATCACTTCCAGAAAAAGAACTAATCTTAACACCATTAGGTGAACTATGAAGCGGTACATAATGAAATACGGCCGTAACGCCGTGTGCTTTCAAGTAATCAATAAACCTATTACGCTGCTCTATATCAGATAATTTTAGGTAAAACATATGAGCATTATGCACACATTCATTAGGTATTTGGGGTAGTTGAAAAGTATCACAAGCCTCGAATTCTTTAAACGCTTCGTAATATTTATGCCAGGTAACTAGTCTATTTTCGTTTATTTCTGAAGCTTTTTCTAATTGTCCCCATAAATATGCGGCTTGTAGGTCGCTTGGTAAAAAACTACTACCTAAATCTACCCAAGTATATTTATCTACAGTCCCGCGAATAAAATTACTACGGTTAGTTCCTTTTTCACGGATCACCTCTGCTCTTTCACTAAAAACAGGATTATTGATAACTAATAAACCACCTTCCCCACCACTAGTGTAGTTTTTAGTATCATGAAAACTAAATGTACCAATATCACCTAAGGTTCCTAAAGGTTTACCTTTATATGTGGACATAACCCCTTGAGCTGCGTCTTCAATCACATATAAACCATATTGTTTAGCAAGCTTTAAAATAGTATCCATTTCGCATGCAACACCAGCATAATGCACTGGCACTATAGCTGTTGTTTTATTGGTTATAGCGGCTTCAATTAGTGATTCATCAATATTCATAGTATCAGGACGGATATCTACGAAAACAATACTTGCCCCTCGTAATACAAATGCATTAGCAGTACTCACAAAAGTATAACTAGGCATGATAATTTCATCACCTGGCTTTGTGTCTATAAGAATTGCAGCCATTTCTAATGCATGTGTACATGACGGAGTTAGTAGGGCTTTTTGGCAACTTAAATGATCCTCAAACCATTTATCGCAGCGTTTTGAAAAGAAACCATCTCCAGACAATTTTCCACTGCGCATTGCCTGCATAATATATTGATCTTCATTACCAGTATAAGGCGTCTTATTAAACTCAACCATTACTATCCCTTAAGAGTTCTTTTAATTTATCCATTTTAGGTTGTTCGACCAAAATAGAATAATTAGCTTTAATTTTAGCTATGGGCCAATCCCACCATTTTAATTCGAATAGAAGTGAAATAATTTCAGAGGAAAAACGGTATTTAAGTACCTTTGCAGGAGAACCAACTGCAATCGCATAAGCTGGTACATCTCTAGTGACAACAGCATTAGCCCCAATAACGGCGCCGTGGCCTACAGTTACGCCACGCGTTATAACAGCGCCAGCAGCAATCCAAACATCACAACCAACGGTTACGGGGTTAATAAAACGATCATAAGCGGCTATTTCGGTTTTGGGTCTAATATTATCAACGTCATTGTACAAAAAGGAATGTTGTGTCATTCGAGAATAATCATGATCAGCACCACCTATTGAGACATGCCATGAAATAGATGTAAATGCACCTATTTTCGCATGCATAATAACGGAGCCCATACCAGTGTAGCTATAGCGAGATAACGAGCTTTGGTAAATATGATTATTTCTATCTATCCTAACTTTTTCGGCCAATGTAGAATAATCAACTCTGCTATTGTCCCCGACAGACGCTCCTGAGTATAGTTTCGAGTTTCTTATTCTAGCACCTGAATACACTAAAGCTGTTTTATCTATTTCTGAATCAATTATTGAAAAATCAGACGCCATTATTTTTAACCTTACTCGCTATATCTTGCATTGCTGTTTTAAAAGTGTATTTAGGTTTCCAGTTAAATTCTCTTACAAATAATTTTGAATTCATAATCGAATTTTCATCTTTGCTAACTAAAACCTGTTTAAGCATAACTTTACTCTTTGACTCAAAAGATTCGGATATACACTTAGCAATATCCAATATAGTTATTCCATGACCAGAACCTATGTTATAAATCCCACATAATTCTTTATTTTGCAGAGCGATATACAAAGCATCTAATAAGTCTTCAATATAAATATACTCTCTAAAAATCCCCTCAACGGATACTTCTAAATCTCTCCCATCGCATGCACTTTCAATAAAAGTATGAAGCATGCTGCCTTTGTATTCATTTTCAGAAATGACTTGAGCAACACGTAAGCATTTAATTCTCATGCAAGCCGTGGTATTTAAATATGATGCTAAGAGCTCA
>Ga0105354_1001450_pt1 | contig 14600 bp, 13 predicted proteins | sample GOMGulsemesocosm_FD_83658 | JGI IMG/M metagenome (GOLD analysis project Ga0105354, IMG submission 83658) | Methane-oxidizing microbial communities from mesocosms in the Gulf of Mexico - GOM9B Gulf of Mexico | ecosystem: Environmental > Aquatic > Marine > Cold seeps | place: USA: Gulf of America...
AGTTTTATCTCATTACTGGCAACTCGATAAGTGTCTAGGCTGCCAAATACCCCCAGAAATAAGGAACTCAGGATTAGATAAAAAATGAATTTAGTTCTTAATGGGCGTCTAGTTACCATCATTGTTGACCGAAGTGGGTGTTGAGAATATTGAGAGCGATTTCATGTAATAAGTATAGTAGCGAATAAAATATCTGCACTTAACTGGGAAGTTGGAAGTTGGAAGTTGGAAGTTGGAAGTTGGAAGCCCCCTGTGTCAGGATTGTTGTCACCCCTTAAAATTATCTACTAACTTAATATGAGGGGCGGTAAAGAGAGATCTAAATGGCTCGATATTCGCAAGAACGTAAAGAATCGATTTTGAAGAAGTTACTACCTCCCCTGAATATGTCAGTGTCAGAGGTAGCACATAGCGAAGGCATCTCGTCAAAAACCTTGTATCATTGGCGTGATGTACTTAGAAAAGAAGGTCAACCCGTGCCAGGTAAAACATTAACAAGTGATGGTTGGTCTGCTGAAGCGAAGCTCGCAGTCATTATCGAAACAGCTCCGATGTCAGAGACTGAGATTAGTCAGTACTGTCGAGAAAAAGGCTTATTCAGAGAGCAAATACTGGAGTGGAAAAAGGACTGCCTAGGCGGTTTCCAGTCAAGTGAATCTCAAGCTAAAACGATTAAAATCCAGACTATAGCAGATAAGGCTGAGATTAAATCACTAAAGCGTGAACTGCGCTATAAAGAGAAGGCGCTAGCCGAAACAGCAGCCTTACTGGTGCTAAGAAAAAAGCTCAATGCCTTGTGGGAGGACGACAACGAGGAGAGCTGACACCCTTAAAGAAGCGTATTAAAATAGTCGAACTTATCCGTGAGGCCCGTGACAGCGGAGCTAGATTGGATAAAGCCTGTGAGGTGGCTGTACTGAGTAAACGGACGTACCGCCGTTGGTATAGAGCAGGGAAAGTACAGGCTGACCTACGATCAACAGCGGAAAGACCCAAGCCTGCAAACAAGCTGACAGAGAACGAACGTCAGCAAGTGTTAGCGACGTGCAATGAAGAGAGGTTTTCCAGTTTACCTCCATCTCAGATCGTGCCAACGCTACTAGATGAAGGTGTTTATATCGCTTCAGAATCAACATATTACCGAGTGCTTAAAGCCAATAAGCTAAGTAATCATCGAGGTCGTAGTCGGCAAGTCACGACAAGAAGCAAACCTATGGCTTACCAAGCTAAAGGCCCAAATGAAATCTGGTCATGGGATATTACTTATTGTGCCTCAGTTATCAAGGGGCAGTTTTATTATCTGTATATGTTTGAAGATATTTACAGCCGTAAAATCGTTGGATATGAAGTCCACGAACAAGAGTGTGGTGAATTAGCAGCCCAGCTTATGCAGCGAAACATGCTGCGTGAACAATGCTTTAATCAGCCGCTGGTTTTGCACTCCGATAACGGTGCACCAATGAAATGCTTGACCATGAAGGCGAAGCTTGAGGACTTGGGAGTAACAGCTTCACTGAGCAGACCGAGTGTGAGTAATGATAACCCTTACTCTGAAGCATTATTTAGGACGCTAAAATACCGACCACAATGGCCTAGTAAGGGCTTTAATAGTTTGGTAGAAGCTCGTGAATGGGTGGATCAATTTGTTACTTGGTACAACGATAAACATAAGCATAGTAAGCTTAATTTTGTCTCCCCAGGTCAGAGGCATATGATGCTAGATAGAGATATTTTATCAAGTCGAAAAGCTGTGCTTGAAGTTGCACAAGAGAAAAATCCAATACGTTGGCCTAACGGAATAAGGAATTGTAACCCAATCGGCGCCGTGATGTTGAACCCAGATAAAGAGCCTAACCAAGGCACACGAAAAACAGCGTGAAATTTAAGCAAAGAGTGTCAACTATCTTGAAAAACACCGCTTGTAACTTTAGCGCCATTAGAAATGAACTTTAATGAGCCTATATGAGGCTGCTGAATTAGTGACGAAGCTCCACTCTACCTTAGAATATCGCCGGAGCTAGCTGTCAAATTACTGAAGCCTGACAACAAGATATTGTGTAGAGCGAATACGGCGCGACTGCAGGGATTCAGGAGGTAGAATAATGCATGGAGCAATTATCCCTACACTCAGCTATAAAGTGGCAGATCTTCGACAGGCAAACTGATTGCGCCCAAATTATACAATTGGCACCGCCGCGTATAGCTTAAACATTGGCTAACAGCCATTCGCAAAAACTCCGTACTTGCGGTTGCTGATACTTCTCCCTGGGCATTACCAGCCAAAAATACACACCCAAATCGACACTTTGCTGCAATGGCTGCACCAGCCGTTGCTGCGCTATATCTGCTGCGGCCAGCACTTCACTGACCAGTGCTACTCCCTGACCATTAATAGCACTGTTAAGCAGAATATCACTGCTGGTAAACCTCGGGCCTTTAGCGATATCTATCGGCTCCAACTGATTGGCAATGAACCAACTCTGCCACTGAGTATCGGGGTCGCGATCATGCAGCAAAGTAAACTTGGCTAAATCACTAGGCACTTTTAAGCGCCGCTCGCTACTAAGTAACCCTTCACTACACACTGCAATTAACCTGTCTTGCATTAATGGTAGGCAGTGCAGCTCTGGCCAGGGACCGTGGCCCATACGAATCGCTAGATCTATGTCAGTAGCGGAGAAATCAGTGCTGCGCTGTTCAAGTGACAGCCAGACTTCAGTAGCGGGTGATACTTGCGAATACAGATTCAACTTATCCATCAGCCATTTACTGGCAATAGAATGCGTGGTGGCTATGCCCAAAGTATTTTCAGCTTTTAAGTGCTGTAAATTCTGACTGCCCTGGGCAATCAAATCCAGAGCGCTGGAAACAGTTTTTAAATAGTTTTCACCGGCGCTGTTCAAGCTAATATTGCGGGCACTTCGGTCAAATAATGTCACCCCCAACCAAGCTTCCAGTTGCTTCAGTTGGCGGCTGACAGCACCGTGAGTAACGTGCAACTCTTCACTGGCCCGCTGTACCCCCTGTAGCCGAGCAGTGGCCTCAAATGCGCGCAGTGAATTTAAGGGTGGCAGTCGTCTCATAAGTTACAAAAACTCACATATAGGTGATGATTATTGCCTTTTATAATAACAGTATCTCTCTATCATTAGGTGACTAATTCAATAGAGGAATAGACATGGGAATGTTAGTTAACGGCCAGTGGTCTGAGCAAGATAATATTATCGTCGATGGCGCTTATGTCAGAGAAAAAAGTCTCTGCAGAGCAGCGATTGAACCTTCAAGCATTGTCAAATTCCCGGGCAGGTACCACCTTATTGCCTCCTGGAGCTGCCCCTGGTCTCATCGCACTATGCTGATCAGGCAAGTAAAAGGACTGGCCGACTATATTCCACTACACATAACAGGGGGCCCAAAGATTGAAGGTTATTCGGCTGATCACGGCAAAGTATGGAAAATACCGGGTAGTGAATTAGAGATCATACATATGCATCAGCTGTACAGTTTAAGTGATGCCAGTTACACCGGCCGCTCAACGGTACCTATCTTGTGGGATAGCCAGCTTCAACGAATAGTCAGCAACGAATCGACCCATATTATGGACATTTTTGATGCCCAAAGCCCGCCGCGCCATACAGTGGCCAATACTAGTCCAACAAGTCCTATATATACTGATCAGCCTTTAATTCCGCCGCCGTTAAAGCAACAGATATTAGACTTGAATGACGAAATTTACAGCCAGTTAAGTAATGCAGTATACCGGGCCGGATTCGCCGAATTGCCATCGGCCTACGACGAGGCGGTACAACAAGTGTTTAGCATGTTGCAAAAGTTAAATAATCGCCTGAAAACTTCCAGGTTCTTATTGGCCGACCAGCCTACCCTGGCGGACTGGCTACTGTTACCAAATTTAGTGCGCTTCGATATAGATTATCATTTACACAGTCGCTGCACTTTAGCTAGACTGACCGATTATCCGCATCTATGGGCCTATGCCAGAGATTTGTATAATTTGCCGGGAATCAGTGAAACTGTAAACTTTGCCGCGATTCACCAAAGTAATTATGCCCCTGGCGAAATTCTGCCATTAATTCCACAGGCAAATTGGCAGCTTAAAAGCAACAGAGAACCTTTAAGTTCAGCTGCTTGAGGATAAAATCTATATCACCACTATTAATTAAATGCGTTGAGGAGTTCTTGGGTGATCTCCTTTACAACATTGCTTTAGATGCAGATTTATTCAAACAACAGAGAGCACTATGGAATCAATTTTTGCCATTATTAGCATAGCTTTTGTCGCTATGATTACCCCTGGCCCCAATAACTTTATCGTCATGCATTGTGCAGTGCGCACTGGTTTCTCCTCAGCACTGCCATTGATATTTGCGGTGATAGCCGGTGCCTTGAGTATTTCTTTACTGGTTTGGGCGGGCATAGCAACGCTGCTCGCTGCTATCCCCTGGCTGCAATCGCTGATCACTATCATAGGCGCCAGTTATCTGATCTACTTAGGTGTGAGTTTGATGTCGATAAAAATTTCAGACGGCAACGCTAATGAGAAAAATGTACTGCCTGGTACCTTTAAAAGCGTGTATTTGTTTCAATTTCTCAATCCTAAATCCCTGGTACTAATCGCCACATTAATTACCGAATTGGCCAGAGACTTTAGTGCATTAAACTCACTGGGGATTTTGCTCGGGGTTATCATCGCTGTCCCACTACTGTGTTTATTGATCTGGTCGGCCTGTGGTCATTTATTGGCAAAACAGTTAAAAATAGCGACAGTACGGGCGATATTCAACAAAGTGATGGGGGCACTGTTAGTATTGCCTGCCTCTTATGTGCTGTGGACTAATATGGCCATCTATTTCAAAGCGAGTGTTTGATAAGCGCTTGGATAGCTAATGACTGCGCACTCTTTTAAACTGCGGTTCCAGTAAAAATTTCTTAAATTCTGTCGGGGCTACTGGCCGGCTAAAATAGTAGCCCTGTACTGAATCACAATCTGTCTGTTGGAAAAAGGCTAATTGCTCCAGAGTTTCCACGCCCTCTGCGGTGATTTTTAAATTGAAGTTGGTGGCCAAGGTAATAATTGCCTTAGTGGTGATCGCATCTTCCTTGCTGTAGGGGATATTGCGAATAAAGCTGCGATCTATTTTCAACCTATTGAGTTTAAGTTTACGTAAATAGCTCATCGAAGAATAACCTGTACCAAAATCATCCATCGCCAACTTAATACCTAAGCTTTTAAGCTGATCTAAGCGATTAATTGCCATATCAACGTCTCTCATGATCGTTGTTTCTGTCAGCTCTAATTCTAGATATTTGGCATCTAAACCACTGTTTCTGAGGCACTCGACCACAGAATCGATGTATTTATCATAGCCCAATTGCCGAGCAGACATATTCACAGACATAACAATGGCCGAAAATCCCGCCTCTTGCCAGTTTTTGTTTTGCTTGCAAGCTTGCAACAGTACCCAATCACCGATGTCGGATATCAAACCCGTCTCCTCTGCGATAGGAATAAAAACATCCGGTGGGATCATTCCCAATTTTTTATTATTCCAGCGCAACAGCGCCTCGGCGCCTTTTAAACGGTTGCTGGCAACATCAATCACCGGCTGATATACCAAACTAAACTCCTGATTCTCCAGAGCCCGACGCAGTTGAGTACGGATATCCAATTTATTTTTTGCCTGTTGATCCAACTTCGAAGAAAAGAACCGGTAAGTATTTTTCCCCTCACTTTTTGCATGATACATGGCAATATCTGCAACTTTCACCAGCTCCTTGGCACAATTGGCATCATCTGGATACATGGCAATACCGATGCTCAGACCAATATAGGCATCTTGACCTTTTAGCGAAAAAGGCTGTGCTAATTGTCGGAGCAACCTGTCAGCCAGTATGCTGATACTGGAGGGGGTGTGGATGCTGTCTAAAATGATAAAGAATTCATCCCCGGAAATTCGCGCTAAGGTGTCTTCTTTTCTCAATTCTGCCCTTAGTCTATAGGCGACTTGCTTGAGCATTTCATCCCCGTAGTCATGCCCAAAAGTATCGTTAATCTCTTTAAAATTGTCTAAGTCTAAAAAAATCACCGCCACCGAACTATCGAGCCGTGCGGCGTGAGCTAAGGTATGTTCTAACCTGTCATTGCACAAGTCGCGATTAGCAAGCCCGGTAAGGCTGTCGTAAAACGCCAGTTTGTTGATTTCTACCTCCACTTCCCGGCGGCGAATAATCTCGTTTTTAAGGTACTGAGTGTGACGAAAAATAATGACAAGCAAAGCCAAAGAGACAATCATCAGCACGATAAACAACTCATCTAGCTCCCAATCTTCATGCTCGCGGGAGAGCTCCACTAAATGCTCGAAAGCATCATGTTCTTGGGCAAAGCCAAACACTATTAATGAAGAAAATATGACAATGACTACTTCGATAATAAAAGGAGATATTAACTTTTCATAAAGTCGCCTAGTCTGCAAATACTCTGAGATTTTTCGCATATGGCAAACCTATTCCTTTGGTTTAGAATCAGTACTCGCTGAATCCGTACTTACTCTGTCTTTACTCTGCTGTAAAACGTATAAACATACCAGGCAAATACCTTTCTGGTATCTGCCTGCTTTCTGGACATTTGCGGTTGTGCATAATCCCTGCTTTTCAATGCCCTGCAAACCCTTCAGAAGGAAGGCACAACGGCCATCTGTACTCACTACAGCAAACTGGCAGAGGCGATAGCAAACTCGGGCTACTTAAATGCACCTTGATATAACCTTTTGCTGCTGCAATTTTATCCCTTTACTGCCTCAGAGAAGACAATGGGCTTACTTGCATACCCACTAAGCCTCAAAGACAAAACGTCAATGTCGATAATACAGATCGGCCATATAGCCTGTTGACTGTTATTTTTCATTCGGCGTCATTAAGTTTTTATACAATTAATATGAAAACTACAGCCCTTTCCCAGATCACTGTGACAGCGGATTTCCCCGGCCAAGGTTTGAGTCACTAAGTTGTAGACAATATACATACCTAAGCCACTGCCTCCACAGCCGCGCTTAGTGGTAAAGAAAGGTTCAAAAATCATCGCTGCCACTTGCGAGTCCATCCCTTTACCATCATCCTTATAATTAAAATCTATGCTGCCGTTCTGCATTTTCAAGTCTATAAGTATCTTGCCTGGTTGGTCATTCTTATATCCATGATTCAAAGAATTTAAGGTCAAGTTAGTGATAATCTGTGACCAGGCGCCGGGGTTAGAGTAGACAACAATAGATTCATCGCCGCTGACTATGACCTCTACACAAGTTCGACGGATTTCTGGTCTCAGGCTGAGGATAGTTCTCTTGATGTAATCCAATAAGTTAAACTCGCGCATTTCTTCACTGGACACATCCACAGCAACCAGTTTGAAATTACTGATAAGCTCGGAGGCTCGATCTAAATTTGCCAGTATAATTTCCAGTGACTGCCCTGTACTTGCTAAATATTTATTCAGTTTCTTTTTGGTTAATTGCTCTGAGTTAATCGCCTCGTTAACTTCTTCATTTTCGTCTTTTAAAAAGGAACTGGCGGTTATACAAATCCCAATAGGAGTATTTAACTCATGGGCCACTCCGGCAACCAATCGTCCCAGAGAAGCCATTTTTTCAGATTCCACCAGCTGATCTTGGGTTCCCAGCAAGTTATTTAAAGTCGACTGCAGCTCTTCAGTACGTTCTCTGACTATAATTTCTAACTTGTCTTTATGTAACCGCAATTCTTCTTCAGCTATTTTTCTAACACTGTAGGCGTGATTAAGGCGCATTTTCTCTTTGTATAACTCTAGAAAAACACTGACTTTACTGCGCACGATCTCTTCGTTGATCGGTTTTACTAAATAATCTACGGCTCCGCTTGAATAGCCTTTAAACTCAAATGTCTCATCCCGCGCGAAAGCGGTAATAAAGATTACCGGGATGTGACAAGTTTTGGGGTGATCCAGCAACAGGCTTGCCGCTTCAAAACCATCCATGCCAGGCATTTGTACGTCCATTAAGATCAAGAAGAAGTCATGTCGATGAGCAATTGCAAGAGCCTGTTGTCCAGAGAGAGCTCTGACAAATGTTAAGTTTAACGACTCTAAAGTGCGTTCATAAACCCGATGATTATTGGGTTCATCGTCGACTATTAAAATTTTTGGGTTAAACTCTTTCACAGATCCCCCAACAACAATGTGCCTTTATAAGCCGCTGCGAATACAACATTTTAATGGGCTGCTTTTTGTCAGAAACAGTGATTAGCGTGTATTGGATAGGTGTTATTGTAAATTTAAGCACAGGCAGAGCACCTATAAATTCTGTATTTGGCATCGATGCTCTCAAACACTGCATGCATTGCGGCGGATCCCAGTGCCTCCTCTCTACCCAATATAAGATATCCCCTATCAATTAAACTACATTTGAACAGGTTTAGAGCCAATTGCTGTAACTGATGATCAAAATATATCAACACGTTTCGACACATAATTAAGTGCATCTGGGCAAACTCTTTATCTTTAACTAAATTGTGGTTGGCAAAGGTAATATGTTGCCGTAGTCCCTGATCAAACTTTATATGCTCATGTTTAGTATGATAATAATCAGTCAGTTTTTTTTTGCCTCCAGATTTTTTATAACTCTTTTGATATTTCGACATATGTTGCTGCGAATATATTCCCTCCTTAGCCACCGCCAGAGAATGGTTGTTAAAATCAGTCGCATACAACTGAGAGCGCTCCAGTAAGCCCTCTTCCTCTAACATAATTGCCATCGCGTAGACTTCTTCCCCGGTTGCGCAACCCGCGTGCCAGATGTTAATTCGCGAGTAATTTTTTAGCCTTAAAAACAACTGGTTACGAATACTTTTAAACACTAGTGGATCGCGGAACATCTCAGTCACTGTGACTGACATATCATTGAGAAAGAGATTAAAATAATCGGGGTCGTGCATCACCTTTGCGATCATTTGCGAAACATTTTCCAACTCAGAGTGCTCTACACGGTACCGTATACGCCGTTCAATCGACCCCCTGGCATAGTGGCGAAAATCGTAGCCATAGCGAAAATATACGGCTTCTAACAGCTGGTTAACTTCAAACGGGACCGTATCGATTTCTTTCATTAGTTAATATGCTCAGACCTAACTCAGGCTGTCGAAACCCATTATCAATAGCAATCCATTAAAATTCTATGCGGTAAATTCTGAATCTTGTGCTACTGACAGCACAAGTGCTGTAGGCTGCCTTGAAGCTGAGGGTAAAAACCTGTTCGCAACATTTAGTAAAGTTAAGGGGAATGGGATGCCTTTGGCTGCACTGCCTAGATCTCTGAATACTCAAAATTCCTCAGCTGCACCGGACTTGTTCGCATGCTCCTGGGCCCTGGGGCCGAGGTAAGCGTTGCAATTAGCAATTATATTTCACAAAGGTTTATAACAATTTAATAGACACTGGTAATATTATGTTCCCCTACTAATAGATATGACACCATGAAAAATAACCCAATCAAATCCCTGCTGGTAGAATTGATCCTTTTAGTCCTGATGATGGCATTGATCCCTTATATTATTTCTGTCGATATCACTGTTTTAAAAAATGGCCTCTCTGAAATATCCATCACTGAGTTTACTCAGGAGAGTTTTATTTTTATCGCCGCGTTAGTCTTCTTTTTGAAACTCAAATCAGAGCCGCAATCCCGGGGGTTATTAGTGCTGATCTGCGGCTTATTCAGTATGATGTTTATCCGCGAAGGTGATTACTATTTAGATTTTGTCTATCACGGCTTTTGGAAAGTCCCAGTGCTGCTAGTGCTGATCAGCACGCTGTTTTATAGCTATAAATACAGAGCGACTATTATTGGGCCGCTAAATCAGTATAAAAACACTAAGACCTTCACGTATATCTTTATCGGTTTTCTAATCACTGTTGTCTTTAGCAGGCTGTTTGGCACCGGCAGTTTATGGATAGAACTCTCCGGCAGTACTGACAGCGGTTTTATCAAAACAGTCGTGCAGGAAGGATTAGAATTGTTTGGATACGCCCTGATCTTTATAGGATCCGTATTGCTACATTTAAGCAAATCGACTGACAAATAGACTAGTAGCAAAGCCTGCATTAGCAGGCTTGCTATTTAAAAGGTAGAGAGTATTAACAGCATTGCGATAACCCACATCGTACTACCGACCAGTATGTCCAACTTTTGCCAGCTCTTCTCACTGTTAAACCAAGGCGCTAGCGCTTTGCCCCCCACGACCAGGATTAGAAACCAGAGTGCAGAGGAGACACTTGCCCCCAGAGCAAACCAGATTGGTTGATTGTCAGGCAGTTGCCCACCTATGCTTCCCAGTAATATCACCGTATCTAAATATACATGCGGATTTAATAAGCTCAACCCCGTGGTAGTCGCTATCGCCGCAGCCACTGTCATCGCTTTTACCGAGTTCGTCGCCAATCCCTTAGGCGAGAGCGCACGGCGAAAAGCGATGGCTCCATAGACAAACAAAAACGCCGCACCGAAGTAACTGGCTAGAACGATCAGCACTGGAACTGCTGTGATCAGTGCCCCCAGTCCCAATACCCCAGAAAAAATAAGGATCACATCAATCACTACGCAGACAGAGCCTACGACAAAAGCATGTTGTTTACGCAAAGCGCTACTCAACACAAATGCATTTTGTGTACCAATGGCCATAATCAGACTAGCGCCAATACCCATGCCTTTAAGGAAAGGGAAAAACCACATAAATATTACCTCTGTTGTTATTGAACAAGATGGCATCACTATGCTTAAGGAGTTATCATAAGTAAAATTAAATATTTTTCAAACTGATTAATATTTCTAATAGAGAATCACAAAATGATTGATCCTAAAGGACTAAGTGCATTTATCGCTATAGTTTCTCAAACTAGCTTTGAGCAGGCAGCCGACACTCTTTTTATTACTCAATCGGCAGTTTCACAAAGACTCAAGCTATTAGAGCAGACTTTAGGACAGACTCTGTTAATCAGGTCTCCGGCTATTAAACCGACTCCCGCAGGACAAGCGCTACTAAAATACGCACATAATTTAAGCCAAATTGAGCGCTCATTAGCTCAAGAGTTAGCCCCAAAAAAACAATTACAGTGGTTAAAGGTCTCTATTGCCACTAACGCAGATTCACTGTCTACCTGGCTACTAAGCGCTCTGGCCCCCTGGTGTCAGCAACATAAAGTACTGTTAGATCTGCGGGTAGATGATCAAGATCAAACTCATCAACTATTGCGTAGCGGCGAGGTGCTAGGCTGCATCAGCTCAGTTGAACAACCCACTCAAGGCTGTACTAGTACCGCCCTGGGCAGTATTAATTATCACGGCATCGCCAGTGCTGACTTCCAAAGAAAGTATTTTGCCAAGGGCGTCAATAAACGCAGCTTGCAAAAAGCGCCCACTGTAATTTTTGGCCGCCATGATTTGTTGCAACATCAGTATTTAAAGCAGTTCTTTTCACTGGATGCCAATCGACAACTGCAACATTTAGTGCCCTCTTCAGATGGCTACCTGGAATGGATCAGATTGGGAATGGGCTTTGGCATGGCACCAAAACTGCAAATGCAGCACCTATTGGATAGTGGCGACTTAGTGCTTATTACCCCTCAACACAGCATTGCAGTGCCTCTCTATTGGCAGCAATGGGGTATTAGCACCGAGTTAAGCCGCTCTCTGGCAGAGCAGATACAGCACTTTGCCACTATAGCTCACAGCCACGATCTCAACTTAAACTAACGTCGCTGTCAGAGGATAGCGGCAATCCACAGCAGAGGTAGTCAATCGGGAATGCCCCATCATTAGGACGTTGCAAATTGATACCTCTGATTACAAGCCATTTAGAAATAAGATTTGGAAAAATGGGTTAAATGAGCTCTTTTAGACTGATTCGACAATGCTGTTTATGTCCTTGTACTGTCTCTGCATTCAGCATGCTATTAATAATCGCCTGTTGCAGTGACTCTATCGCCGAATCAAACACCCGGTCGATTTGATTTTCCGGGTAGCGCGTAACAGTGCCCATGGCCTCCTCTGTATGGCATACCTGATTAGCGGTGCTAAATGCCAGGCAAATATCGCCACTGCCGGTGCCTAACTGACTTCCGGTTTTTGCCAGCGCCACCACTGAGCGCTTAGCTAAACGCTTTAACTGCCTGGCATCTAAAGGTAAGTCTGTGGCAATGATCATAATAATAGAGCCATTATCTGCGCCCTCCAATTCGCTGAGGCGCTTCGCTAACTGCTGCTGCAGTTTATGCTCTAGCTCCTTGGAGTAATGACTAAAATCTTGCAGTCTGCCCATGTTTGAAAGCACCAGCGCACCAATACAGTATTCGACCCCATCTTTGTGCATCATACGTGAAGCGGAGCCTATTCCACCCTTAAGTTTATACGCTGACATTCCCCTGCCCGCTCCGACACTACCCTGGGAAAAATCGACCGAGGCGTTTTCAATGGCTGCAAACACATCTTCAGTTTTCACATGTTGGCCGCGAATATCATTTAAATATCCATCGTTACATTCCAACACCAGTGGGTTCACCGTTCCCGCTGCACCTATCTGTAAATTATCTTTGAGCATATACTTAATCAGTGTATCGCTGGCAGTGCCCACTGAAAGAGTGTTGGTTAACAGTATCGGTGTCTCTAATTGCCCTAACTCCGCTACTTGCATTAATCCAACCGACTTGCCAAAACCATTAATGACTTCGACAGCGGCGACGCACTTGTGTTCGAAGGTATTGCCCTGATGCGGCAGTATGGCGGTTACCCCTGTCTGTATATCTGCATTATTCAAGGTGTAATGACCGACGCTGATGCCCGGCACATCGGCAATAGAGTTGAGTAATCCTGGAGTATATTTCTCTGAGTACATCTGCTTTTCCTACGGCTTAAGGTTTGAGCAAGATGCTATTAGATCGAAGGGTTTAAGTAAAATAGAATTGTTGCAATGATATCTCTAGTGCGTGTTAGGCCTGTTAGAAAATTGTCTGCAACTGAATGCATGTCTTGATTTTAATATCTATAATGACGAGGTAAGACTACCCCGTCACTGGCAGAAAACGTGAAGCAATAGCTCTGTTATCAGAGTTGCAGCGACGCCTCGCCGAGCCCCGAAAAACTAACGCTGATATAATCACCCGCCTTTGCCCGCGGATAGCCACTCCAAGTGCCCGATGTGATCCAACTACCCGCTGTTAACGTATAACCGCGCTTAGTGCCCTGATTAACACCAGCACATAACAAACTGGTTGGGTCTTGCTGTGGGTGACTGCCAGAGTCTTCTACAATCAACTGCCGATTGATAAACAGCTGTACCTTTTGCCTGGCATAGTCGATGCTCTGCCAATCTTTGATGGCATCGCCTATGGCTAACGCACCGTTCATTTGATTATCTGCCAAGTGCAGTGTTTCTGAGGCTGTAAGCCAATTCTGTAACCGGGAGTCGAGAATTTCGATAGACACAGCGATCGCGTCAATGCCGGCAAAAACTTGCTGTTCGCTGTAGGATTGTCCAGGCAAAAAATCTGTGTTTAATCGATAGGCCAGCTCCGCTTCTACATGCAGGGCATTAAACTGCCGGTCGCTGTAATCCGCCGGACTCTGCTGACTGTCTTGACTGGCAATAGGCGCAATAAACACCTCGCCATCATTCATCAAACCGATCTTCCAATGTTTTGGATTGGGGTCTAAATATTGCATTTTTTGCTGCTGTACAGCATAAGCTTGATCTACGCTTAAGCTTAGATCTGTGTTAATCACAGCTCTAAGGTTACAAGCAGTGGTAAGCTCAGCTGCTAGTTGTTTGATCTGAGGCAATGTTAAAAATCTCTTGTGAGGTTAGCGACGAAAATGCAGCTTAACAATCGTTAGCAAGCCGCCGATTGAGCTTTGAGCCCCCAAAAGGAGGCATATTCGGCTAAATTTGTGCTTAAAATCGCAATTGCGTTAAAAAGCCAAAGTGATAGATTTAGTGGCACAGTAGCTGCGCAGTGCTTGCAAGCCTTTTTCCCGACCGATACCTGAACGCCGATTGCCACCGAAAGGCACCTCAATGCCACCTGCCCAGTAGTCGTTAACGGTAATCTGACCGGCATCGATAGCGCGGCTGAGCTGCATCGCCGAGCTGATATTTTGCGTATAGATACCTGCAGCTAAGGCAAATTGGGTACAGTTAGCCGCTTCGATTGCCTGCTCCAGAGAATCGACTACCTGAACGCTGAGTACCGGACCAAAGATCTCCTCTTGAACCAGCTCATCATCCATGGGAACGTCATCCATGATCGTAGGTTCAAAGAACCATCCATCAGCAGTTTTTGCGCTGTGCATTTTATTACCACCGCAGGCTACTTTTATACCTCTGGCTCTGGCACGATCGATAAATCCGGCGATTTTATCGAGTTGAGCCTTAGAATTTATCGCTCCGAAGTTTGGATTATCCAGAGAGTGACCAGGCTTTAATGCCGCGGCTTTTTCGACTATCTTGTCAACCAACTGGCGGTGAATTTCCCGGCTCACCACTAGGCGCGACCCCGCTGAGCAGATTTG
>Ga0105354_1001451_pt1 | contig 14595 bp, 10 predicted proteins | sample GOMGulsemesocosm_FD_83658 | JGI IMG/M metagenome (GOLD analysis project Ga0105354, IMG submission 83658) | Methane-oxidizing microbial communities from mesocosms in the Gulf of Mexico - GOM9B Gulf of Mexico | ecosystem: Environmental > Aquatic > Marine > Cold seeps | place: USA: Gulf of America...
AAAAAATAAAACTTTCTGCAAAAGCAGGCATCATGTTGAATCTATTGAAGGTAACTTTATGAACAGACACACTAAAATAGCGATTATCGTTGCTCCTATTCTTACTATTTTAGGCTTTGCGTTAGCTGATTTATGGGAAGAAAACAAAGCTAGTCAGGTGCGTACTTTTGAATTAGTTCCCTTCGGTCATTGCGATGTTACCAATCAAAAGTGTATTTTAAAATCAGGTAGTTTCGAAGTGAATGTTATGGACGAGAATGGTATCACAACCGTTAATTCAACTTTTCCTATTGATACTGCGACCTTCTTCATTGTCGATAAAAACAACCAAGCAACGGCATTTCCATTAGGCATGAAAGACAGCCCCTATTACTGGAAGCGAGAAACACCACTTGGGCGTTTAGTTGCCAAAAAAGGCGATAACTACAAATTGCGTTTGATCATTGAAATTAAGGGTGGTAAATACTTTTCAGAATTTTATACACAAACCATTAAGTAAAGTTTAAACATGGATAATCCTTCATTCAACACTGTTTCTATCCAAAAGAACAGCGCCAACTCCTTCGCTCGCAAGTTTGTCGTCGGCATTATATATTGGGCAATTACTCATTGATAAACAACCACAACCAATACAACCGTTTAAAGAACTTCTTAACTTTTCTAAATAATTAATTTTAGCGGTTAACTCATCTCGCCAAGTCGTCGATAGTGCCAACCAATCTTCTTTATCTGGTGTACGGTTATTGGGTAAAGTCGCTAATGCATTTTTGATTTCGGCTAGACTAATACCTACTTTTTGTGCCGCTTTAATAACAGATACTCGGCGTAATACGTCTTTTTTATAGCGGCGCTGGTTACCTTGGTTACGCCAACTACGTATCAGTCCTTTTTCTTCATAAAAGTGCAACGTAGACACATTAACACCACAGCGTTTAGCAACTTTTCCTATGGTTAAATTGGCTTCATCTACCATACTTAATTTCTCCGAAGATTTATATTTTAAGGGAGTATTACAAGTTTATTAAAAAAAACACTTTACCTCAACCTAGCTTGAGGTTTTATAGTGGCGTTACTTTCAAAAAACAACTAAGTGACTCAGATGAAATACATAAAAACAACGACAAAAGAACAAACCAATACTCAAACAACTAGTCAGTCATTCATTGCAAAACTTTGTCAGGTATTTAATACCACCATGCAAGCAAAGTAATTTCATATTCAACTCTCTAAAAAATAAGGACAGTTATGCTTCATATTGAACATTTAAATTTAGTCGTTAATGACATACAAAAATCGTTAAGCTTTTATCAAGCAGCATTTCCGCACTGGCACATAAGAGCGGAAGGAACAGGGGAATGGTATGGTGTGACAAGAAACTGGTTACACTTTGGTGATGATTATCAATATCTCACTTTTAATGACGATGGCACCACGGAAAATCGAGATTTGAGTGGCCACCAAATAGGATTAGCGCACTTTGCCTTTGTAACTAATAATTTATCCGCGATCAAAAATAGGCTAGCGAAGGCAGGGTTTGCCGTGCATAAACAAGGAGCGGACCATCCACATCGAGCTAATTTATATTTTCTAGACCCTAATGGCTTTGAAGTAGAATTTGTCGAATATTTTAGCGACTTACCCGAACAACGAAACAGCAGCGATGAATAGCTTAATTCGTTTAAAGTAATAGGGCATCACTTAAAAAGTGATGCCCTTTTTTTAATATTACAATTATCTCGTCATTATGTCGCTATAGCTGCTGGCGCCATATCTTCTTTATGTTCAGCTAAAGTTTCTCTGCGCTCTGCAAACAACAAGTAGAAACTAGGTAAAACAAACAAAGTAAATATAGTACCAAAAAACATACCTGCCACAAGAATAATACCAATACTATTTCGTGCCTCTGCTCCAGCTCCTGTCACTAAAACTAAAGGGAAATGCCCTAAAATAGTCGCTGCAGTGGTCATTAATATCGGGCGTAAACGTGTCGTTGCCGCCTCGGTAACAGCAGCTAATTTACTAGCACCTTCTTCTTGGGCATGATTAGCAAATTCAACAATCAAAATACCATTTTTAGCAATCAAACCTATGAGCGTGATCAAGCCAATTTGTGAATAAATATTAATGGTCGTTAATTCGATATAAGGTAGTAATAATGCACCAGATAATGCCAATGGCACACAACCTAACAGCACGACTAACGGATCTCTAAAACTATTGAATTGTACGGCTAGCACTAAAAATACAATCAGTAATGAAACCCCTAATACCATAACTAAAGTACTGCCTTCTTTACGTAACTGTCTAGACTCACCGGCGTAATCGATACTGTAACCTGCTGGTAGCATGCTTTTAGCCGCATTTTCTAATGTAGTTAAGGCTTTTTCCTTATTAACACCAGGCGCAACACCACCAAAGATTTTAAAGGAAGCTTGCTGAGCAAAGGTACCTAATTCTCTTGGTACCGTCTTCCACTTCAAGTCAGCTACGGCAGACACTGGAATTAGTTCACCAGATGGTATTTTAATATTCAGCGCTAAAATCTCTTCCGTTTTACCCCGAACGTTATCATCAACCATCGGAATTACTCGATAAGCTTTACCATTTGCATCAAAACGGTTAACAAAGTTACTCGATAATAAAATGCCTAATTGATCACTGATATCGGCAACGTTCATCCCTAGATCTGCAATTTTTTCACGGTTAAGGCGTAGCTCAACTTGTGGTAAATCTATCTTCAAGTCGGTATCAGCAAAAAGAAAATCACCACTGGCAAATGCTGCCCCCACTAACTGATCAGCAAAACTTTTCATTTCACTATATGAAGCAGAGGATTTGACCACCAATTCAATTTCAAACTGCCCAGCTGTTGGTAATGACCCTGGTAATATAGGCAGCATATTTAAACCCGGTATCTGCGCCAATTTACCGTACATTTCAGGAATAAGTTCTTGTGATGAAAAATCACGTTCTTCAGAACCAACGAGCTCTAAACCACCAAAGCCTCCTGAGGTAAAAACTAATTGCCATATACGTAAACCCGCTTCGATTTCTTGCAAGCTTTCTACAACAGGTTTCATTTGAGCCACGTTATATTCTAATGAAGAGTCTGGTGGAGCCATCACAACAAACATAACACTCGCTTGGTCTTCTATCGGTGCCAGCTCTTTTTGTGAAAAAAGATAAAAAGGTACCGCTAATAATGAAACAACAAAAGCAATCAAAAATACTTGAGCTTGCCATTTAAATATACGGCTCAATAAATTAGCATAAGCATTCTGAAGATTGTCAAAAATAAGATTAACTTGCTTTGTTAGCCAACCTTCTTCTCCCCCTTTAGGTAAAATATGTGCGCTCATTACTGATGACAAAGTAATAGCGACAACACCTGAAATAATTACCGCAATAGCCAAGGTAAAAGCAAACTCTTTAAATAAAACGCCTGTTAAACCTGACAAAAAACCTATTGGTGCATAAACTGCCGCAAGCGTTAAGGTCATCGAAATTATGGGTACTAATAATTGTCGCGAACTTTCTAATGCAGCATCAAACTTTGATCGGCCTTGGCGCATTAAGCGTGCAACATTTTCCACAACAACAATTGCGTCATCAACCACTAATCCTACTGATAATACAATCGCTAGTACCGTCAATAAATTCAGTGAAAACCCCATAAATGACATAGCAGCAATTGCGCCCAAAATAGAAATAGGAATAGTGATCAGAGGTACCATAGCACTTCTAAATGAGCCCATTAACAGCAGTACTACTAAGCCAACTAATACCACGGTTTCCATTAACGTGATGAAGATTTCATTTAGGGCATCACGCATATACAAGGTGCCATCGTAAGCAAAATCAATCTTCAAATCTTGTGGTAGGGTTTTATTTAGTTCTGCGATTTTTTCATAAAGTCGGTCACCAATATCTATTTCATTCGCCCCCGGCAAAGGCCAAATAGAAATATACACGGTATCGTTTTCATTCAGTCTGGCGGTAATATTTGAATCTTCTTCAGACAATTCAATACGGGCAATGTCTTTTAAATAGATGGTTACATCATCATGAGAGGAAACAACTAGTTGTTGAAATTCACTAACGGTACTTAGCTGACTATTAGCTACAATATCAATGCGTTGTCGACTATTTTCAGCATATCCCATCGTTGAAATACTATTGTTACTTGCTAATGACTGATAAACCTCTTTTGCACTTATATTAAATGCAGTTAATGCATCTGTATTTAGCCAAACTCGCATTGCCGGTGTTCGAGCACCTTCAATACCAACTCGCTGCACACCCTCAATAGCATTTAAAATCGGATTAACCTGACGGGTTAAATAATCAGTAACCTTTGATAATTCATTATCATTAGCATGAACATTGAGATAAAAAACAGCAAAAGGTCTATCGGCACGGCTCACCGAAACAACAGGATCTTGTGCTCCAGGTGGCAATTCATAACGAATTTGGCTTAATCGCGCAGTTAATTCAGCCAACGCGAGTGTGCTATTTTCATTTAAATTCAACCATGCTGTGACTTTACTCGTGCCTGAAGTAGTGTTTGACTCTACATACTCAACACCAGGAACCGTTGCGGCAACCCGCTCTATAGGTTCGGTTACAAACCCTTGCACTACTTCTGCAGACGCACCGATATAATAAGTATCAATCACTAAGGATGCGCTTTCAATTTTTGGGAACTGTAATACCGGTATTTTACTAACTGACCAAAGGCCAGCTAAGCAAATAATAATAGACAACACTAATGCTACAACTGGGCGTCGAACAAAGATGTCCATAATAGATGTTTTGCTGTTATCAGCGTTGTTTGAGCTAGGGTTTGAGTTATTCTTCATCTTACCCCCTACTTATCTGTTACGGTATTAGTCGCAAGCGACTCTGCAACATAAACTTTCATATGTGGAAATAACTTAAAAGCTCCTTTGGTGGCAATTACTTGTCCTTCTTCTAAACCAGTTAACACGAATACACGGTCATCATTACGGTCGCCCAATGTTACTTTAACTTTCTTAGCACGATATGAACCTTCACCTTCAGCTTCTAAAAGAAATACATAACTACCTAAAGGATCACGCGTTATAGCTACATCAGGAACTGAGTTAAGTGATACATTGGCGGCTATAGGAGAATATACACTCACTAAGGTATTCGGTTTTAAGGCCAATACTGACGATTTGATTTGCGCACGATATTTCAAGCTTCTAGATTCACGTGCCAGTGCTGGGTCAATCGCAATAATGACAGCTTCAAAAGATTCATCTCGGTTCATTGGGCTGATTTGTACTTTTGAGCCAACAGAAAGCTCTCGATAAATTTGCGGTAAGTAAAAGTCGACCCAAGTATATTCATTCACCCCAACCAGAGTAAGTAATTGACTATTATTATCAAGATATTGCCCCATTTCTAGGTTATGAATCCCAACGATAGCGTCAAAAGGAGCCATTAATTTTTTCTTAGCGATAGTGGTAGTTAATATCGCAATATCTGATTTAGCAATTTGTACTGCAGCATTGGCTTGATCAACAAGTTCGTCGCTAATTTCATTATTTTTCTTAAGCTCGAGATAACGACGATGGGTTTGCTCGGTAAGTGTTAACTGCGCCTGAGCAGCAATTAAGCGGGCATCTTCATCTCTGTGATCGATTTCTACCAATACTTGGCCTTTAGAGACTAAACTACCAGAAGCAGCATTAAGCTTAATAATTTGTCCGGCAAATTCATTATTTAACGATAACGATTTAAATGCCTGTACTTCGCCACTCACTTTTAGCGTTTTCTGATAATCTACACGCATTACTTGGCTAGAATTTACGGTTGCCGCAGGTTCGGGCATATTTGCACCTTGCTCCGCTTTTGCTTGCTGTAACGATGATTTATAAAAATATAGGCCACTGATAACAGCCACTAAAATTATAATAGTCACGATCCATTGAAGGATTTTCATATTGTTTCGTTTCCTTTACTTATTTTTTAAATTTATTATCTAAGTGCTAACGCAACTAACTGCTCAGCGACTTTTTCAATATCTTGTTTACTGACTTTAGTGCGCCAATCAAACGAATTAATAAAGCGTTGCAAATTTAATATATGAACATTGTCTACCGCTAAAGCCGAGATACAATCTTGGCTATCATTATCTTGTTGATTATTGTTTCTACCATGATGCAATCGTACCGTTTGAAAATACCCTACCGCTAACGACCATGCACCGATGTTTATTTGTTCCATTTCATTACCAGCAACTGATTGCAACTCTTTACTATCAACCGCTGTTTGTAGTAGTACTTGAAAAGACTCCTCACAGACCTTGCTGCAATTAATCATGTAATCTAGCCAGCGGGGCGAACTGCGCTTCATAATAGAGCAGGTATTCACAATACTTTCTAACTGATCATCAAAACTGTACATTTGCACTTTTGAGAAATCGAGCAAGCTCAAGCCAATAATTCGCTCAGGTGTTGTCAATGGCAGCGCCAGCACTTGGCTGAATACTCTTTGCTTTTCTTGATACATTTTTGTTGCCAAAGCAATCAACAAATCTTCTTTACATTGCACAAACTTGTACACAGATCCCATTGATAGACCGGCTAACTTAGCAATTGATGACATAGAAAAATCTAATAACGTGCTTTTCTCTATTGCAGTAACCGCTGCAAACAGAATTAATTTTTCTTGTTCTTCAAGGCTGAACTTAGGTGCTGGTGCCATAATAGTCTCTTTTGATAAGTAATTCGAATAACATTCGAATGCAATTGTAAATGATTGTAAATAAAATGCAATGGGCAAAATATATACAGTCGATACTGTTCACGCCATTAGCCATTAACTTTAGTTTAAATAAGCCAAAAGGCTTGGTATTGTAGGGAATATAAAAATAAAAAATGAGATAAATTATGTTTCCTAACTGGCAGTTAGCCGTATTGAGCATTAGCTACATTGGCTTGCTTTTTCTTATTGCTTATTTAGGAAATAAATATCGCCATAAAATGGTCCGAAAAACTCAGGGCATTATTTATGCGCTAACCTTGGGGGTTTATTGTACTTCTTGGAGTTTTTTAGGCACTACAGGTCAAGCCTCCACGAACTTTCTTTCCCATATCCCTATTTATTTAGGGCCAATATTATTATTTGTTTTTGCATGGCCTTTTATTCAACGTATTATTCGAGTGAGTTTAAAACTTAATTTAACATCACTCGCTGATTTACTCGCTTCACGCTACGGAAAGTCTCATAACCTTGCCATCATGGTTACGATTGTCGCGTTAGTTGGCACCATGCCATATATCGCTTTACAGTTAAAAGCGATTGTTTATTCTTTCCAACAACTTCAGGCGGAACAAACCTTAATCACTTGGCTTTTTGGTTTACTGATTAGCTTAGTACTCGCTGGTTTTACTATAGTCTTTGGCATTCGTCATATCGATGTTACTGAACGCCACCCAGGGGTTATGCTAGCTATCGCCTTTGAATCTTTAGTCAAACTATTTGCTTTTCTCGCCGTCGGTATTTTTGTTACTTTTTTTATCTTCGATTCGCCGATGGATATATGGGTTACATCAGGCGCAAGTGAACAACTAGAGCAACAGTTTAACTGGCCAAATATGATGTCGATATTAGCAATGCTGGTTATTGTTATGGCTGCTTTTTTATCATTACCCCGACAATTCCAAGTAATGGTTGTTGAACTTAAAAACCCAAAAGACACCAAACTTAGTAGAACAATATTTCCTTTATACTTATTAGTTTTCGCTATTTTTGCAGCGCCGCTTGGTATTGCAGGGCAAATGCTTTTAGGAAATAGTGTGCCATCAGACGCTTATGTTTTATTTTTACCTTGGCATCAGCAACAAACATGGTTAACTCTTTTTGCTTTTTTGGGCGCTATTTCAGCAGCCAGTTCCATGGTTATAATCTCGTCTATCGCTTTGAGTACCATGCTAAGCAATGAAATAGTTTTTCCTTATATTTTCCGTTCTGGAAAAGCTAAAAATACTGATTTTGATCAATTTCGAATTCGGCTATTAAACATTCGTAAAGCGTTAGTATTATTAGTTATTTTATTGGGCTATGGCGTATTTTTAATGACGTCTCCCGATACTTTAAGCTCGCTAGGTGAAATAGCCTTTGGTGCATTTGCACAATTAACACCAGCATTAGTTGCCGCTTTTTATTGGCGACGAGCGAGTTTAACGGGTGTATATGCCGGTATTTTAATTGGTTTTTTATTATGGTTAATTCTAAATTTTATTCCACAATTTGGCTTATACCAACAACCCTTTAAGGGTGGGGTACTGTCTGCCAATACGACGGTAAGTTTACTTAGTTTATCGGTTAATATTTTTGTGATGTGGGCACTTTCTAAAATTAGTCGTCAAAATGTACAAGAGCGTGTGCAAGCCTCTCTATTTCTTGAATGGCAGGCACCAACACCACTGAGCTCTCAGAAGAAGCGGAATGCTGATGAACGCGATCTAGAGGTTTTAGTTTCTCGATTTGTCGGTGAAGGAAAAGCAAAGATCAGCTTTAAACAGTTTCAGCAAAGTATTGTTAAAAAAGAAATCAGCCAAGCCGATTATAACCAGCAATTATTGCAGCATACTGAAAATACTCTAGCAAGTGTGATGGGCGCATCTTCAGCTCGCTTAGTGCTCTCATCTGCACTAGATGGTAGAGATATAGCGCTTGAAGAAATTGCGGTATTAGTAGAAGACGCATCGAGCCAGCAACGCACATTCAGTCAAAACTTATTACAAAGTGCTATTGAAAATGCCAGTGAAGGTATTTCTATTATCGATAACGAACTTAAATTAGTGGCGTGGAATAAAAAATACATCGACTTATTTTCTTACCCTAAAGAACTTATTTATAAAGGTTGTCCTATCAAGCATTTGATTCATTACAATGTTTCTCGCGGCTTATGTGGCGAAGGCGAAATAAACCAGCAAGTAAAAAGGCGTTTAGAATTTTTACGAAATGGCAGTCCTCATAGTTCAGAACGACAACGCCCTGATGGGCAAGTAATACGCATTCAAGGTAATCCTCTGCCAGGTGGCGGCTTTGTGATGCTCTTTTCGGACATTACCGTCTACAAAGACGCTGAAAGGGTCTTAAAAGATACCAATGTAGATTTAGAAGCAATCATCAATGAGCGAACTAAAAAATTAGAAAAAACCAATGATGATTTAGCCATAGCAAGAGAAAAGGCTGAACAAGCGCATATCAAAAAAAGTTTATATCTGAAGGCTTGTAGCCACGACCTAATGCAACCACTAGAAGCTGCAAGGCTGTTTACTTCTGCGTTAAGCAGCCAAGGAGGTTTAACTGAAAGCCAAAACAGACAAGTTAAAAACATTGATCACTCACTAAAAGTGGCTAACGATTTACTGGCAGATTTAGGTGAAATTGCACGTATTGAAAGTGGTAATATTAAAGCTCATTTCAGTACGTTTTCAGTGAATGATTTATTTAATGATCTTGCCCAAGAGTTTTCGGCGACCGCGGTTGAATATCAAGTAGATTTTCGTATCCGAGCAAACAGCGCTTGGATTAATTCAGACCGAAATTTATTACGTCGAATATTACAAAATCTCATTGGTAATGCATTTCGTTATGCTAGCCCAGGGAAAGTATTATTAGGTGCACGAATTATAGATAACGAAGTCAATATTCAAGTATTAGATAATGGACCTGGCATTCCAGAGGAAAAACAAAAGATTGTATTTGAACAGTTCACCCAGTTAGAAAATAACGCCAATCATGCCGCTCGAGGATTAGGTTTAGGCTTAAATATCACGCAAAATTTAGCCTTATTATTAAACCACCCGCTAACACTTAAATCAAAAGTACAACAAGGTTGTAAATTTTCATTAGCCATAGCTAAAGCTAGCCCTAATTTGAAAGTGAACATTGAAAAACCTCTGGTAAAAGTGGGGTTAAAAAATGTTACTGTGATGTGTATCGATAATGATCCTGACGTTCTTAACGGCATGATAGAGCTGTTAAGTGCATGGCATTGTAATGTGCTATCAGCAGACTCTTTCGAACAAGCAAAAGAGCAGTTTTCCTTACATCCTAATGAAGTCGAAATTTTATTAGTTGACTATCAACTCGGTAATAACCAAGACGGTTTAACACTGATAAAAGCCTTACGGGAAAGCAGTAATCATTATATTCCAGCCATTTTGATTACCGCGACTACTGACAGTGATATAACAGAAAAAGCCCAACAAGCAGATGTTGGCTTTATGAAAAAACTAGTGAAACCTGCCGCTTTACGCGCCATGATGAGCGCTATGCTAGCAAAAAAATTACAAGATAATTATTTGGAATAACAGCTTAAGACTCTATTCGCGGCTCTGAAACATTTAATGGTGCAATAGCAATAACCGCTTGCGTTCTATTACGTACGTTTAATTTACGAAAGATGGCTGTAGCATGAGCCTTTATTGTTGCTTCAGAAACATTAAGATCGTAAGCAATTTGTTTATTTAGTAAGCCTTGGGCAAACATCATGAGAATTTTGTATTGTTGTTGCGTTAGGCTCGCTACGCGTTCAGCAATCATACTTTCATCATCACCAGTGCTTGCAAGTTCAATGCTATCTGGCAACCAAACTTCACCAACGAGCACTTGCTGAATAGCATAAATAATAGTTTCAACAGGAGTAGATTTAGGCACAAATCCAGCGGCACCATATTCCATTGCTTTGCGAATAGTATCATTGTCTTCATGTGCTGAAATCATCACCACTGGAATTTGTGGAAAATGATTACGCACATGAATTAGGGTGTTAAAACCGTGAGCACCGGGAATATTTAAATCTAACAGCACTAAGTCGCTATCGGTATTCTCGTTAAGTTGTTGTTCAAGTTGTTCAATTGTTTGAGCTTCTAGCCACTGAGTTTGGCGGAATTTAACTTCAAGCGTAGCTAACAGCGCTTGCCTAAAGAGTGGGTGATCGTCAGCAATTATTATTTTTTCTGGCTGGAACATAATGAATACCTTAAAACTTCCTATCTTTGAGTATAACTTTTTCCAAACAAATGGTTATTAGACTTTAGGCTAATATAAAATGACCACGTTCGAAAAAATAACTGCTACTCTAAACTGACTACAGAGTAACAGCTAGCTATAAGATCTATACTTTTTGAGGAATGTTCTTCAAGACAGCAACCAGTAATTGCCAATATAGGTCAACAGTAACTACATTGACTTTTTCATCAGGCGAGTGTGGAAATTTGATCGTTGGTCCAAACGACACCATGTCCCAATGTGGATAAGCCGTTTTAAATAAGCCACATTCTAAGCCGGCATGAATTACCATAATTTCAGGCACTTTATTAAAAAGATCTTGATAGGTGTCACGGACATTTTTCATAATGCTTGAGCTAACATCCGGTTTCCAGCCAGGGTAAGCACCTGAAAACTCGGTAGTTGCACCCGCTAATTCAAAGACTGACGCCACCATAGATTCAGCCATCATTCGACCATCATCATGCAAACTACGAATAAGTGACATTGCGACAAGCTTACGTCCTTTCGTACGAATAACGCCTAAATTCAATGATGTTTCAACGATACCTTCAATATCGTCACTCATTCGGAGCACACCGTTTGAACAAGCATTTAGCGCATGTAAAATAGCGTTTTGTGTTTCTTTGGTCCAACATTCATCAAATGTTTCTGGCGAAATTAACAACATTTCGATGTCAGTTTCAATGCTGCCTAATGTCGCAGACAAGGTCGCTAAATAGTCAGCTAAACTAGCTTTAAATGCTGCAATATCGGTATTAGCGATAACAAAACTTGCATCCGCTTCACGAGGAATAGCATTACGTAAACTACCACCATTTAACTCAGTTAAACGCAGTGAGAACTGTTGACTTGCAGCGAGTAAAAAACGTACTAAAAGTTTATTAGCATTAGCACGGCCGGTGTGAATATCAACACCAGAATGACCACCTTTTAAACCTGAAATTGACAAATTGAATGAAGTGACATTTTCTGCAACTTCTTCAAAGTTAAGCTTAAAGGTTGCTTCTGCATCAATACCGCCTGCACAGCCCATATAAACTTCACCTTCTTGTTCAGAATCGGTATTGATTAAAATATCTCCTTCTAACCAACCGGCTTCTAAACCGAAAGCACCAGTCATACCTGCTTCTTCGTCTATAGTAACTAAAACTTCTAAAGGACCATGAGCGATATCCGTGCTGGCTAAAACCGCTAAAGCTGAACACAAACCAATGCCGTTATCGGCACCTAATGTTGTGCCTTCAGCAGTAACCCACTGGCCATCTGCTTCATCAATAATGTATGGTTTGATCGGATCAGTTAAAAAATCGTGAGCTGTATCTGAATTTTTTTGCGGCACCATGTCCATGTGAGCTTGTAAAATAACGCCTTGGCAATTTTCCATACCTGCTGTTGCTGGTTTTTTAATAAAAAGATTACCTACCGCATCTTCTTTTACCGCTAAGCCTTGTTCTATTGCCCAAGACTGGATCCACGCTGAAATTTTTTGCTCATGTTTAGAGGGGTGTGGAATACTGCAAATTTTTTCAAATAGTTGCCATAAATGTGTTGGTTTTAGTTGTGATAAATTGCTCACATTATTTCCTTAATTATTATTTTATTACTTGTTGTTTAGTTTACTATTAATAGCAGTAATGACTATTTTCCTGCCATCAAAAATTGCCATTGCTCACTAAAGTCATCACTAGGTTTTTTAGCAAAACCTGAACGAACATACTGGCTAACTTTCCCTTCAACAAACGACACTAAGATATTCGCTAATGCTTGCTCTGAAATCGTAAAACTTTTACCTTCACGCAATTTTCGTTCACGTAAAACTTGTTTAAACTGCGACTCTAGTTTTTCAAAGTATTGATTTACACGTGCGCGTAAGCGTTCGTTTTCCCCCATTAGTGCATCTCCCGCTAAAATGCGGCACATGCCAGGGTTACGCTCTGAAAACACTAATAAAACATGCAATATATGATGACAACGTACTAATGCTTCTTTGTGATCGCTTAGGATTAAGTTCACCCGTGAAAAAGTTGATTCTTCAATAAAATCTATCAAGCCCTCGAACATACGCGCTTTAGAAGGGAAATGACGATAAAGCGCCGCTTCAGACACTCCAACTTCTCCAGCAAGCTTTGCTGTGGTGATCCGCTGACCGGGGCACGTTTCTAGCATTTTTGCCAAACATTCTAAAATTTGTTGTTTACGATTAGGTTTTTGCGCTACTGACATAACTTTTTCTCTTATTATTTTTCAATCTGGTGTTGTGAAATTAACTCGACTAATTTCGCAGCTAAAACATGCTTAGACGCTAACGACAATTCCGTTTTACTGCTCGCAGAAAAGACCGTCAGTGCATTATCATCACTATTAAACCCTTGTCCAGCAAGCGCAACATTATTGGCGGCAATCATATCAAGGTTCTTTCGTTTTAACTTACCTAACGCATAAAGCTCGACGTCTTGTGTTTCAGCAGCAAACCCTACAGTAAAAGGTTTCACTTTTAATGCCGCAACATCGGCAACAATATCAGGATTTTTAACTAAGTGAATGTGCATTTCATCTGCTGATTTTTTAATCTTTTGATCAGCGACATCACTGACTCGATAATCTGCAACCGCGGCACAAGCAACAAACACATCAGCATTCTTTGCTAGCTTAATAGCCTGCTGATGCATTTCTACTGCGCTTTCTACAGCTACTTTTTCACAACCTTCTGGTGTTGATATATTTACCGGGCCTGAAATAATTTGCACTTTGGCACCAGCCAATTTTGCCGCTTGAGCAATAGCATAACCCATTTTTCCTGAACTATGATTTGAAATATAACGAACGGGATCAATGGCTTCACGTGTTGGACCTGCAGTCACAAGCCAAGTCTGACCGGATAAATCGACTTGATTAGCCTTAGCGGTACTTTGAAAAAACTGACAGGTTAAAGTAACTAGGTCATCTACATCTAACATACGACCAAGACCAATATCACCACAAGCTTGTTCACCTGCACCAGGGCCAAATATTTGATATTTTCTGGCTGCTAACTTTTTAATGTTTTCTTGCGTTATGCTCGCGTGCCACATTTGCTGGTTCATCGCGGGAGCAATGGCAATTGGCGCATTGGTTGCTAAACAAATAGTGGTCAGTAAATCGTTAGCCATACCGCAAGTTATACGTGCTATAGCATCTGCTGTAGCAGGAGCAATTAAAATATAGTCAGCCCACTTAGCTAGTTCAATATGACCCATAGCCAGCTCAGCTTGCGTATCAAGTAAACTATCAGATACCGCATTAGCAGAGACCGCTTGTAATGTTAACGGCGTAATAAAAGCTTTAGCTGCGGTTGTCATTACCACACGAATGTCGGCCCCCTGATCTTTTAAACGGCGCACTAGTTCCGGCGTTTTATAGGCGGCAATGCCACCTGTAATACCCAGAACTATTTTTTTTCCCTGAAGAATCTGCATAAACTGCTAATCTTAATAACGATAAGTGGCGATAAGATACCATTAATTTATCCATTTATAAATTGGCTTTGCAAGGATGCAT
>Ga0105354_1001454_pt1 | contig 14579 bp, 13 predicted proteins | sample GOMGulsemesocosm_FD_83658 | JGI IMG/M metagenome (GOLD analysis project Ga0105354, IMG submission 83658) | Methane-oxidizing microbial communities from mesocosms in the Gulf of Mexico - GOM9B Gulf of Mexico | ecosystem: Environmental > Aquatic > Marine > Cold seeps | place: USA: Gulf of America...
CAATGTGACGGAATCTCAGCTATACGTAAGTAATCAAACGGGTAGCTCCCGAAATTTTCTATACAATACTTTAAAGTTTCTGCAGTACTTTCTGCTATTTTATCAATATTATAGGCGTGGTCTGGATGATAATATTGCTCAATTTTTATATTATTAAAAGTATCAACCTTAGTTTTATATTTGGCCGAAAAATAAGCTATGGTAGGCACTATAGGATCGGTCTCTTTATAATGATAGTAATTTCTACCATCAGTTTTCCATGCTTTTATCAACTTCCCTGTCGTAATTGCTGTTTGATCTACTGCAGTGGAAACTACAGCTTCAAAATGTACTTTCCCAAGTATAGAATTGTAATTTTCTATATGAGACTCTGTAACTAACCCTTCTTGTAAAATTTCTAAACCACGTTTTTTACGCTCCTGCTTATTTTGGATTTCCATTCCTGTATTATACCCCATTTTTGGCATATAATCTCGAAATGTAATATAAGTACCATTCTTTACAATTACTTTTTCATTAGCATATCCTTTTACATTTCTATTGATATTAAAAGTCATTTGAATAGCTTCGTCTGGTTGTATTGGCGGGTTAAATTCAAATATATAAGTTCCATAAACCGAATCTTTATCGACTAATTCTCCCCGGTTGAAAGTTATATTACTCAACTCCGCTCTTTCATTAATAAACACCATCGAGATGGGGTGTGAATTTTTGTTTTTCATCTGAAAAACAGATTTCATAGCATAAGTATTAGTAGAGGGATATAGATCTACTTCAGCATTTATTGTCACCGGAAATAATCGATCCAAGTCTTTATATACAGCATATTTTCTTTCATAAGCTTCCATCTCATCCAAACGTGTTTCTGAAGATTGATAGTCATTAACAATATTTGTATTGTAATAGATATTCGTAGCAGCAGTACATAGTAATGATACCATAATTGCCATACCAATAGCGCGTTGTCTTCCCCAATTGCTTCCCAATTGTATAGTTTTTACTTTCCATGAAGTAATGGTACCTCTTTGTAATAATTTAAATGATAACATAGTGAGTACGCCCCCAAAAGAAAGCCAGTAAAAGCTAAAATCAGTAAAGGCTTTGGTCATTACCGAAAAACCATTCATATTGCTATAACTCGGAATGGGAATAACTCCGATGCGCAACATAGGATGTTCTATGCCAATAATTCCGGAGTTTGTTCCAAATAAGAAAATAGCTATTACGGTTATTCCCATTCCTAAGTATTTATTAGGAATGATACTTTGAATAAAGATTGCAAAAATGCAATAAAAGATCAACACCGTGCTTTCATAATAAAATAAAGAAGCGTACAATTCGAATTCGAAATTAGTATATCCCGTTGCTACTTGAAACAATATTGCTATTAGCACTGCAGAAGCTATTAATACAACAGGTAATAGCAACAGGCTCACAAAATTTGATAAGAAAAATGCTGCATTAGAGGTTGGAGTAGCATCAATTATTTCATTGAATTTGTTAGAACGTGATCGCCAAGTAATTTCACCACTAAAAAACACTATCAGCATTATTGCGAATATTGGCAACTGATTTGATATCAATCCCATTAGGAGGTTGGTACTGGTATACCAGCTATCATTATATGAACCACCTTCAAACATTCTTGAATAAATATCCATACCTATTAGCACAACCCACATGAGTATAATTACAATAAAAGCAGCACTTCTAAATACCCCTTTTAAATTTCCTTTTACTAATTGTATAAATGCCTTACGTTGTGAAGCTGCGTTAATAGTTACAGGTATTGGATTATAAGTTGAAGTGTTTTGATTTGGAATATCTTCTTCAACAGTCTTTTTTACTTTTTGATTGAGCTGTCTAAAAGAAAAAATCTTATATACAAGTCCTAAAAACACTGTAGCCATAGTAATCCATAACAGTCTATTCCAAAGTATCAGACCTGAAATTGATATCATCTGACTATTCTTCTTAACAGATACCCAAAATTGTGTTTGCTCAAAAAAGGCCGCAATACCAAAAGGATCTAGCAGTCCTGCAATAAACATTCCATCTGGTGTTGGTGGTATAGAACTTGCCATCAATGGAGAATTTAATGCCGATGATGCTAACATATATAGCAAATACATCCCAACTCCACCAACATAGGTAGCAATATTGTTTTTTGTAAGCAAGCTTATAGAAAACATAACAACCGCACAAATAAAGATATTTGGAATTACAAATAATACCCATGGTAATATATAAGATAGAAGATTGAAATCTGCAACACGCTCTGGATCCAGTCCTGAAAATGAAACACTAAGGGCAAAACCAATGAAGAACGGTGTAAAAGCGATTAATCCAAATAAAAACACACCAATAAAACGACTGAAGACATACTGATGTTTTTGAATGGAAGTGCTATATATAATACTTTCAATATCATGTTCTTTATCCCGTACTGCGGCACTTATAGCAAAAAACATCGTTATAAAAATGGCTCCAAGAGTCATTAAAGAAGTGTAATATGATAATTGATATGGTGCATTAAAATCGATATCCGCAGGCGCCTGCCCCATACTCCCCATTAACAACCCATAGGCCAAAAATATAATACATAGAAATATTAAAGAACGCTGTTTACGTTGGTATAAAAACTCAAATTGTAGTAACTTCTTAAACATAGCTTACAGGTTAATGGTTTCTACTTGATTTACTGTTGACGTGAAATACACATCTTCTAAACTTGGTGAAACCTGTATAAAGCCTTCTGCCAGTAACGTATTTGAAAAAACTCTAATCTGTGTTTTACCAGAAACCAGTTTGGTAGAAATCACATTGTATTTATTACAATAATGCTCGAGTTCGTTTTTTGAAATAGTTTTACTCCAAATTTGATTTTCTAATGCTGCTACTAGTGTTGAAGGATTACCTTGTCGTACAATATTACCTTCTGAAAGAATTGCCATCTTTGAACAAAGTCCAAATACATCTTCTACAATATGTGTAGATAGAATTACAATAACGTTCTCCCCTATTTCGCTTAGTAAATTTAGGAATCTATTGCGTTCCTCAGGGTCCAATCCTGCAGTTGGCTCATCTACAATAATCAACTGCGGGTTTGCAAGTAATGCTTGTGCAATCCCAAATCGTTGTTTCATACCTCCAGAATACGTGTGTACCGCTTTTTTACGATGTTGATACAAATTGGTTTGCTGCAATAAAGCTTTAACCTGTGCTTTTCTCTCTTTCGCATTAGTCATTCCTTTTAATACCGCAATATGATCAAGAAGTTTTTCTGCCGATATTTTTGGATACACTCCAAACTGTTGAGGTAAATACCCCAAACAGCTTCTAATTTCATCGGGATGGTCAATAATATTTATCCCGTTAAAAAAAATACCGCCTTCACTTGGTTCTTGCAAAGAAGCAATGGTTTTCATTAAAGATGATTTCCCCGCTCCGTTGGCACCTAATAACCCAAACATGCCGTTTGTAATTTCTAATGATACGTTTTGCAAGGCTTTTACTCCGTTAGGATATGTTTTTGAAATAGTTTGAATTTGTAGCTTGTTCATTTTTTAAGTGATTTTAGTTTTTACAATACGAACATATACCTAAGTCCAAAGCTTTAAAAACATATTGGACATATCATAGTAAAACAATCATACACCCTATAAAAACAAGGTGTAATTATAGTTGGACTATAAAAAAACAAGGTTGGACTAAAAAATAATAGCGTTTGTCAAATTAATTGCAAAGTTGTACAAGCATCCCTATTTTTGGGGTATGAAACTCATTATTAATAAATATACAGCGGTAGCTATTGCCTTTTTATTGGTATTAGGTATAATATGGTTATTACAGTATTTAGGGGCTATTTCTTTACCAGAATTCAATAAAGATTACATAGAAATATTTTCTGTCTTTATATTTTGGTGGGTACTAACAAGCTTTCTTATTTATAGGTTTCCCCTACTCTTAAAAAATAAACGAGCATTATATACTATTGGAATACTTCTTATTATTATTGTTGTATTAGTAACTATAGAATACAATAATACTACACCAGATCATCCTATTTCTATAACTTTAATGATGCTCTTTTGGCTAGTTTGCTTCTATCTAATTGCTCCTGATTTTTCTATAAAATATCGAAAGTTAATTCTATCAGTATATACGATATTGATACTCGCTTTTCTTTATTCACGATTATTCACTACTTACGATCGAGACCTAAAACTTGATATTCTTAGTCTTTGGATGTTGACCTTTCCTGCAATTATTGCTTTATGGGGCTTTGAGCAATGGAAATGGTTAAAAAATCTAAAAAAAGGGAAGGCAGATGCGGAATTACAACTCTTAAAGACTCAGATAAATCCTCATTTTTTTTTTAATACTTTAAATAACTTATACGGTTTAACTGTAGAGAAATCTAATGATGCACCAAAAGTGATTTTAAAGCTCTCAGAAATGATGCGATATACCATCTACGAAGGCAAAGAAAATTATGTATTTTTAAATGATGAAATTGCCTACTTAGAAAACTACATCGAATTACATAAAATCCGATACCATCAGTATGTAGATATTTCGTTTAATTATACATTGAATGATGCGTATAAAATAGCTCCACTATTGTATATTATTCTATTAGAAAATGCATTTAAACATGGGGTGGAATGTTTAACAAAAGATGCCTATATTCATATCAATTTAAAAGTTGAAAACGGAATTATATATTTTGATATAGAAAATAATTATGAACACAAAAGTACTAGTTATAAAGGAATTGGGTTAAATAATTTAAAGGAAAGATTAAATTTGATTTACCCTAAGAAACACCTGTTAACTATAGATGAAAAAGGACATATTTATAAAGCAAGTTTAGAAATAGAAACTAAATGATACAATTCCTAATTATTGATGACGAACCTATTGCCCACCGTATTATTGAAGGGTATTGTAATAATTTACCACATTTAGAAAAGGCTGGAAATTGTTATAATGCATTTGAAGCAATGCAATTACTCAATAAGCAACAAGTAGCTATTGTGTTTTTAGATATTAATATGCCTAAACTTTCGGGTTTCGATTTTTTAAAGACACTCGTTAATCCTCCTAAAATAATAGTAACTACAGCATATAAAGAGTATGCCTTAGAAGGCTATGATTTAAATGTTTCGGATTATTTACTTAAACCTTTTAGTTTTGAACGTTTTGTAAAAGCTATTAATAAAACAATCATTGAAGTTCCAATAAACACTCAGAACACCTCAATAGCAGCAACTGAAACAAGTAAACAATTCTATATAAAAGGAGATAAAAAACAGTATCAGATTAACACTGAAAACATTTTATATATTGAAGCTTATGGCAATTATACCAAACTATATTTTAAAGATGAAATGATTGTGAGTCATGAGAGAATCTCTGATTTTGAAGTATTATTGGCTCAAAAAAAATTCTTACGTGTTCATAAATCCTTCATTGTAGCATTGGATAAAATAAAGCACATTGAAGGCAATCGAATCATTATTGAAAGCCATACAATCCCAATCGGTCAAACTTATAAAAGCAGCATAAGTAAACTTTATAAATCTTAACTCTTAGCTAACCATTTTCTCACGTACATTACAACTACGCTCCTAATGAAGCTTATATTATTTTACAATTTCACTCAGTAGCCCTATATATTCATCATAATCTACTTTTTGGGAATTTAGGTGATATGAGGAGCTTTTTTGCCATATTTTATAACCTTTCTCTTTCCAGGTATCTGGTACCATTGGGGTATCAGCACCTGTATATTCTGCTAACCAAAGATCATAATTGGCAAATTCTGGGTTTTTAAGATATTCCTGAGCAAATGCATAATCGGTATATAATATTGGTTTTCTATTTAATTTTTTCTCTACCTCTTTTAAGAATATTAAAATATCCCTTTCCATCTGACTTTTTGAAACCTCTTTTGACATACTGCCTTGTTCAATATCTAAAACTGGAGCAATATCATTTGGACCAATATCCGAGATCGTAGCACAGAAATGCTCTGCTTGTGTTTTGGGATTATCGACACAAAGGTAAAAATGGTAAGCTCCTCTAATAAATCCTTTGGCTTTTATATCACGCCAATTAGTCCTAAAATCAGGATCAATATAATGGTCTCCTCCAGTAGCTTTGCAAATGATAAAACTAAGTTTATCCTTATTACTCATAGCTGAGATTAAATTACCTTGCCAATGTGAAATATCAATTCCGTAGTGGGTATTATTTGATGTGCTCTTAACAATATCAAGAGTGGTGCTAGAGTTTTCTGCAGTGGCCTTTGATTTTTCTGATTTAAGGGAGTCATGTTCAGTAGTTTTATTAGGTTCTAATTTACATGATGCAAATAAAAACGTAATTATAACAAAAAATGTAACGGTTTTCATATGTTTAAATATATTTAATCGGTGATTTTTTTTTAGTTGTATTATTTAGTTCTTTACCATTTTAAATGGTAGTTCACTAACTACTTACTATCTTAATAATTATTTGAATTTATTCTTTTAGAAATTTTAGCACCCCTTTATTTATAATACGAATGTAATACATACCTTCATTCAAATTTTTTACAGAAATTTTGCCATCTTTATAAACGACACCTCCAGTAATTTTTAAGCCTTGGGCATTAAATATTTCATAATTAGACTCTTGTTCAATTTTTGAAATAGAAATAAAATCCTGACTAGGATTTGGGAAAACAGACAGTATATCAGTAACATTTATATCATCTAAATCTAATGTTGGGAATGTGGTTTTTGTTATTTTATTAGCATTTAGTTCCGCAATATATAATTCTCCTGCAATTATACTAATTCCTGCAGGACCAGAAACATCTGTTTTAAAAACCGTAGCAGATACAGGTAATGCTGCAGTAATATCAACTTTAGAAACCTGTTGACTTCCCGCATATTCTGATACATATAAATCATTACCATCTAAAGCCAAATCATATGAACCAGATAATCCTGTAGTAACAGTTATTGCTGAAGCAGGAAGCATTTCAGTAATATCTATTTTAGATATTCTTCCTCCTGTTTGTTCAACTATATATAAATCATTACCATTTAACAGTAATCCAGTAGGGGCATTAAGCCCCGTAACAACATTAGTAGGAGTTGGTGAACCTGAAGTTATATCAATTTTAGATATTCTACCCGTACTAAATTCTGCAATATATAAATCATTGCCATTTAAAGCCATTCCAACAGGATACCCAAGACCTGTTATTACATCTATTGCTATCGGAGTTGCATCACTTATATCTATTTTAGATATTTTATTACCATCAGATTCTGTTATGTAAAGATCATTACCATTAAGGAGCAATCCTTGAGGACCATTTAACCCTGTTATTACATCTGTTGCTGTGGTAGGTGAAGTTGCCGTAATATCAATTTTAGATATTTTATTTCCCGTATACTCGGCTATATAGAGATCATTTCCGTTTAAAATAAAATTGATTGGACCAGTAAGCCCTGTTGTAATAACATTTGTTGTTTGCGCATTTAAATTATTACTCCCATACAGTAAGTAAAATAATAAGAGTAAATAGCTAAGTTTTTTCATCGATTAATTTTGAAAAATAACGTTTAAATTTAAATTATGAGTTAAAGCATATTAATCATTTAATTTTCACAAATTCAAACTGTAAGTCTATTTTTTTTCCTGAAATTGTAGCATACATTTTGTCTTTGTTTTTCCAATATTTTATTTTATTAGGAGAATCGAATTTTTTGTTAGGAAAATTTAGTGCTTTGTTTTCACAAATAAACTCGTGGCTGTTAAAACTTGTCATTTTAAATGTAGATGGTACAAGTTCTCCTTTTAATTTAATTTTAAAACTCCACTTATTATTCAATTTTATAAGTCTAAAGTTTTCTTGGTATATAGTATCTGTATTTTGGATTGTACAACTAGATCCAATATATTCAGTTTTGCTTATTTTCTCCCAATTTTCAAATGTTTCTTTACCTACTTCCTCATTATTCCTTTTCCATTTACCCAATAACCAATCAAAATTAGTTATCACTTCAGCTACTTTAGTAGCACTCACATTTGTTTTTAATTTTTCTCTTTTATCTTGATTACAAGAAATAACTAAAAGTCCGATAAGTAAAACAACTATTTTTTTCATATTTTTTGTTTTTGCTAACGTTACTACTATCCAAAAGTTTTAAACAAAACTTAATTAATTGTCAGATTGAGCTTTACCTATACTGAGCAAAGCTCAGTTTGATAACTATTTTTATTATGAGAAATTAAACTCTTCATTTTTTAACTCATATCAACAAATTAACTAGCTTTCGGATAGTAGTCTGCTAACGTATAATTTTTAAAATTAGATTAATTATTCCTGTATTATATGTTGTTATTTTCAAGTAACTGAATAATTTATTAACGCATCATATACTTAGAAATCATATATTTTTTTGAAATAAAATTTGACTCATTGGTTTTTAGTAATCCTACCAATAAAAAGAAACCCATAGCTATATACGTATTTAAAAATGCTACGGATAAACCTATTGCATAGATAGACACACAGACAAAATCTAAGGTACTTCTATCTAAATGAATGCCTACCTCAGATGTTTTACCATGAAGTTTAACTATAGAATTTCTTAAAAATAGAAATGACAACTGACTCATAAGCAGTACAAAACCATACAAAATAACAGGTACAATGTCAGTATGATGGTCGCCATCTCCTATCCAATTGGTAGTAAATGGGATTATAGATAACCAAAATAACAAGTGTAAATTTGACCATAAAATTTTCCCATCTATTTTTTTTGCTATTTTAAACAACTGATGATGACTAACCCAATAGACACTCACATATAAAAAACTTACCATGTAACTAATAAATGTCGGCATGATTTCAAATAGCGCCTGTAAAGTATACTCCTTAGGTGCTTCTAATTCCAAAACCATAATGGTGATAATTATAGCAAGTACACCATCACTAAAAGCTTCTAATCTTTCAGATGTCATTTCCATTTTAATGATTTAAAGCTTCTAATTGAGATTGCTTATAATAATTTCTATCATCTGGCGCCTCATTTAATGTAAATGTATACTGATATTCTGGATCATATACGTTTAAAATAGTATAGGTCCCATCTGTTTGCCATGATTCTCCATCCCAAGTTCCATCGGTATTTAAAGCTTTATAAATATGCTGAGACTGAATAAGAACACGTCCCCAAAAGAGCCATTTCCCATTGATATTATGTACAAAATAAACGCGTACAGGATCCATTTGAAAAATTCTTGCGCTTGGCTTATTTTTAAATTCAAAGACTTTACCTTCAACATCCTCTAATGTAATTGGATGTTCTTTATGTTTATCTAATTGAAAAATTTCTACAGGAAATCCCTGTTCAGTGGTTAATTCTAATGTATCATTAATTTCTACAAAGCTTCCCATTTTTTTTTTGTTTAATTGTTAATTAATTTTCCTCCAAACATTTTAATTAGGTTCTCAAAACCATTCTGATAAAACTGTGTTAAACCATCTTCATAATAGTAAAAGGATGAAGACCACTGTACACTGCATTGCTTATCTTTTACAGTTTCTATAATTTGGATTTGTGAATGGTATTTTTGCACCATCTCTCCCCATTCTCCTTTGTACCATTTATATTTATAGCGCATATTTTCATTATCTAGAAAAACCAGCTGCTCCCAATTAAATGATTGTCCAGGAATTGTTAATTTTCGTACAATATCAGAGTCTTCAGATTGCTCATCTTGAACCTCCGATTTAGTTATATCCGGATGCCATTGATCCAAATTATAAAAACCTCCTACAAGTTCCCATGCTTTAGTTGCCGATGTGTTTAATTGACAAGCTGTAATTACTTTCCAATTTTCATATTTTTCAGTAGCCATAATTAGAATATTAGCAATTAAAAAGTTCGGACAGCTCTAACACGACAATCATGATTCTTAAGATCGGTAAATATATTACCTTCTAAAAAGTATTGTGCCCAGGCGAAGTTCAAATCTAATTCTGTAGAACTCCAATAGAAATCACTGGCAAAATTACCAACATCTTTATGTGGAGCCTTAGCACCACGTCCAATATTTGTGAACATTAAGCTTAGTTCTTCTTTTGATGGTAAATACCAATCTGTAAAACCATTTAAACTTAAATCATAACAAACTTGAGCCGCGTATGGTTTGGTTCCTTGACTCACAATAATCTTTGCTGTGTTGGCTTTCCCTGAACCAACAATACTATCAAAAGTTTTGGTATTGGTAAAAGCTCCGTAATGCCATTGGCTACCTGTACTTTGATCCTGTGCAGCACATACTAACCCGTGTTTTCCAGTTGAATCCAAATGAAAAATAATCCCGCCTAATTCGGGAACATTTTGACCTATACTATATTTGGATGCACTCTTATTCTGAGCGAAGAAATTGAAAGTTGCTAAAAGTAAAAAAGCGCATAAAATAGTTTGTTTTTTCATCATTGTAATTTTTTATTTATTATTGGTTTAATTGAGATTCTTTAAATAAGTCTAAAACTTGGTCCGTAATTTTCAGATTTCCCCGGAATTGGAATTTTCATTAACGGTAAGGCGTATTGTTCTAACTTAAACATTACTTCAACAGCATTAACAAGTGCTGCTTGCCCTCTACCCTCTATTGCCCAAGCATCTTCAAGGAATTTTACTAATTCAGTATACACTTCATCAAAACTATTTGTCAAATGCCAAACTTCTGGTGAAACATCAGCTTCTTTGTAACCGCCTTTTGGGACTCTGGCAATAGTATAGGTTTCAGGACGTGGGTTTGCACCTTTGAAATAATATTTATCACCTTCCTGAACAATTTTCTTTTGGTAAAAAACTTCCCAAAAACGGTAGAAATGTGCCAAATCATCCATGCCAGTACTTGCTGGTGTTACATTTTCGGAACCCTCTCCCTGTTCTTTTATCATATCGATGGCTTTCGAAACACTTTTTGCGTCTTCCATTACCCACCAAGACAAAGGGCCTGCCAACTGACGTTCCACATTCATTTTTGGTTGTAGTTCTTGAAACAACTCATTAATCCTGTCGTATAATTCTCCAATAGTTGCATTATGCGAATGGTCTTTATCATGCTTTCCTTTGGGGATAACACCGTTTTGATCGCATATATTTCCTATGTCTACTAGCTCTCCTGAATCATAATCATAAATATCTGTAATTTCCTCTGGTAATTCTATTTCCATAAAATTACGAAGCGAACTATCGTTCAATCCTTCTAAATACAAAAACAATTTAGGGTGTACACCTCCAGGAAGCCCTGAAGGAAAACTTAGCCTATTTTTAGTATTATAAATTTTTGGTTCGCCACCGATTCCAGCAATCATATTACATACCATTGCCATATGAAGCATTTCTTCTTGAAAGATATTACGAATAGACTTTGCTACTTCGCACTTATTATCTTTAATAGTCCACATAGCCTGTAAATAAATAGGAATAGTTGCAAACTCAAGAATTACAGCATTATTCAATAATTCCTTTAAAACAAACATTTTATCTTCGTTCTTATCGGTATCCACATTCTTAGAATGTGCAATAAGTTCCTGAACATTATCAATTTTACACGCTTGTTCTTGAAATTTATTTTTAAAAGTTATAGTTGGTATTTCCATTCGTTCTTTTTAGAGGTTTCTTTTGTTTTTTCGGGATTAGTAAAATGATCTACTAATCTAAATGCCAAAGCTGTAAGGGTTAATGTTGGATTTACTGCACTTCCTGTAGGAAAAGCAGCATTTGAGCACACATATAAATTATCCGTATCATGCACACGCATAAACTTATCCGTAACACTGTTTTCTGGAGCCGTTCCCATACGTGCTGTTCCTGTAGTGTGATGCCCTCCTGGTTTATCTATTTTAGAAGAAGTAATTTCTAAGCCCATTTTTTCAATAACCTGTTCTAATAATCGCAAACGATCATTAGCATTAGCCATTTCTTCATCTGTACGGCTAAAATGCACGGTGGTTTGTGGCAATCCAAAACGATCTACTCCAGGTCTGGCTTCTAGGCGGTTGCTAAACTTTCCTTTTTCTTCCAAAAAAGCTTGAATATTAACTTCCATTTCCCCGTAAACAATAGCATCAATCTCCTCTCGAGTTTTTCCATCTATCATCAATTGGGCAATATCTGTATTAGGCGTAGCACGATTTTTAAACATAAAAATCTTCCCTTTCTTTTGATGCTCTTTAGTATTATAACTATGTGACATTAGCGTTGGAAAATCATATTCTTGAAACCATCCATTAGGATTTGTTTTTGCTTTACCCACAACATTTAACAAAGAGTGTGACACTACAAAACGCCCTACAAGATCATAATCATTACCAATACCATTTTTCCAAAACTCATTTTTAGACGCTCTTAATAGCTTAGGAACATTATAGGCTCCTGAAGCCAATATTACAGTTTCTCCAGATACGGTATGTTGCTCACCATTAAGATTATCCGTAAAAGTTACGGACTCTATCTTAGATTTTGAGCTTACATTTACATGATGTACAGGTGAATTAATATGTACTTCAAAATTTATAAACCTAGGGTCATTCTTTAAATCATCCAGCACATATTGCGCATTAAACCTACCACCAATTGGGCAATACTTACAGGTACCTGTAGTCATACATTTTCGATAACGTGCTACAGGCATTTTTCCAGGTTTAATTTTACTTTGAACTCCTGGATTTAAATCCCCTTCTTGATACACCACATCTAATTGCTCCCAAGCTTTAATCATTTCACCATCTGCAGCAGTCCATTGAAATGGTGGTACAGGATAAGGTTTAGATCTTGGTACCCAATTTTCATTCTCATCACCACAAACCGATAAAAAAGATTCGGCATCGTTGTAATAGGATTCTAAATCTTCGTAATTCATGGGCCAATCGGCTCCTAAACCAGTATTGGTATGTAAATTAAAATCTTCAGGTTTAAAACGTAAACTCCAAGCCCCCCAATGCATTGTGGAACCTCCGTAAGCTTTTACACGAACACCATCTGTTTGATATTCTATATTCCCTGTAGAACCTGCTTCAAATTTTTGATCGTAAGTATAGGTGTATGGTCGCTCTCCTCTGGTAATATAATCCCACCAAAAACGTCTGTCTTTAGCTTTTATTTCAGGACCTGCCTCTAAAATTAAAATAGACGTATCGTGTTTATCCAATAATAGTCCTCTTGCCACTGTAGCTGCAGCAACACCAGCACCTACAATAATGTAATCATATTTCTTTTTCATACATTTCCTTTTTTTGAATAAACAGGATCTTCATCAAAAGCACGTACTCTTGGTGTACGGTTGTAACGTGTTCCTGCTAAAAAACCATGGTAATTTTTGGCTTGCTCACCTCCATTTGCATCTCCCCAACTTTTAAAGCCTCCAGCAGTAATTTGCATTCTTATAAACTCGTTAACCACAAATACCTTACAATGCGCTAAACGCGTTGTAGGTGGTGCACTATTATCTACACCACTTTCAAAAAACAGCTTTTTAAAAGCTTCCTTTTTACCATATTGAGTATACAATTCGTTTAGCACATATATTGCATTTACATATTCACCAGTATAATTTGGAGCATTTTCCGTTTTTGCTTTAAGCATTTCAAACCAAGAACTTCTTTGATTATTTGAATTGTAAATTGTGTTTTGCCAGGTCTCACCAATAGCTTCAAAAATTTCCCACAAAGCCTCCTTGTTTTCATGAGTAAGCTCCTGTCCTTCGGCAAATATTAAACTTGCAGAAACCTGTTCATTACATACTGAACCTCCTATCATAATTCCTGTTTTTTATAATGATACCTATTTGTATAATTCGCGCTCCATATAATGTTGCGTACCTTCTCTAAAGTGAATATCTGTCCAAGAATCATCTACCGCCAAATAATCACTAAAATAAACCTCGTCTAAGCCTTTGTTTGCCATTTGATCACGGAATTCATAATGATTAAATAAACGATTGAACTCAGTAAGATATATATCTACAACTTCGGTATTACCTCTAATAATAATCATATTTTCATCATTATTTTTAGTCGAAGCTTCAGAGAAATTTGCTGACCCAGTAATAAGTGTAGGATCATCAGTTAAGGGATCGATAAAAAGATATTTTGTATGCAAGTATTTTACATGCAAATTTAAATTTGTTAAATGCTCTTTTTCCCAACCTTTCAAGCTTTCCTCTTCTATTTCATGTTCGTTTAAAATGGCTCCTAAAGCAATTCTATTATTTTTTACATCTTTAAAAGTATCGAATGTTTTTCCTTCGTGTTCTAATAAAATGTATCGTAACGATTCATCTTCTTTACTCATTACATCTGCAAAATCCTGATTCACACCAAAGGCAGCCGTAAAACCAATGGATTTATTTGCTTCTTTTATTTGCCTACCATACCATTCTAACACACTTAAATCTTCCCTTGGGCTAAAAATAGGAGTGATTCCTTTATCCACTTTACCAGTAGGAGTTGGTGTATGTTTATCATTTTCTGGACGAATTTCTTTCATTTCTGG
>Ga0105354_1001456_pt1 | contig 14567 bp, 5 predicted proteins | sample GOMGulsemesocosm_FD_83658 | JGI IMG/M metagenome (GOLD analysis project Ga0105354, IMG submission 83658) | Methane-oxidizing microbial communities from mesocosms in the Gulf of Mexico - GOM9B Gulf of Mexico | ecosystem: Environmental > Aquatic > Marine > Cold seeps | place: USA: Gulf of America...
AAGACGATCAGGTATTTAATAATATTCAAAAATATAGTGACGACACTGACACTACAGCAGCAGCTATGCCAATTGCATTATGTAAAGTTTGAGGATAAAGAAAATAAAAGAAGGTGACACTGTAGTACTAGTCGCTTTTTGTAGTAGGTTTATTTGGGGAATGGTAATTATTAAATGTTAGAATTTAAATAGTACTTCAAAAATAGCCTCTGATTCATCAATGATTTTAATACGACCTTTTTTACAAATGATTTAGTAAGTTTTATACTAGTAGAATTTTGAATGGTTTTAAATTTATTGAATCTAACTTTTTTAGTAAAAAGATGAAATAAAGTATAGAGGCAGACATCACTTACATTAAATGAACCAATGGTTGTCTTTATCTAAAAATGGTCATCAATTTATATGATCAAAAGGGAACAAGGTGGTTTCTATATGAAGAATATAACTACTGAAAACACAATTGCAGAAGCTAGGTACTCGGTTGTTGAAAATAGTCTTATCAACAAAACATTAATCTTTCACTTAGACAGAGGTTCACAGTATGCCAGTACAACTTTCAGAAACATATTGAAAAACCTATGAAGCAAAATACGTTGATGATGAAATGAGTCATCATGTATTTCTTACATATTCAATCTCCATAGGTAGTAAAACATTTCCAGTAAGCACAAAGTATACTTCTGAGTTGGATAATATTCATTTTTAAGAAAATAATTCATCCCATTTTTAAATGAATTCGTCCCTAGCCAAATTTAATACATCACTATTTTCAGGTATACTGTCACATAGGAAGGATTATACGAATAAAATTATTTGAAAGAGCGTAGTTTTAAATCAAAATTAATTTAACTCTAAAACCATTTATAGGAGAAAAAAAGTAGCAATACTTTATTTTAATTATTTGCTTTAATACCAATGATGCCACCAACTATTAATAAAAAACCAATACATACCAGTACTATATCCATAGTCTTTTTATTTGTTAAACGTTTGTTATGGCTGTTTGCTATAATTTATAACTAAAAAATTAGTTGTAACTAATTTTTTAGTTACATTTATGTGATTAATTATTAGTTTAAATATAGAAAAACATAAAAAGATGAAGCAAACTAACACATTTCGTTAACAAGGATAATGGCAAGTAAATTTAATGAAAGTAAATAATGGGGTTAATATTAAAACTATCAGGTTAATTATAAACTAGGAGTAGCTGTTGTGGATATCATAGAATAGTTATAAGTATATAAACAATTTAAAATAAGTAAGTTAAAAATTAAACATATGAAGAAAAAGAGTATAATCTTTTCCCTAATTAAACTATTGTCTGTTTTTACTTTGTTACAAGCTCAAAATATTCCTGTTAGATGGGACAATGGGGTGAATGTAATAGTAAGTAGGGATCAAACAAGTATTACTAAAAATACTAATACGAAACAATGGAACACTTGGGCAAGAAGTTTAAATAAATTTGACGATAATAAAAAAGCATTTCTTTATTATAAAGCAGATGTTAGATCAAGAGGAAATAAAGGGCTTATAGTAGCTTTAGGACCATTGGAAAGAAATTATACTTTAGCTACCGTAGCCTTTGGTTTTAAAGTGACAAATAATAGAATATGGTGGATTAAAAATGGAAATAATATTGGTTTCTATACTAGAGTAGGTCAAGGGGAAGAAAAACTAGAAATAAGACGATTTGTTAATAGTAATGGGGTATGGAAAGTTCTATTTAAAATTAATGGCACAAATGTATATACTACTAACGGAACTTCAGATTTATATTATGCTTATGGACTAATACGAAGAAACAATGCAACTATTGAGAATGTTGAAGCTAAATTATTTCAAGAAGAAAAAACAGTAGAGAACTGTGCTTTAGATGAAAAGGCATTAATAAACCTAAATCTTAATGGAGGTATACCACCTTATACCATTTCATGGTCAAACGGAGCTACCAGTGAGAATATAACAAACCTAGCAGCTGGTTTATATACAGTAGATGTTACGGATGCTGGTGGATTTAATGTAAGTAAAAACATTAGAGTATTTAGTACTTTAGCTTGGACAAATGAAGTAAATGTTACAACAAGTAATTCAAGCATACATAAACCTTTTAGAGCTGGAATTGCAAGTGGCGCTTCAGAAAATACATTTGCACCAGGTGTTCTGAATTTTGTTGAATTTAAAATAGAAGGTACAGCAACAAAAAGTATTGGTTTTTCTGGAATTTCAGGAACTACTCCTGAATATGGGTTTTTATTTACGCCAACAAATTATTACATATTAGACGGGAATACAGTACAAATTATCCCTTCACCACCTCCAATAAGCTCAAACACTAAATTCAGAATTTTAAGATTAGTAAATGGAAATGTCCGTTATGAAGTAGATGGAGCAACGGTATATACAAGTATTCCAACAAATACTACTGTGAATTATCAATTAAAAGCTACCATTAATGAAGTTAATAATGGTTTTGTAGAAATGAAAAGCTCTATTTGCAATAAAAAGGAGAGAGCCGAAACCATCAATGTAGCGACATTAAAGAAAAAAATAGATGGAAGTTATCACTTAACAACCAACTGTAATTTATACTTCCAGTATAGAGAAGAGTACATTAATAGAGAGCTTACCTATAATATTTATAAAGATCCGACATATACACTGGTAAAAACACAAAATGATTTCCCTGTACCAGTAGTTTATGGAAACAACCCTCAATTAGTAATTAATTTTGGAGTAAATGGATTGTGCCTTGGTGGTGGATTATATATTCTAGAAGTTATAGATGCTAAAGGAGGAAAAACATTTTTAAGGCTAAAAGTTACTTCAGGTAATTGTAACCCTTGCCTTATTGTAGGACCAAAATAATTTAAAAGCAAATTAAAATAAAAACTATGATACGATATATTTATGTAATCATATTAATGGTCTTGTGCTCTTGTCAAGGAAATAAATTGAAGCCAAGAGAGTACGCCATATATGTAAAAGAACATACCAATCAACTACATAAAAAAGTTGATGCTGGAGCGTTAGAATATTCATTACAATATAAACCTTTAGAATTTATTGTTGCTAACGAGTTTAAAAAAGAAGAAATCAGCCAGAAAGATTTAGAAATTCGTAAGGAAGATTTAAAGGGACTTCAATACTATTCATTGCGTATGAAATCAAATGTTGGAGGTGATGTAATGAAGATAGGAACAAATTCAAACGATCAATACTTTGATAAAATTAATTATTATTCTTATGATTTTAAAAATGATATCCGATTAATAGAAGGTAGTGATACACTTTCCTGTAAACTATTTCATTTTGTTAGATCACATGGAACAGCACCTTATGTAGATTTTGTCTTTGCTTTTGAAGATAAAAAAAATGATGACAACAAAGAAATTTACATATATGATAAAGCTACACTACAAGATGTAGTTTATTTCGAAATTAAAGATAAAGACATTAAACTAATACCTCAATTATTAGCATATTAATTATGAAACATAAAAAACAAACATTCGTCCTTATGAAGAGGATACGGGAAGGAAAAGCTAGTAGAACTATCAGCAAGTTCACAGTTATGTGTATGCTATTACAGCTATTTTGGCCCTATAATGGATATGCATTAACCTCAGGGCCAGGACAACAAGAATATACTAGTTTCGAACCAGCATCAACTAGTGATATGGTTGACTTGTATTCGGGTGATTTTACGTATAATATTCCTTTACTGTCGGTTCCAGGACCTCAAGGAGGGTATCCTATTAATTTAGCTTATCATTCTGGTATAGGAATGGAGCAAGAGGCAACTTGGGTTGGGTTGGGCTGGACTTTAAATGTAGGGGCCATTACAAGACAACTGCGTGGATTACCAGATGATTTTAATAAAGAAGCAATTAAACACCAATACCATACCAAAAAGAGTTTTACAGGAGCGATAGACTTCCCTCTTGAAGCTTATTTAAATTCGAGTGATCCCTCGTCAAAATACAGAGAGTTTTTTGGTATACCGACTAATGCAGGACCTGAAGATGATTTTACTAGTCTTGGAGGTTTAGGGGTACAATTATATTATAATAACTATAAAGGTATTGGGTACAGAGCTAATCTATCACCTTTATCAACAAAATTTGGTGGTTTAGGAGTTAGTTTTGATAGTCAACAAGGAATAGGAGTTAATCCAAGATTAAAATTACCACTAATTTTCAAAGACTTTGGAGCTAATTTTAGCACTAATATTAATAGTCGTACGGGGTTAAATGGACTATCTTTCTCAATCTCACGGGCAGCTGGACGTGGTACAATAAGTTCACCAATGGGCTATGCTTCTTTTCAAGACGTAGGTCAAACGAGTTTACCAACAATAAATAAAAGCTTTCCTTTTAAACTTAGTTTTTCAAAAACCGCCTCTGGAAATGGTGCTGGGAGTTATACCTCTTCTATCGGAAAATTTCAACACTGGACAGGAAATTTTTCCTTTTCAGATATCCTTAATCAAGGCGTAGTAAGTTCAAATGGTTATGGGTATTTACACACCCCGTCTGATCCAAACAGTAGTGATTTACTTGATTTTAATCGCTCGCAACTACAATACTCAAAAAAAGTACCTAATCTGGCTCCGTCCAGTTATAATCATGATATCTACTCAATGACTGGGCAAGGAACAGGAGGGATGTTTCGTGCAGAACGCAATAACGTGTCCATTTTAAACGATAGAGGATCTGTTGCAGAAAGTATTGGTTATGATTTAGGTGTCGAAGTAGGATCATTAACTCCTCCAATACCACCTAATACTTTTACTTTGCATGCAGGTTTAGATTTCGTGAAAGATAAAGGAGCAAATATTTCTGGGAAATGGAAAGTCGATGGCTTCTTAGATCAAAATTCAGTGCCAAGTACAATAAATGATATCAGAAATGATATTTCAGATCAAGCCGGTAAAGAAGAAACTTATTTCAAAATTTTTGGAGAACAAACGGGAGAGAAAGTAGATGAAGATTTCCTAAAGCATTGGAAAGGTGATGAAGCTGTAAAGGTAAAACTAGAAAAAACAGCGAAATGGAAAGATCGAAGGTATTATGGATCAAATACATTGGTATCGAGTTCTGGACAAACACTAAGCGCTTCGGACAATAATGTAAGAGAGCGTGATTCTAGACAGAAGAGAACGACATTAATTAATAAGCTGAACGCGAAACAAGCTTCTGAATATGGAAATAGCCGTTACTTAACCTATTATACAGATACCAACGTAGCTGGAGATTATATCAACCCGCAACCCAAAACATTTTTTGGAAATACAGATGTAAAATCTGATCATATTTCGGAATTTGAAGTGATTCAGAATAACGGTCTACGGTATTATTATGGATTACCTGCCTATAATAAACATCAGGTAGACGTTAGTATGTCTGTTAATGATGATGGAGATTTTAATACGAAAACTGTTCCAGTAGAAGCCAATACTTATTTAGGAACGGATAGACAATATTTAAACAAAACTTCCTTACCATCCTATGCGCATTCATGGTTGTTAACTTCTGTAGTTTCAGACGATTATATTGATAGAACCAATGACGGTCCTACAGATGATGATTTTGGCTATTGGACAAAATTTACCTATCAGAAAACATCAGATGATTATGAGTGGAGAATACCTTACCAAGGGGGGAATTTTATTGAGGGAAACAAAGGAGATAAAGAAGATAACATTGCAAATTATAGTTACGGAAAGAAAGAACTGTATTATACAGCAACCATAGAGACTAAAACTCATATCGCAATTTTCAGAACCTCCCCTAGAAAAGATGGAATTGAAGCATATGGAGAGTTTTCTTCTGCTACAGGAAGAGATGATAAAATGCATCAATTAAACCGTATCGATATGTATTCAAAAAGAGAATACTATAATAATGAAGGTCAAGTGAATTCAAATGCAGTTCCATTACAATCGGTACATATGGAATATGGTTATGATTTATGTAAAAACATTCCAAATCACGAAGATTATAATCCAAGTACGAAAACAGGACCAGGAAAATTAACACTTAAAAAGCTATATTTTACTTATGAAAAATCTAATAGAGGAGCTTTAAGCCCATATGAATTCTCCTATGATTCAAATAACGCTTTCGACAATCCAAATTATCAATTACGTGACATGGACGGTTGGGGTGCTTTTAAAAATAATCAGCAACAGTATGGGGCTGCTCAAACGTATCCTTCAGTAGATTTTCCTTATGTAGATCAAGATGATCCAAACCAAAATGCTTATGCAGCAGCTTGGGCCCTCAAAGAAGTTGGATTGCCTACAGGCGGAACACTTAAGGTTGATTATGAACGTGATGATTATGCACATGTAGAAGATAAAGATGCTATGCGCATGTTTGACATTGTGGGAGTAGAAGAATTTGAAAGTGGGGGAGTAAATCGTAACGATACAACACCAGAAAGAGTAAAACTAAATAAAAAGAATCCTACTAAAGATGGGTATCGTTTATATTTTAGGTTAGAAGAGCCTATTGTTGGGGGAACCCCTGCACAGCAAAATGAATTGATCAGAACCAAATATGTAAAAGGTATTAAACAACTTTGGTTTAAGACCTATACACAATTAAAAACCGTAAACTCTGATATTCGTAGAGATTATGTTGAAGGATACGCCAAATTAATGAGATCCAAATTAGTTAATGTTGACTATTTTGGAACGCATTCAAGTAATGGAACAGCAAGTCATGATATAGGGTTCATTACATTGCAAGAAAAACCTTTACAAGAAAATAGATTAGGTCTTGTAAAAGTAAACCCTATTCAAAAAGCCGCTATTCAACATTTAAGGGTTAATAGACCAGAGCTTTTAGGCGATTTATTTTCAGGCGGTACTGCAGGAGCAAGCATTGGAAATCATATAACCAGTTTTATCACACTTATTGATGATGCTATTGGAATGATTGCAGGGTATAATACTTGGGCAAAATCCAAAGGATATGGTAATAAAATAACCTTAAATGGGCAATCAATTATGCGACTTCACGATCCAGACGGATTTAAAAAAGCAGGAACTTGTAGAGTAAAACAAATTACCATCAATGATAATTGGACAGAAGCTGAAGGGGCTAATGCTTACGGACAAGCATATGAGTATACTACTGAAGAGAACGGAGAAATTATTAGCTCTGGAGTGGCTTATGAACCTGCAGTAGGAGCAGAAGAAAGTGCGTTAAGAGAGCCTTTAGATTCTTACGATGCCTCTAGTTTATTTCAGTCAGCACAAACCATGTTTGTGGAAAAACCCTTAATGGAGAGCTATTACCCTTCAGCAAGTGTAGGATATAGTAAAGTAACTGTAAAAAGTATTGCCCCTGATGAAGCTATTGCAGATGGAGTAACTATCAAGAATAGTGTGGCGCCTATTAGTGAGTATGAATTTTATACAGGAAAAGATTTTCCAATTTACTTTGATCAAACCGATTTGGATTCTGACCCAGCTATAATACGAGTGCTTCCTATACCAGGCATCTATATGGGCTTCAAAAAACGGAAGGCTAGAAGTCAAGGATATAGTATTGTAATGAATGATATGGCGGGAAAAATGAAAAGAACAGCTTCATATGCTCGTGTAATTGACGCAGGAGGTAATGATCAGTTTGGAGATTTGATTACACAGACAGAATACAACTATAATGTGAGCGAATTTGATGGAAGAAAGTTAGATAATAAGGTTCAAGTTTTAAATGATGATGGAACTTATGAAACAGCAGTGTTGGGAGAAACTTTTGATGTGTTTATTGATCAAAATGAAAATAGTTTTGTCGGAAAAGGACGAGGGCTTCATCTTAACTTAGAGTTTGGAGTTATCACGCCTTTTCCATTTATTCCAATTCCAATTCCATTGCCGCAATTAAGTGATACAGAAGAAAGTTTAAAAACGATTGTAACCAATAAAATCATTCATCGTTCAGGAATTATAAAAGAAGTTATTGTAACCACAGATCAGTCAACAATAAGTACAGAAAACTTAGCTTATGATATTGATACAGGTGCTGTGTTATTAACCAAAACAACCAACGAATGGGATGATGATGTGTATAATTATAACTATCCTGCACATTGGTATTATGATAATATGGGAGCCGCTTCTGAAAATATCCAACTAAAATATACAGTACCTTCAGCAGGGTTAATGTCTGCGTTAAATGGTACGATTTCTGGATATTTAAATGTAAACAAATTCAACAAAGGTGATGAGGTTTATATAAATTACTATGGTGGATTACCCAATACATTGGCTACGGTAGTTGATGTAAATACAGGAATAGTTTGTTTAAATCAAGGTGGGTTTTATATTAATAACGGCGATATTCAAGAAATTACCGTTATACGATCGGGTAAACGAAACCTTCAAACAACACATGCGGGTGCTTTAGTAACAAAGCAGTTAAACGGATTTGATGCAGAAACCATTTATAATAGCCCACAAGCGTATGATTTTGAAGAAATTGTTGATGCTACTGCAATACAGTTTTCAGACAAATGGCAAGCAAACTGTATTGGTTGTGATCGCGAAGGAAACGATACTAATATTGAAGGTGAACCACAAAACCCTTACGAGGCAGGTATAAAAGGAAATTGGAGGGCTTTTAAAACTTACAAATACTTATCAGACAGAAATTATGCTGCTAATATTAGAGTAGATGGAACCTATGCCGATTTTATTCGTTTCCCTTGGGAGAATATTTCATCATTAAACAATGCTTCAGATCCAAATTATTCATTGTATGATAAATGGACTTGGGCCAATAAAGTAAGTAAAATTTCTCCATATGGATATGAAATTGAAAACCAAGATGCAGTAGGCCGTTTTTCAGCAGCTATATACGGCTATAAAAATTCATTAGCCATTGCAGTTGGTGAGAATATGAGGTATAATGAAATGGCTTTTGATGGCTTTGAAGATTATCCTAAAAATTGTGATGAGGATCATTTTAATTGGGATATATCAGAAACTTACGTCAATGCATCAAAAGGAGTTGGTTTTACAAATCAACAAGCACATACAGGAAGCAATAGTTTACTTCTGGAGCCAACGACAGCAATTAGACATAAAAGAACAACGGGTAATCGTTCAGATTGTGTAAAAGATCGCTTGGATATTGTAACCAACACAAATGAGAAATTTTTCTACACAGTAGATGATTGTGATTGTACAGGAACCTTTAAACCTTCTAAAGGGACTGAGTATGTTTTTGGTGCTTGGGTAAAAGTTGGTGAATCTGTTACAGATGAAACACCAACGATTACAGACGTTTCTGCTACTATTATTTTTGATACAGGAACTGCTATTAATGTACAACCCTCTGGAAAAGTAATAGAAGGTTGGCAACGTATGTATAGTGAATTTGAAATTCCAGTAGGAGCCACATCTTTAGTTATACAAATCAAAAATAATAGTACAACTAAAAATGCTTATGTAGATGATGTACGTATGCATCCTTTCCTTGGAAATATGAAGTCTTTTGTATACAACCCGGTAAACTTAAAAATAGAAGCTGAGTTAGATGCTAATAATTATGCAACATTCTATAGCTATGATGCAGAAGGAAATTTGGTGTTAGTCAAAAAGGAAACGCGTGAAGGAGTGCAAACCATTCAAGAAGGTAGAACCTCAAAAGTACGTCAGTAACATAGGAATTTTAAAAAAATAAACATGAAAATACACAATAACATACAAATAGGATTCCTAATAATCTGCCTATTATTTTCAGGAGGTTTATGGAGTCAGGACTATACTACAGATATGAAAAAAATGGCAGCGTTCTTTTTGCAAGAAGAGTTGTCCATGAATATGAATATTGTATTATTTCCTACGGAAAGTAGCGAAGGTTCACTTTTAGGAGAAGCGCAATTAAGAAAACAAGGGAAAAAATATTATTCCAATTTTCTTTCCAATATTTTGGTAACAGATGGTAAGCAAACAATTTTAGTAGACAAAAGTGCTAAAGAAATGCTGTATTACGATGTAGCCAAACGAAAAGTTGGGGCAACAGACTTATCTAGTGTAGATTTTGAAGCGTTGAAGAAAAAGGCGCAGAAAATAACGCATATAGGAGACAAAAATGGTATTCGAACTTATGAAATAGCATCTAAAGGACAAGCAATTGTTAAAACAGATATTCAGTTTCATATTAAAACAGGTCAATTACAGAAGATCACGTATTACTATGCAGAAACTGATGAGTACAGCGATTATGGAGCTTATAAAGTTGAAATTGATTATACAAAAGTGCTAACGCAAGTAACAAACAAGAACGTATTCAATTTGAATACATACATCCAGAAAAAAGGACGATTAGTACATTCTTCAAATGCTTTTAAAGGATATCAAATAGAAAGAATAAGTGAAAGTTTAAAACAAAACTAATATGAGTACATTAAAAAATAGCACAATTCGTAGTCTATTATTAGGATGTTTCCTTTTAGTACTGCACGTTTCCTATGCAGGAAAGATAAAATACCAACATGGCTTGGGAGGTAGTGATTTACAAGCTACAACAGAATTTAGCTTACAAGATGAATGGTATAATTATATGCAATCCAACCCAGCTTGGCCGTCAGAATTTACACATCAAGATGTGACGAATAGAATCGTATTTCACTATACAGGTCAAGATAAAGTTTTGTATAATAATCCGTGGAGTTTAACAGCAAATTTTACTGTAGAGGCCTATGATGCCAATGGAAATTTAATGACAAATTTTACACCAAATCAAACACTAGAAATTGATTTCGATCCTATAAATGGTTATACAGACAAAGGCCTCTTTGTTTTTAAAGGAGCTCATCGTGTAATTGTTAAAAATTTGGTGATTACAGGGTTAGCAACTATCCCAGGAGATGTTTATATGGACATAGAAATTGATGTAGAACGTTATTTTGATTTTGATAGGGCAGAAATTCCAGAAGTAGGACATCGAAATCCACAAAATCCAACAATTCCTTTTAACCCAAATACAGACAAACAAGTAGAATTGTATTGGAATTACATACAAGGAACAGAACATTATGATCTGGAATGGTTTTGGTTAGATGCAGAAACAGCTCCTTTATACGCACCAACGGCGTTTAGTGATATAGATGATTTACAATTTAATAGAGTTAGTGTTTCGGGAAACACGTATACACTAAATCTTTCGTATGATAGAGGAAGGATATATTACCGCGTTCGCGGAGTTGGACGTTACGGAGCTAATTTTGAACAAGTACAAAACGGTTTGTGGTCCGATAATTTTACTGAAAACGTTTTCGAAGTAATAAATCTCGAAGAAGATAAAAACTGGACCTATAATGCTACATTTTCTGAAGAAGGAAAAAAAAAGGAAGTGGCAACTTACTTTGATGGCGCTACCAGAAAACGGCAAGCAGTAACACGCATCAATTCACAGGAGCAAGCGATTATTGGAAATTCTTATTATGATTATGAGGGAAGAGGTGTAATCAGCAGTTTACCAACTCCAGATGTAAGTAGAAATGGAAACTTAATGTTCTATGAAAATTTTAACCTATCGGGAAGTAATTTGTCCTTTGGGAAAAATCAATACGATTTTGATACAACGGGTAGTACTTGTGATCCAGGTTCGGTTACCATGAGTACCGCTTCCGGAGCGAGTAATTATTATTCTGATCAAAACCCCAAACAAGATGGAGCGAATGCTTTTTTACCCGATGCAGAGCTGCACCCATTTACTAGAAGTGCATTTGATAATTATGGAAGAGTTCGTTTACAATCTGGCGTGGGAGCAACACATAAAGTAGAAGGAGAACATGCTACAGAAATATTTTATAATAGTCCATCACAGAAGCGACTAGACAGGATGTTTGGTAACGAAGTTGGTTATGCCAAACATTATCAGCTTACCCGAACAGTAGATGCAAATGGGCAAATTACAAACACATATACCAATTTAAGCGGACAGGTTGTAGCCACTTCTATGAGTGGAGACTCACCGGAATCATTAATTGCTTTAGATAGTAATACAGGTCCAGGAACGTTTACAGAGCAACTCACAGATTTTAACCAATATGTGGCTTCTGAACAAGCCTATATCATAGCACACAATCAACCCATTGACGTAGTAGGAGACTATACCTTTCAGTATACATTAACTCCTGAAGTGTTCGAAGGACTATGTGATTACAATACCCAAACAGGATTGGATTTTCCTTGTCAGTACGATTTAATCATTACCATTACAGATTCTTGTAATGCACCTTTAACAGATGATTTAAATATCTTACATCAAGAAGTTTTTAATATTACTGGGCCAGCAGATTATGATACAACACCGTTTATCGTAAACTTTCCTGAAATAGGAACCTACCATATAGAAAAACGTTTGAAATTAAATCAAACAGCATTAGATAATTATCTAGTTACTTATGAGGCTTATTTACGCGATACCAATTATGATAATGGATGTATCACTCCTTTACAAGATTTAATTGACCAACAACTAGCAGCGATTGATTGGACCAATTGTGACGATTGCGACACGTTTTGCGCTAATAACCCACAATTATGTATTGATGAAGGATTAAACTGTGCTACTTTATTTAATCCAAGTGAATTACAAAATTGCGATGCGCTTGTTGAATCATTGGCATTGGATGTGTCTTTAGGTGGGCAATATTTCGAGAATTTACCAAATCAAGGGACCTCAGGATACAATCCAAATGAGTGGTTAATTGCTAATATAGGAGTAGACCCAAGTGCCTTTGGTTTTACAACAGCCTCTGGTAACCCTATTAGCACATGGAATGCGCTGAGAACAAATTGGGATGCCAGTTTCGCTTCAAATTTAGTGAGTTATCATCCAGAATACTGTCACTATCAATGGTGCCTACAAGCAGAAGTATCAGAAGACTTTGGCATGCAATTGTATAATTTGGATTTTGTAGGAGCACAAGCTTCGGGATACATTAATGGACCTGGAACTACCTTTGATTATACAGCCTTTGGAACCGATGATCCTATAGAAACAGTAAATACAACTATAGAAACTATAGTATATACTCACCTTAGCAATTATCAAAGTTCAGGGTTAGATTTATGGCAATATATTATTAACAATACAGCAATCACCGATCCAGATGAACGTTGGATGGCTTTTCGATCTTTTTATAACGGGATCCGTTACGATGCACTAGAAGATTATAAAGCAAATACCTTTGGATGTGGCTATATGACGGCTTCACCAGAATTAACACCAGAGGGATTGCCTAATAACATTGCAGCAAATGGATTTATTATTAATGTTTTAGATTTAAACGCTATTGTTGAAAATAATAATTTAAACACACCAAATGGAGCGAGTACATGGGGAAATACCATTGGAAATACAGTTCCAACAGAACAATGTGCTTTCAAAGATATTTTCTATGATTTTGAAGGGAGTAATATCAATCCGCAAACATCGGGTGTTACTTATAAAGTACAATTTTTTATAGGAACATCACCTGCGTACACGGATGAAGTTGCCGTTTCAGATCCAGTGGATATCACAGGGCTTAGCTACGCTCAAATTGCTACAACCGCTGCTAATGCATTAAATAGTTATAATGGTAGCATTATGTTAACAGCAACTACCTTAGGTAATTCCATTCAATTAGGAAGTATTTTTGCTTTAGGGAACATTAATGGACAAAATTTCTGTTATAAAGTAATACAGAGCAATGCGGGAACTATAATCAATACACAAAATAAGGTGTTAAACGATCGTTTAACGGCTACAGATTGTACGCCATTAAGTGCAGCCAATTGTTTTTGTACCGAATTGCAACAAACTTTTGAGGCCATGACCTTAGATCAAGATACGCTAGATGCGAATGCTGTTTACGAAGCAATGGCACAAGGATATAATGATTTGCATGGAACAACAATAACAACAACCGACATTGAATTATGGTTGTTTAATTGTGAGCAAGGGAATAACCCAGGAACCGATACAACAGGCACAAGCATAGTACCCATGATATTATTGGAAACAAATTGCGATGTTGAACCAACACCCTGTGATCAAGATGAAGAGAGTATAGCTATTGCAAATAACAATGCGCTCACCTTTTTTGAGTCGCAAATAACGGAACAATTGGCCTTGTTTGAAGCCGCTTATATAGCGCATTGTATGGATACAGAAAATGATCCAACAAATGTGTTGAATGAGGTGTTTACGGTAACGGGTGAAGACCACGAGTATCACTTTATGTTGTATTATTATGATCGTGCAGGTAATTTGGTAAGAACAATTCCTCCAGAGGGAACAGATATTATTGATGATCCTACACAGTTGGCGCAAGTTCAAACGTATCGTGATGATCCTACAGCAGGTTCGCCTGTGTACCCAGGACATTCTTATAAAACAGCGTATGTGTATAATACCTTAAACCAATTGCGCAAACAAAACACACCAGATGGAGGAGAAAGCACATTTTGGTATGATGCCATTTCCAGAATTGTGGCTTCACAAGACGCTAGACAAGCCGATTTTGATACTTCTGATTATCCTGAGTAT